>WNGD01003641.1_pt1 | contig 22556 bp, 24 predicted proteins | sample 5400671 | NCBI WGS metagenome assembly WNGD01 (sample SAMN13153369, study PRJNA577476) | soil metagenome | isolation source: 40 cm soil or saprolite under grassland replicate 2 | place: USA:California | collected 2016-06-15 | reverse complement strand
CGGGTCGCGAGGACGTCCGGGAGCGTGGGACCGTATTTCTGGACGAGGCGGAACAACACGTCGCGCCGCTCTTCGACGGCGCCGAGCCGGCGCGGGTCGCTCTCGATCGCCGCGCCGTAGTCGCGCGCGGCCTGAGCGAGCTCCTCGACATGCGCGAACGCACCGTCGAGCAGCTCTTGCCACTTGGCCACGGAAGGATCGAGACGCGTGAGGCCGCCGAGCAGTTTGGTCGCGCGCGCGAGTCCGGCCGTGTCGAGCGCCTGCTCGAGCTCGCGGGACAGGCGGCCGAGCTCGTCGGCATGGGCGAGACGTTTCGCCTCGACCTCCAGGGTCTCCGCCTCCCCGTTCCTGGGCGCGGCGCGCTCGATTTCGTCGACCACATGCCGGAGGTAATCCGCCTTGCGACGTACGTCCTCGCGTCGGGCGGTCAGCTCTTCCTCGCGCCGCTCGAGGTCGCGCAGGCGTTCATGCGTGTCGCGCACCGCCGTGCGCTCCACCGCAGCGTCGGCGTAGGCATCGAGCATATCGCGCTGGGCGTCGGCCCGCAGTAGGGACTGGGTCTCGTGCTGGCCGTGCAGGTCCACGAGCAGCGCGCCCAGCTGCGCCAGGACAGTGACGGTAGTGGGGCTGCCGTTGACCCAGGCGCGGGAGCGCCCTTCCCCGCTGATTTCCCGCTTGAGGACGAGTCTTCCCTCCTCTGCCTCCACCCCCAGGGCGGCAAACGGTGGCAGAAGGCGGGAGAGGGCGGCAGAGGTGAATTCGAACGCGCCTTCGATGACGGTCTTCTGTGCGCCCGGGCGAACGACGTCCGACGAGGCGCGCTCGCCGAGCAGGAGGGCGAGCGCATCGACCAGCATCGACTTCCCGGCGCCGGTCTCTCCCGTCAGGACGTTGAGGCCGGGGGCGAGCGGGAGCGTGACGTCGGCGATGACGGCGAGATCGCGGACGCGCAGCTCCGTCAGCACTATTTACGCTCCCGGTCGGAGAGGTCGCCCCACTGCAGCTTCTTGCGCATGCGGGCGAAGAAGCCCTCGGGCCCCAGCCGGACCAATAAAACCGAGTGGGCCGCACGCTTCACGACCAGGCGCTCGCCGGTGCCCATGGTGGTGCCGACCTGGCCGTCGAAGGAGACGAGGACGTCCTCGGTCCAGGGAGGAATCGGCTCGACCGTGATGGCGGCGGTCGAGGGCACGACCAGCGGCCGCACGGCCAGGGTATGCGGGCAGATGGCGGCCACGACGATGGCGTCGACGCTCGGCACGACGATCGGTCCGCCCGCCGACAGCGCGTACGCGGTGGAGCCGGTGGGCGTGGCCACCACGATGCCGTCCGCCGAGTACTGCCCGACTTCGTCGCCGTCCACCGACACGCGGAGCCGGATGACGCGTGCCACGCCGCCCTTGTGCACCACGGCGTCGTTCAACACGATCGGCTCGGCCCGGCTCCTGCCCTGCTTGTCCTCGATGAAGGGCGCGAGGGCGAGACGCGCTTCGGTGGCGAAGGCCCGGCGCACCAGCGCGTCGAGCGCCCAGTCGAGGGTCTGGGACGTGGCGGTGGTCAGGAAGCCGACCCGGCCGAGATTCACGCCCAGGATCGGCGTCGCCGCGCCGTTGAGGGTGCGGGCGCCGCGCAGCAGCGTGCCGTCGCCGCCCAGGGTGATCAGGCAGTCGAGCTGGGGCGCACGGTGCAGCGAAGGCGGCGCAGACTCGGGCCAGAGCGGCCCGATCTCCTCCTCGGTGTACAGCGTGACTCCGACCCGGGGCGCGACCTGCGCGAGATGCGCGAGGATGTTCTTGAGATCGCGATAGCTGGGGTTGCCGACGACCCCGACGTTCATGAGTGGGTGAGCGATTGCTCCGCGGCCAGCGCGCGCACCCGTGCGGCGATCCCGGCGCCGGTCAGACCGACCTCCGCGAGCTGCTGCGCGCGGGGCGCGTGCTCGTAGGTGCGGTCGGGGGCGCCGAGCGGGACGACGCGGGTCTCCGGGGCGACGGTCTGCACCAGGCCGGCGAGGGAGGTGCCGAACCCGTTGGTCACGGTACCGTCTTCGAGGGTGACGAGCAACCGGTGGTCGTGCAACAAGGCGTCGAGCAGCTCGCGGTCCACCGGTTTCAAGAACCGGCAGTTCACCACCGTCACGTCCAACCCCTCGCCCGCGAGCTCCTGCGCGGCCGCGAGTGCCGGCTGGCACATGGCACCCACCGCGAGCAGCGCGCACTCCCGCCCCTTGCGCAGCACGTCCCACGTGCCGTAGCGGATCGTCGCCACCTCGGCGGCGGGCGGCGTCTCGCCCGGGGCCTTGTCCCGCGGATAGCGGAGCGAGAACGGCCCCCCGGTGTGCTCGAGCGCGCAGCGCAGCAATCCGATGAGCTCGGCGCCGTCCTTGGGTGCGGTGACCGTCAGGTTCGGCACGGCCAGCAGGTAGGCGATGTCGTACAGGCCCATGTGCGTCTGCCCGTCCTCGCCTACCATGCCGGCGCGGTCGAGGCAGAAGATCACGGGCAGCTGCTGGATCGCGACGTCGTGGATGATGCTGTCGTAGGCGCGCTGCAGGAACGTCGAGTAGATCGCGACCACGGGGCGGATGCCCTGCGTGGCGAGGCCCGCGGCGAACGTGGTCGCGTGTGCCTCGGCGATGCCGACATCGAAAAAGCGGTCGGGCCACTTCTTCTGGAAGATGCCGGTGCCGGTCCCGGACGGCATGGCCGCGGTGATGGCGACGAGCTTGGGATACTCGCCCGCGAGCTGGGTGAGCGCCTCGCCGAACACCGTGGTCCACTGCGGCGGGCCCGCCTTGACGGGCCGCAGCTCGCCCGTGACCGGGTCGTACGGCGCGCGCGCGTGGTACTTCTCCGTATCCGGCGCGGGCAGGGGAAAGCCCTTCCCCTTCTCGGTGATCACGTGCACCACGCGTGGTCCCTTGAGCGTCTTGACGATCTCGAAGGTCTGTACCATCTGCGCGATGTTGTGCCCGTCGATCGGTCCGAAGTAGCGGAAGCCGAGCTCCTCGAACAGCATCCCCGGGGACCAGAAGTTCTTGATGCTCTCCTCCATCGTCTTCGCGAAGTCGACGAGCTTCTGGCCGCCGACAATGTGGGAGACCGACTCGATCAACCCCTTGACGCGCTCCCGGATCCGGACGGTGATCGGACTCGCGATGATGGAGCCGAGGTACTTGTTGATGGCGCCGACGTTGGGGGCGATCGACATGCCGTTGTCGTTCAGCACCATGATGATGTCGCGGCCGGAATGGCCGGCGTTGTTCATCGCCTCGTAGGGGAGCCCGCAGGTGAGGGCGCCGTCTCCCACCACCGCCACCACCTTGAACTGCTCGCCCACCAGATCGCGCGCCGCGGCGATGCCGTACGCGGCCGAGAGGCCGGTCCCCGCGTGCCCCGCCCCGAACTGGTCGTGCGGGCTCTCGGTGCGCCGCAGGAATCCGGACAAGCCACCCGGTTGCCGCAGCGTCGGCAGGCGATCGTTGCGGCCGGTGAGAATCTTCCAAGGGTAGCCCTGATGGCCTACGTCCCACACGATCTTGTCGCGCGGGGAGTCGAAGCAGTAGCCGAGCGCCACGGTCAGCTCGACCACGCCCAGACCGGCGCCGATGTGACCGCCGGTCTGGGAGACGACGTCGATCAGCCGGCGGCGCACCTCGTCGGCGAGAGGTTGGAGCTGGTCGCGCTCCAGTCGCCTGATATCCTCCGGTCCCCGAACGATCTCAAGTAGGGCCATCGAGCCTCGTGAATGCGGAATGCGGAGTGCGGAATGCGGAATTGAAGTGGAAGGTCGGGCGCGGCACGAAGCCCACCCTGACATTCCGCATTCCCCATTCCGCATTCCGCATTTTTCTTAGTTTGGCCTCGTAACAATGTAGTGCGCCAGCTCCGCCAGCGTAGGAGAAACTAACCCCGCCTGGCGCAAGCGGTCCACCGCCCGCGCCGCCAGCCGTTCCGCCTCGGCCCGCGCGGCGCCCACGCCGAGCAAGGTGACGAAGGTCGACTTGCCGGCGCCCTCGTCCTTGCCCGCGGTCTTGCCGAGCTGATCGGAGGTGGCCGTGGCGTCGAGCACGTCGTCGTAGATCTGGAAGGCGAGGCCCACGTCGGCGCCGTAGCCGCGGAGCGCTTCGCACAGCCCGGGCGGCGCCCCGGCGGCGAGTCCTCCGATCACGCACGCGGCCGCAATCAGGGCCCCCGTCTTCCGCCGGTGCACGTCCTCGAGGCTCCCCGCCGACAGCCGCCGCCCCTCCGCTTCGAGATCCAGCGCCTGCCCCCCGATCATGCCCCCCGCGCCCGCGGCGCGGAACAGCTCGAGGGCGATCGCGCGGCGACGCGCCGGCTCGAGCGCGAGCGCGACCATGCCCGCGTCGAGCACCCGGGCGCCGAGCGCCACCATGTAATAGCCGGCCACCGTGGCGGTCCCGACGTCGAACGCGCGGTGGGTGGTCGGCCGGCCACGTCGCAGGTCGTCGTTGTCCATGCACGGGAGGTCGTCGTGGACCAGCGAGTACGCGTGCACGACCTCGACGGCCGCGGCGAGCTCCGCCACCCCCGTCTCCCCCGCGCGTTCCCCGCCTCCCCCGCTCCCCGCGGCTTCGGTCGAGGCGAACAGCAGCGTGGGGCGCAGCCGCTTACCCGTCGACAGCAGGCTGTAGCGGATGGCCGCCGGGAGCGGGTGGCGCCACCAGGCGTCGGCGCGGGCGCCCCACGCTTCGAGCGTCACATCCACACGGGCGCGGGCGTCCTGGAGGTAGGCCTCGAGGGCGCGGTTAGCCGTCGAAATCCTCGACCTTGAGATTGCCGGCCTTGTCCGAGAGCACCTGCTTCACCTGGGCCTCGGCCGCGGTGAGCCGCTCACGCGCCTCCCGGAGCCGCTCGATGCCCTCTTCGAACAGCTTCAGCGCTTCGTCGAGGTCGAGCTCCTGCGCCTCGAGCCGGCGCACGATCTCCTCGAGGCGGTCGAGCTGCTGCGCGAAGCTCAGGGGCTCGCGGGCGCGTGCCATCACGACTCGGCGGCGCGCGCCGCGACGTCACCGTCGGTGACGCGGAGCCGGAAGCGCAGTCCCGACGGAAACTGCGCGACCCGCTTCAGCACCCGGCCCTGCTCATCGCGCGCCAGCGCGTACCCGCGCTCGAGGACCTTCAGAGGCGACAAGGCATCGAGGCGGCCGGCCAGCCCCGACAGCTCGTGGCGGTGGCGCTCGAGTCGTCGCTCCAGGGTGCCGGTCAGGCGATCGAGCGTGCGGTCCAACCGCTCGGCCACGCGTCCCGAGCGCCCGGCGAGAGCGCGAGCCAGCCGGGCGCCCAGGTGCGCGAGCTCGACCAGGACGTCGGCCCGGTCGGGGGTGGCCGCCTCGGCCGCGGCGGAGGGTGTGGGGGCGCGCACGTCGGCGACCAGGTCGCACAGCGTCACGTCGGTCTCGTGGCCGACGGCAGAAATCACCGGCACGGGCAGTGCGGCCACGGCCCGCGCCACGCGCTCGTGGTTGAAGGTCCAGAGATCCTCGCGAGAGCCGCCGCCGCGACCGATGATCGCGAGGTCGAGTCCCTCGACTCGAGACAGCAGCGCCAGCGCGGCGCAGATCTCCTGCTCCGCCCCGTCGCCCTGCACGCGGGTGGGCAGCACGAGCAGCTCCGCCACCGGCCAGCGGCGCGCCGTCACCGCGATGATGTCCTGCAGGGCCGCGCCGTCGGGGCTCGTGACGACGGCGATGCGTCGCGGATACCGCGGCAGCGGCCGTTTGCGCGCCGGGTCGAGCAGCCCGTCCTTCGCGAGCGCGGCCTTCGCCTTCTCGAAGGCGAGCTGCCACAGCCCGCCCGCCTCCGTGGACAGGAGGTCGACCACGGTGAGCCGGAACTCCCCCTTTTCCTCCCAAACGGTGGGTCGGGCGAAGAGGAACACCTGCATGCCATCCTGCGGCGGCGCGGGCAGGCGGCGGTTGTCCTTCTGGAACATGACGCAGCGGATCTGGGCGCTGCGATCGCGCAGCGCGAAATACCAGTGGCCGCTTTGCCACGCCTTGAACCCGGAGATCTCCCCGCGCACCCACAACGGCAGGAGTCCGCCCTCCACCACCGCGCGAGCTCGGCGCGTCACCTGGGTGACGGTCCACGCGCCTTCCGGTGAAACGGCCGCGAACAGGTCTAAGCCTTGGCCCACTGGCGCGCCGCCTGCACGGTGTTGTACAGCAACATGGTGATGGTCATCGGTCCGACCCCGCCGGGCACGGGCGTGATCGCACCCGCCACCTGCTTCGCTTCCACGAACTGCACGTCGCCCACCAGGCGGTAGCCCTGCTTCGCGGATGGATCATCCACGCGGTTCACGCCCACGTCGATCACCACGGCTCCGGGCTTGATCATGTCGCCCGTCACGAACTCGGGTTTCCCGATCGCCACGATCAGGATGTCGGCAAGCCGCGTGACCGACTTGATGTCCCGCGTGCGGGAGTGACACACGGTGACCGTGGCGTTGCCGCCGGGGCCATCCTGCAGCAGGAGCGCCGCCATGGGCCGGCCGACGATGTTGGAGCGACCCACGATCACGGCGTGTTGACCCTTGGTCTCGATCTCACTCCTGACGAGGAGCTGCTGGACGCCGTAGGGCGTCGCGGGGCGAAACCCGGTCGGGTCGCCGATCGAGACCTTGCCCACGTTCTCCGGATGAAAGCCGTCCACATCCTTCCCGGGCGTTACGCGGTGCAGCACGCGTTGCGCATCGATGTGCTGCGGCAGCGGCAGCTGGACCAGAATCCCGTGGACTTTCTGGTCCGCGTTCAGGCGCTCGATCAGCTCCAGCAGCTCGGCCTCGGTCGTCTCGCGGGAAAGGCGCAGCGTCTCGTGATACAGGCCGGCCTCGTCGCACGCCTTTCCCTTCATGCGGACGTAGGTGGTCGACGCGGGGTTCTCTCCCACCAGGACCGCGGCGAGCCCCGGGGTAATCCCCCGTGCCGTGAGCCGGCGGATCTCTCCCTGGAGCTCGGCGCGCATCGCGTCGCCCACGGCGGCACCGTCGAGGAGCTTAGCGGGCAAAATCCACCGCGCGGGTCTCGCGGATCACCACCACCTTGATCTGGCCGGGATACTGGAGCTCGCGCTCGATCTTGCGGGCGATCTGCTCGGAGAGCTCGCTCGCCTTGCCGTCGTCGATCGCGTTCGGGGTCACCACCACGCGCACCTCGCGGCCCGCCTGGATCGCGAACACCTTCTCCACGCCCGCGAACTCACCGGCGATCTGCTCCAGCTGGGTGAGTCGCTTGACATACGTCTCGAACGCCTCGCGGCGGGCCCCGGGCCGGGAGCCGGACACCGCGTCGGCGGCCTGCACGATCACGCTGATCGGTGACTCGTGGGCGGCGTCGTCGTGGTGCGCGGCAATACAGTTGATGACGGTCGGGTGCTCGCCGTGCTTGGTGGCTACCTCCACGCCCAGCTGCACGTGCGTGCCGTCGTGCTCGTGGGTGAGCACCTTGCCGACGTCGTGCAGCAACGCGCCGCGCTTCGCGAGCTGCACGTCGAGCTTCAGCTCGGCCGCGATGATCCCCGCCAGCCAGGCGACTTCCTTCGAGTGCTCGAGGATGTTCTGCCCGTACGAGGTGCGGTAGCGCATCCGGCCCACGAGCTTCACCAGCTCGGGGTGCATGCCCTTGATGCCGGTTTCGTACACCGCCTGCTCGCCCGCTTCGAGCACCGAGGCGTCGACCTCGGCGCGTGCCTTGCCGACCACTTCCTCGATTCGGCCCGGGTGGATCCGCCCGTCCGTGATCAGCCGCTCGAGGGCCAGCCGACCCACCTCGCGTCGGACGGGATCGAAGCACGACACCACGACCGTGTCCGGCGTGTCGTCGATGATGACGTCCACACCGGTCGCCGCCTCGAACGCGCGGATATTGCGACCCTCGCGCCCGATGATCCGCCCCTTCATTTCATCGGAGGGGAGGGCGACCGCGGACACCGTGGTCTCGGCGGTGGATTCGGGTGCGAGCCGTTGGATCGCGAAGGCGAGGATCTTCTTGGCCTCTTTGTCCGCGCTGCGACGTGCCTGCTCCTTCAAGTCGCGGGCGAGGGCCGCGGCATCGTTGCGGGCCTCGTCCTCGAGCCGGCGCAGCAGCTCCTGCTTCGCCTCCTGGGCGGTGAGGCCGGCGATTTGCTCGAGCTGGGCGCGCGCCTCCAGCTCCTTGGCGGCGAGCGCCTGATCCCGATCCTCCAGGGCCCGGCCGCGCAACTCGAGGCCGCGGGCCCGCTCTTCCAAGCCGCCGAGTCGCTGCTCGACCAGCTGCTCGCGCCGCTCGATGTCGCGGCGCCGGCGCGCGGACTCTTCCTCGAAGGCCTCGCGCGCGTGCATCAGCTCCTCCTTCGCGGCCAGGACGACGCGCTGTCGTGCTTCCCCCAGGAGCCGCTCGGTCTCGGCCGCGGCCGCACGCGCCGCCGCCTCCGCCGTGCGGCGCTCCACCCGGCGCCCCACCACATAGAACAGCACTCCCGCGGCGACGCCCCCGCCGAAGAGGGCCGAGCCAACCGCCAGCCAGTCCGCCATAGGATTTATCTCCAGCATCGCGCCGCCGCAGGCGGCGCGAGAAGCTTTCTACAGTTGTCCCACGACTGCCTTCCGCTTCCCGGGCGGCAGGAGCTTGGTCAAATCGTCGGCCAGCGCCGCGAGGCGGGCTGCGACTTCGCGCTCGCCCTTCTTCGCCTGGAAGAGTTCGTTCGTGATGTCCAGCGCGGCCAGGATCGCCGCCTTGTGCGTTTCGACGATCGGTCCTTGCGCCAGGACCTTCTTCAGGGCCTGGTCCACGTACGCGGCGACCTCCCGGGTGTACTCGGGCGGCAGGTCGGACCGCACCGTGTACTCCTCGCCGCCGATCATCACCTTGACCGCGTGCTTCTTGGTGCTCACTGAGCCGCTCCGCCGGGATCCGGAGGGCTCCCACCCGCCGGAGCGCTGCGGCCCGCCGAGCGCACCCCTCCGTTCCCGCCGGCCTCGCGCGCCTGCTCCTCCAGAAACGTGAGGCGGGAGAGGAGATCGTGAACCCGCAACCGCGCCGCCTCGACCCGCTGGCGCAGCGTCTTGTTCTCCTGCTCCAGGTCTGCGACTCGGTTCCGCATCTCGGGGTCGGGCTTGGCGGCGGAGCTGCCGCCCCGCCCGGCACTCTCCTTCAGCTCCCCTTCGGCCTTGACGGCGCGCGCGCGCCACCCGGCCAGCTCCTCCGCCACGTGGCGAAGGATGGTCTCGAGCTGGTCGAGGACCTGCGCATCAGCTCTCTCTCCGTCGTACGCCAAGCTCACCCTCCAGAGCCTCGAGACCCCGCGTCAGCAGCGCATCCACGTCCCGCTCGCGCAGCGTCCGCTCGGGATCGCGGAACGTGCAGTGCCAGGCCACGCCGCGCTGCCCCACCGGGATCCCGGGCCCCCGATACTCGTCGAACACCTCGAGCCGCTCGAGCAACGGACCTACGGTCCGCCGCAGCACGTGGGACACGTCGGCGGCGGTCACGCCCGGCGGCAGCACCAGCGCCAAGTCCCGCTCGACCGGCGGCTGCAGCGGCAGCGGCCGGTACGCCACCAGGTTGGATTCGGAGGCGGCCAGCCGCACCTCGAACCCGAACAGCGGACCCGCCCACACCGGCGCGTCCGCCTCGAGGGGACCGGCCTGCCCCACCACCTCTCCCCCGCGTTGCACCGCCTCCCAACCCACCGCGCCCCCCGTTGCAGGCCGCACGTCGCAAGAGGGGGCGGCGGCCGCTACCGCTAACTCAAAGTGGTACTTCAGGTCCCATATGTCCATATCAGGTACTTTCGCACCCTCCGACCAATGGCGTGGCCGGCGGGCCCCCGTGAGGACGCCGGCGACGGAAGTCCATTCCTCAGGCACTCCCGCCCTCTTTCGGAAGACGGTTCCCACCTCGAACAGCCGGATATCCCGGTTCCGATTCGCCCAGTTGTACTCGACCCGGCGCACCAGACCGGGCACCAAGCGCCGTCGCAGATGCGCCTCTTCGGCGGACATGGGATTGAGAATCGGCACGGCGTCGGGCCCGTCCGGGGGTCCGAGCGGCAGGGTGCGTGCCTCGAGCAGGCCGACACGCACCAGCTGCTCGCGGATCCGGGCGCGGGCGCGCTCGTCCGGGGCGTCCGGCACGGTGCCCGGGCGGTAGGCGCGCAGCTCGTCGGGGAAGGCGTCGTACCCCTTGAGGCGGGCGACTTCCTCGATCAGGTCCACCTCGCGCGTCACGTCGGGGCGCCAGCCCGGGACCTGCACGGCGAGCCGCCCGTCTTTCGGCGCCACGAAGAACCCGACCGCGGTGAGCAGGCGCTCCACCTCAGGGCGCTCGATCGTCACGCCCAGGAGCCTGGCGACGCGCTCGGAGCGGAGGAAGATCGTTCTCTCCTGCTGGGGCTGGGGCCACAGGTCGAGCGCCGGCGCGCGCACCTCGCCTCCCGCCACGGCAACGATCAGCTCGATGGCCCGCCGCAGCGCATCCGGCATCCCCAGCATGTCGATCCCGCGCTCGAAGCGGTAACTCGACTCGCTCGACAGCTCCAGCGCCCGGCGCGTGCGGCGGATACGAGTCGGCTGAAAGTAGGCGCACTCGAGCACGAGGTCTCTCGTGTCGGCGCTCACCTCCGATTCGGCGCTGCCCATCACGCCCGCGACGATCGTGGGGTGCTCGGCGTCGCAGATCGCGGTCATGTCCGCGGTGAGCGTGCGCGTCACGCCGTCCAGCGTGACGATCTTTTCGCCCGGCCGCGCGCGCCGCACGACGACCGCAGGCCCACGCACCTTCGCCAGATCGAAGGCGTGAAGCGGCTGGTTCAGCTCGAACAGGATGTAGTTGGTTGCGTCGACGACGTTGTTGATCGGCCGCTGGCCCACGGCGGTGAGCCGGTCGGCGAGCCAGGCGGGGCTTTGCCGCACCTGAACGCCCCGGATGACCGCTATCATGTACCGGGGCGCGCCCTCTGGATCCTCCAGGCGAACCTCGACGCTGTCCACCACGCCCCGGGCGGACTGGCGGACCGGCGGACTGGCGGACTGGGGCTTCGCTCCTGGAATCGGCGGTAGCTTCACCGGCGCTGCGAGCGACGCCCCCAGCTCGCGAGCGGCCCCCTTGTGGCACAGCAGATCGGGCCGGTTGGCCGGCACGTCGATCACGATCTGGTGATCGGCGATCCCCATCGCATCGATGAAGCGCGTGCCCGGTGGGGCGGCGGTGTCGAGCTCCAGGATGCCCGCGTGGTCGGCGCCGAGACCGAGCTCCTTGGCGGAGCACAGCATGCCGTTCGACTCGACGCCGCGGATCTTCTTGCGCTCGAGCTTCAGCCCTCCCGGCAGCACGGCGCCAACCGGGGCGTACGGGTAGGTCTTGCCGGCCTGCACGTTCGGCGCCCCGCAAACGACTTCGACGGCCGCCCCCGACCCGCCACCGGTATCCACGAGACACAGCGACAGGCGATCGGCGTCGGGGTGCTTCTTCACGTCCAGCACGCGGGCGATCAGGATGTCGCCTAGGTCCTGATGCAGCGGCACGACGGCATCGACGGCGGCGGCATGCAGCGTCAAGCGGTCCGCGACATCACGCGGGTCGAGCGGTCGGTCGAGCAGCGCCTCGAGCCAGCGACACGACAGGATCATCGTGCGCCGCCCGCGAACTGCGCGAGGAATCGCACGTCGCTCTCGAACAGCAGCCGGATGTCGGGAATCCCGTGGCGGCTCATCGCGATGCGCTCGGGGCCCATACCCCATGCGAAGCCGGTGTAGCGCTCGCTGTCCACGCCGCAGTTCTCGAGCACCGCCGGGTGCACCATCCCCGAGCCGAGGATCTCCATCCAGCCGGTCTGCTTGCAGGTGGGGCACCCTGCACCCTTGCAGATCTGACACTGCACGTCCATCTCGGCCGACGGCTCGGTGAACGGGAAAAACGACGGACGGAATCGCACGCGCGTGTCCGGAGCGAAGAACCGGCGCGCGAACGTGGCCAGGGTCGCCTTGAAATCCACGAAGCTGATCCCCTCGTCCACCGCGAGGCCTTCGATCTGTTGGAATACCGGCGAATGCGAGGCATCGAACGGGTCGCGCCGGTACACCTGCCCCGGAATCACGACGCGGATGGGCGGCGGGTAGCGCTCGAGGGTGCGGATCTGCACCGGCGAGGTATGGGTGCGCAGCAGCAGATCCCCGCTCAAATAGAACGAGTCCTGGGCGTCGAGGGCCGGGTGATCCTTGGGGAAGTTGAGGGCGAAGAAGTTGTAGCGCTCGGTCTCGGCCTCGGGACCAACGGCGCGCGTGAATCCGAGCTCGCGGAAGATCTCACAGATCTCGTCCACGACCTGGGTGACGAGGTGGAGCCCGCCCCGCCAGCCGGCGCGGGCGGGCATGGTGAGATCCACGTTGGTGACGGCGCCGGCGGCGCGCTTGAGCTCGCGCTCGCGGGCGTCGAAGGCGGCCTCGAACTCGCGCTTCAGCGCGTTCGCGGTGGCGCCGACCTCCTTTTTGGAGGACGAGTCGAGCTTGGGCAGGCGTGCGAGAATCTGGGTGAGCGCGCCGGCTTTACGGCCGAGCATCTCGGTCTTTAGTCCCGAGAGCCGGCGCTCGTCCGCCTGCGGAATGTCCTTCAGACGCTCCCGCAGCTCGGCGAGGGCTGCCAGGAGGTCGCGCATGATCAGAGCGCCTGCTTGGCGACCTCCGCGAGCTGCTCGAACGCGACGGGATCGCGGACGGCGAGATCGGCGAGCACCTTGCGGTTGATCTCGACGCCGGCCTTGCGGAGTCCGTTCATGAGGCGGCTGTAGGACAGCTGATGCAGCCGCGCGGCCGCGTTGATGCGCGTGATCCAGAGCCGGCGGAAGTCGGCCTTCTTGCGGCGCCGGTCCCGGTAGGCGTATTTCTGGGCCCGCTCGACGGACTCCTTCGCCGCCTTCCACAGCTTGGAGCGCCCGCCGAAGTAGCCCTTGGCGAGCTTCATGATCTTGTTCTTGCGCTTCAGGCGCGCGACGTTGCTCTTGACGCGGGGCATGGATCGCTCCTTACACCATCAACAGACGCTTGAGACGGTGCTCGTCGCCCTTCGACACCAGCGTGGGCTTGCGCAGGCGACGCTTCCGCTTGGGGTGCTTCTTGGTCAGGATGTGCCTCTTGTAGGCATGGTACCGCCGCAGCCGACCGGCCCCGGTGAGCCGGACGCGCTTGCGCAAGGCACGCTTCGATTTCTGCTTGGGCATTGGATCCTCATAGTCGTCGTCCGTCATCCGTTGTCCGTCGTCCGTTCCTACGGAACACGGATGACGGATGACGTTTTTACTTCGGTGCAAGCACCATCGACATGTTGCGGCCCTCGAGCTTCGGGTCCTGCTCGATCTTGGCGATGTCCTTCAGCTCGTTCGCGACCCGGTCGAGCACTGCGCGCCCCAGGTCGATGTGGGCCATCTGCCGGCCCCGGTACATCATCGTCACTTTGACCTTGTTGCCGTCCTGCAGGAACTCGCGCGCGTGCCGGGTCTTGAAGGCGAAGTCGTGATCGTCGATCCCCGGCCGGTACTTCACTTCCTTCAGATGGATGACGTGCTGCTTTTTCTTGGCCGCCCGCGCCGCCTTCGCCTCCTCGAACTTGAACTTCCCATAGTCCATGATCTTCGCGACCGGGGGTCGCGCGAGCGGCGCTACCTCGACCAGGTCGAGGCCTCGCTCCTGCGCCGCGGCCAACGCTTCCTCCACGGTCAGCACGCCGAGCTGCGCGCCGTCGGGGGCGATCACGCGGATCGGACTGATCCGGATCTGCCGGTTGACTCGGATGCGCGGCGTTTTGTTGTTCGGGCTTTCGATGGCCAGGTGGCGTTCTCCTCCACGAGAAAGAAAAAGCGGACTCCGGCTGCCCGGGAATCCGCGTCGCGTCGTCCGTCGTCCGTGTTCCGTCGTCCGTAGCTACGGAGGACGGATGACGGATTACGGATCACGTCGTCTCGGAAACCCTAGAGCACTCCCCAATCCGGAGAGGCAGCGGGTGAGGCGCACTCGAGGCGCCCGCTTGCCGTATTGTCGGGGCTAAGTTTAGCCCGCCAAGAGCGGGTCCACAAGTGCAAATGCCTTCCCGTCACGCCCCAACCGGCCCGCGACCACCGCCGGATCATGTTCGAAGAACAGCAGCCAGCCCTCCGCTTCCGCTCGTCCGTACAGCCGTCGCTTCGACTCGAGGGTCACGAGCGGCTCCAGGTCGTATCCCATGATCCAGGGGAGCGGCAGATGGGCGCTCGTGGGGACGAGGTCCGCGAGGAAGCACACCCGCTCGCCACCGCTTTCCACCAGCACCGACTGGTGATAGGGCACGTGCCCCGGCGTCGGCAGGCAGCGGATGCCGGGAAGCGGCTCCGCCTCCGCGTCGATGAGGTTGAACGGGACCGGCTCGAAGTTGGGCGGGAGGTAGCTCGCCGCCGTGCGCTCATTGGTGTGCCGGGCAAACTCGAGCTCTCTCCGCTGGACGACATAGCGGGCCTTAGGGAAACTCAGGCTCACGCGCCCCGACGGATCACGGAAGGTATTGCCGCCCGCGTGATCGAAATGGAGGTGGGTGTCGATCACCCAGCGGACGTCGGTGGGGGCGTAACCGAGCTCCGCGAGCGCATCCTCGAGCTGGGTGCGACCGTCCTTCCCTTCGTTCGCGACTCCGTAGATGTCCTTGAACTTGGCGTCTTCTTTGTTGCCGAGCCCGGTGTCCACGAGGACCAACCCGTCATCGTGCTCGACCAGCAGACAGCGGAGCGCCAAGGGGATGCGGTTGCGGTCATCGGCCGGAATGCGGCGCTGCCACAGGGGTTTCGGCACGACGCCGAACATGGCGCCGCCGTCGAGCTGCTGCGAACCGCCCTCCAATGCGTGACACCGGAACCGGCCCACTTGGAAAGTGGTGTGGGTCATTCGCCGAGTGCGGAATGCGGATTGCGGAATGCGGAATTGCAGTGGGAATTCGGTCGCGCAGCGACCTCCGCGCTGGCATTCCGCATTCCGCATTCCGCATTCCGCATTCGATGACGCGGCCTCTCATGCACCTCGATCAGCTGCTCCAGCGTCTCGACCCCCCGCTCCCGCGCCCGCCCGATCAGTGCCCGCAGGATGTGCGCGGTGGCGAGCGCATCCCCGAAGGCGCGATGGCGTGCCGGGTTGTCGACGCCGAAGAACGCCGCCACGTGGTCGAGGCCCCGGTGGCGCAGCTCGGGGACGAGGCGGCGGGTGAGACGGACCGTGCACAGGGGCCGGCCGCCCGGCGCGGGGACGCCGGCCGCGGCGCATTCGGCCGCGAGGAAGCGCCAGTCGAAGCGGGCGTTGTGGGCCACGAACACGCCGGCGTCGAGCGCTCGTCCGAGGCCCGAAGCGGGGGCGACCGACGACCAGACCGTCGGTGATGCCGGTGAGGCGCGCCACCCACGGCGGAATCGGGGTCCCCGGATCGAGCAACGCCTCGAACGCGAGGTGGATGGTTCCGCCCTCGAGGATCGCCACCGCCACCTCGAGGATCCGGCCACCGCGCTGGGCCCGCACGCCGGTCGTTTCCACGTCCACCACGGCGAAGCGGGTGTGCTGCAGGGACTCAGGGCCCAAGCTAGAGGTCATCCCTCCGCAGCGGCAACGACATGCACCGCGGACCGCCGCCGCCTCGGACCAGCTCACTCCCATCCATTGTGATCACGGCTCGCTCACCGTCGTCCAGCACGTCCTCACCCGTCAGCAGGTTCACGGCGGACACGGTCTTGAACCCCGTATGCTCGAGCTCGCGCAGCGTACCCTCGTTGCGGGCGTAGGTGACGGTCACGCCGGGCCGCACCGCGAAGAAATTGCAGGCCGAGGACCACTGCTCGCGCTCCTGGAGCGAGCGGTCCGACCCGCCGCAGAACACCGGCTCGAGCGGCTGATCCACCGCCTGCATGGCGGCGAAGAAATTGGGCATCTCCTTCACCCCTTTCGATTTCTTGCGGCGGTGCAGCACGGCGAGGCGCTCCGGCCCGACGAAATGCGGTGGATAGACGCAGCACAGCTCGCGGTCGAGCTGCGTGAAGATCATGTCCAGGTGGATCGCGGTGCGCTCGTTCGGCAGCACCACGACGATCACGTCCTTCACGCCGCAATGCTCGAACACGAGGTCGCACAGGTGGTCGAGCGCCGCGGGGCTCGAGCGCTCGCTGAAGCCGAGCAGCAGCAGGTCGGGGCGGACGGGGTGCACGTCCCCGCCTTCCAGCGTGTAGTTGTTGCGCTTCTCCTCCGACCCGTCGTACAGGATCCCGGCGTTCTCGAGGCACGGGTGGTATCGGAACAGCGCCTTCACGAGGAGCTCTTCGGTCCAGCGCACGCCGTAGCGCATCGAGCCGATGATCGAGTGCTCGCCGATCACGATCCCGACATCGCGCGTGAAGAAGAGATTGGGCAGCGGCGGCAGCGCGAAGCCCGTCTCGTTGAGCGCCCGGGCGATCGGCCCGGCCTCTTCGAGGGCGCCTTCGATCATCAACCCGACGAGCTCCTCGGGCGACAGCGCGGCGAGCTGCTTGGCCAGGGCGTCCGATGGCACCACCTCGAGCGCGCGGGTCACGAGGAACTCGCGCACGTCGGGACGCGCCACCAGCTCCGTCAGCAGCGTGCGGACCTCGTACACCTGGGCGAACCGCTCCAACACCGCCACGAACCGCCGGTGCTCGCGCTGGGCGAGCTCCAGGTCGATGATGTCGTCGTAGAGGTAGTCTTCCCGGTTGCCGGGCGTGACCGCGACGAGCTCACGGCCGGGGGTATGGACCAGCACCGTGCGCAGCGGGCCGATTTCGCTTGTCACGTGGACGCGCGCCATGGGCGGAATCTAACAGTGCGGAATGGGGAATTCGGAATGCGGAATGTCAATGTGAGTGTCGCTCAGCGAACGACCTCTCCTGCCAATTCCGCACTCCGCATTCCGCACTCCGCATTGGTCTTTCATCGGTTGGCCAGCGCGAAGCTGAGCGTCTCGAGCTCGAGCGCCATGTTCACCGATTTCACCGCCACGTCGTCGGGCACCGCGAGCTGCACCGGCGCGAAGTTGAGGATGGCCTTCACTCCCGCGCGCACCAGCCGGTCCACCACGTCCTGCGCCGACTCGGGAGGCGTCACGACGATGGCGATGTCGCTGGGCTCCTTGGCGAGGTCGGCGTCGAGGTGGCGGATGTCGCGCACCACCAGGCCGTTCCAGCGGGAACCGATCTTCTTCGGGTCCTTGTCGTAGATCGCGGCGACGTGGAAGCCGCGCTGGCGAAAGCCGGGATATTGCACGAGGGCGCCGCCGATGCGGCCGGCGCCGACGAGGACGACGCGGTAGGTACGTCGCAAGCCCAGGATGTCGCGGATCCGGGCGGTGAGCTCGGGGACGGAATAGCCCAGGCCGCGCTTGCCGAACGAGCCGAAGAACGAGAGGTCCTTGCGCACCTGGGCTGAGGTCGTGCCGCCGCGTCGGGCCAGCTCGGCGGAGGAGATGGTGGCCTGGCCTTGCGCGTCGAACTGCTCGAGGAACCGCAGGTACAGGGAGAGCCGCCGCACCGTGCTCTCGGAGATCTTCCTCATATTGTGAATTATTTCACAATCGCGCGCTCCAACGCAAGAGCCGCACGAACACCTCGGGGGCGAGCGTCTCGGGACGAACCGTCGGGTCGGCGCCGAGCGCCGCGAGTCCGGCGACCACGACGGCGGCGGAGCGTCCCGTGACCGCCATTACCACGTTGCGCAGTTGCTTGCGACGCCGGGTGAAGCAGGCCGTGACGAATGCGCGGAATGCCGCGCTTTCTTCAGGCGCGATGAGCGGCTGGGCGAGCGGCGTCAGGCGCACGACGACGCTCGAGACCTTGGGCGGCGGCGTGAATGCGCCGGCGCGCACGGTGAAGAGCCGCTCCACGCGACACACGGCCTGCACGCCCACGGAGAGGGCGCCGTACGTCTTCGACCCCGGGGACGCGGCGATGCGGTCGGCCACCTCGGCCTGCACGAGAAACACGATGCACGCGGGGAGCGGCGGCGTGAGGGCTTTGTCGATCAGCGGAGAGGTGATGGCGTAGGGGATGTTGCCGATGACCTTGAAATGCGGAATGCGGAATGCGGAATGCGGAATGGCAAGAGCGTGCCAATCGACGCGAAGCGCGTCTCCCTGCACGATTGAGAGTCTATCGATTCCGCATTCCGCATTCCGCATTCGCAATTCGGAGATCAGCCGGCGGTCCCGTTCGATGGCAATGACGTGACGCACGCCAGGTGCGAGGACGGCCGTCAGGCTCCCCGTCCCCGCCCCGATTTCGACCACGACGTCGTCGGGCGCGGGCTCGAGCGCGTCGACGATACGCTGCAGGATGTTGCGGTCGGTGAGGAAGTGCTGGCCGAGCCGCTTGTCCGCGATCACATCTTGAGGATGACGACCGTGCGGTCGTCGGCGGGCGGCGCGCCGCCGGTAAAGCCGGCGAGGTCGGCGTGCACCGACTCGAGGATCTCGCGCGCCGATCGGTCTTTCAACCGGGCCACGTGGCCGAGCACGCGCTCCTCGCCGAAGCGCTCACCGCGCCCGCCCAGCGCCTCGGTGACGCCGTCGGTGAAGAGGCAGATGATCGCCTCCCGCCGAGCCCAGGTGCGCACCGCGTCCGCACCCGGCGCGGTGGTGAGACCGAGCGGGGGCCGCGTGGCCTCGAGCCGGACCGCCTGTCCCGTCCGCGTCGACACGAGAAACGCATGCGGGTGCCCGGCGTTGGCGAAGGTGATCCGTCCGACGCTCGGGTCGACCACGGCGTAGAACACCGTGAGGAACATCTCCGTGCTCGCGAGCTCATCGGCGAGCGACTCCTCGAGCCGGCGCAGCACCTCGGTCGGCGTCTCGGCGGACTCCGCGTGGATGCCGGAGGCCGCCATCACGAGCGCCATGATCAGCGCGGCGCCGAAGCCATGGCTGGTCACGTCGCCGATCATCAATCCGATGCGGTCCGCCCGCAGGTTGAGCAGGTTGTAGAAGTCCCCGCCCACCGACTCGGCCTGGCGGCAGCGTGCGGCGACGTCCACGCGCGACCCGAGCACGCTCGGGGGCGGCAGCAGCTTCAGCTGGAGATCGCGCGCCAGCTCGAGCTCGCGCAGCACGCGCTGCTGCCCGAGATCGCGGGCGACGAGCCGCGCGTTCTCGATCGCCGCGCCGACCTGGTTCGCGATCGCGGCCACGAGCTTCCGGTCGCCGGCGGTGAACGCGTCCTCCCCCACGCGGTCCGTGAGGTTGATGACGCCGATCGGCTTGCCGCGCGCTCCCGGGGCCGCGTACAGCACCGGGACCGACAGAAACGCCTTGCCGAGGTAGGTGCGCCCTTCGGGACAGCCGGGGTTCACGGCCTCGGGATCGGTGGGATCGTAGCTCACGATCCGCATTTCGCGGAATACGCGCGCCGAGATCGAGCAGGCGTCGTCCACCTCGATCGGCTCCACCTCCTGCGGGGTCATACCGCGGGCGGCCACGATGCGCAGGACCTGTTGCTCCGCGTCGTACACCAGCAGCGTCGCGCGCCGGGCCCCCACCACGGTCGACACCTCGCGCAGGATCCGATCCGCCGCCTCGTCGAGCCGGATGGTATGCCCCAGGATCTCGGTGATCGTGTAGATGAGGTCGATCTCCTCGTACCGCTCCGACAGCTCGGCGGCGACCTGGACGGCATCGCGCTCGGCAGCGAGCACGGAACCGACGATTTGGGCCAGCTCCTCGGCCAGCCCCGGGCTGGCGCCCGGGGTCAGTGCTTTCCCGAGCGCCCCGTTCGCGATCTCGAGCCACACCCCCTCGATCTCAGGAATCGGCTCAAGCCGCGCCGACCCGCCTGGCGTGCCGGTCTCTCCCGTTCGGCGCAGGCGCAGGCGAGTCCCGGCGAGCCGCTCCAGCACCGGGAGCAAGCGCTCGACCCGGGTCAGCCCGCCCGGAGCGTCAGGCACACCGAGTTCCCTTTCTCGTTGAAGGCGACCTGGTCGACGAGGCTGCGCAGCACGAACAGGCCTCGACCATCCTCGCGCTCGAGCCGCTCGGGGAGCGTCGGATCGGGGACGCCGGCGGGGTCGAACCCGTTCCCCTCGTCGGTCACGTGCAGGCGCACGGCGTCGGGCGCCACCTCGACCCGGACGCGCACGACGCGCCGCGGGTCCCGCTGGTTCCCATAAGCGATGGCGTTGGCGAGGGCTTCCGCGAAGGCGGTGCGGAAGTTGAATCGGATGCGGCGGGGGGACAGGGGGCCGCCGGGCAGCTCGTCGGCGATCAACTGCACCGCCGGGCCGACGTACTCGAGGTCGCTCGGCACGTCGAGCGACAGCTCGATCTCGGTCTCGCCTCCCGTCGCCCGCCGGCGAACCTGGAGGAGCTGCGGCGTGGTCACGGGCTAGAAGGCGGCGAGCGCCTCCTCGGGCGTCCGCGCGATCGCGAAGAGCGTGTCCAACTTGGTCAGCTCGAACAGCGTCTGCAGGTCTTCATTCAAGCCGCACAGCCGGAGGTCTCCGCCCTGCTCGCGGATCTTCTTCGAGAGCGATACCAGGACGCCGAGGCCGGAGGAGTCGATGTAGCCGGTCTTGGTGAAGTCGATGACGAACTTCTTGCCACCCCCATCGATCGTGTCGAGTACCTTCTGCTTCAGCTCCTGACGGTTACCGACGATCAGCTGCCCGTCCACACCGACCACCACCACACCGTGCTTGTCCTTCTTGAGACTGAAGCTCATGTCCGCTCTCCCGCTTGAAGGACGGTGACCGCCGCCGTGTCCACAATATCATCGGCCGTCGCGCCCCGCGACAGGTCGGCGACCGGTCGCGCGAGTCCCTGGAGGATCGGCCCGATCGCCTCCCACCCGCCCAGGCGCTGCACCAGTTTGTATCCGATGTTCCCGCTGTCAAGATCGGGAAACACGAGCACGTTGGCGCGTCCGGCCGCTGGCGAGCCCGGCGCCTTGCGCGCCGCCACGTGGGCCACCAGCGCCGCGTCGGTCTGCAGCTCGCCGTCGAAGGGGAAGTCCGGCCGCCGCCGCGCGAGGCTCTCGAGCGCCTGTCGCACGCGCTCGACGCGCGGGCCCGTCGCGCTGCCCTTCGTGCTGTAGGACAGGAACGCGACGATCGGCTCGTCGCCCACGATCCGCCGGCGATCGCGCGCCGCCGCCACGCCCGCGTCGGCCAGCTGCTCCGGGCTCGGCTCGGGCACGACCGCGCAATCGGTGAAGGTGAGCACGGCGTCGGCCCGCACCATGTAGAACGCGCCGCTCACCGTCCGAATCCCGGGCGCGGTGCCCACCGCCCACAGCGCGGCGCGGATCGTGTCGCCGCTCGGGAACGTGGCCCCGCCCACCATCACGTCGGCGCGACCCAGCCCGACGAGCGCGGCGCCGAAGGTGAGGGGGTGCTCGAGGGCGGCGGCGGCGGACGCGTCGGTGGGAAACTTGTCCGGATGCCGCGTGCGAAGCAGCCGGGTCATCTCGGGGAGCGGGGAGCGGGGAGCGGGACCCTCCAAAAGCTGCACGGTTCCGAGCCCCATGGCCTCGATTCGCGCAGCGGCGGCGCGCACGCGCTCGTCGGTCCCCTCGGGGAGCACGATGCGGCGACCGGCACGGCGCGCGCGCTCGTACACCGAGTCGCGGAACGTCACTTGCCGAACTTTTTCCGGAGCGCCTTTTGAACCGCGGGGTGGACGAGCGGCGACACATCGCCGCCGAAGCGCGCCACTTCGCGCACGAGACTCGAGCTCAAGTAGGTGAGATCGAACGCGGGGACCAGGAACACCGTCTCGATGCCCGGCGCCAGGTTGCGGTTCATGAGCGCCATCTGGAACTCGTACTCGAAGTCGCTCACCGCCCGCAAGCCCCGTACGATCACCGTCGCCCCCACGGCAATGGCGAACTCGGCGAGCAGCCCGTCGAAGGAGCGAACCTCCACGCTGGGATCCTGGACCGCCTGCCGGATCAAGGCCAAGCGCTCCTCGAGGGTGAAGAGCGGCTGCTTCGTCACGTTCACCGCCACGGCGACGATCACGCGGTCGGCGAAGGTGCGCGCGCGCCGGATCAGGTCCTCGTGGCCGCGCGTGATCGGGTCGAACGACCCCGGGTAGACGGCGATGCGGGGCGCCGGAGCCGTCATGGGGCGTAGATGAAGGTCACGGCGGTATCCCCGTAGCGCCGGGTGTCGTCGCCGGGAATCGGCTGATCCGCCGGGTGCTCGATCGAGATGATGCGCGCGAACGGATTCACCCGGAACAGGGCGACGAGGCGCGCCGCCTGCCCGCTCGCGTACGGCGGGTCCGCGAACGCCACGTCGTACTGCCCCGAGTGCAGCTGTTCCGCGAACTTGAGGGCGTCCACGCGATGGACCACCGTGCGTTCATCCACCTTGAGGAGCGTGATGTTGGCCTTGAGCGACGACAACGCCAGCCGGTGGATCTCGACGAAGTCCGCGCTCACGGCCCCGCGCGAGAGTGCTTCGAGACCGAGCGCACCCGAGCCCGCGAACAGGTCGAGCACCCGCGCGCCGCGCAGCGGTCGCTGGAGGATGGAGAACCACGCCTCGCGCACGCGGTC
>WNGD01002328.1_pt1 | contig 22564 bp, 25 predicted proteins | sample 5400671 | NCBI WGS metagenome assembly WNGD01 (sample SAMN13153369, study PRJNA577476) | soil metagenome | isolation source: 40 cm soil or saprolite under grassland replicate 2 | place: USA:California | collected 2016-06-15 | reverse complement strand
GGAGCCGGCGACGTGGTGGCAGGAGGCGTCTTCGAGAAGACCATCGACGGGTTGGTGTCGTGGCCCGGGTTGGGCGTCCTGGCCGTGTCGAACACCGGGTCGGTCCAGTAGGCGAAGGAGCCGGCCAGGTCAGTCGTGCCGTCCGTGTTATAGGCCTGGTAGCTATTGCTGATCGGCATCCCGTGCCGGTCGCCGTACAGGCCCGTCGCGGTCGTCAGCAGGTCGTTGGCCGTGTGCGCGATCAGCGGCGTGTGGTTGTTCGACATCAGCGTGCCGTTGCTGGTGAAGAAGTTCAGCAGGTTCGGCATCATCTGCAAGTCGGATGGGACGTTCGGGTTATCGCGGAAGAAATGCACATTGTCGAAAGTAAGGTCGACGACGCGCTTGATGCCGTTGCCCAGCTGGCACGCATTGGACTGATCTTGCTGCCGGGCAGCCGCCGGATGGCCGGCCGACCCCATCGCTGACGAGGTGACTCCGATCGTGCAAAGCGCGCTGACAAGCGCCCCGCATCCAGTGACGGCGGCGGCCCTGAACATTGGCCGTCGCTGCCGACCAGGTTGCTGCTGGTGCATCCGATGCTCCTCTTCCTGCCGGCCTTTCCGGCCACTCTGCCGGGCATTCCAGCCGGTCACGCTAAGGGACTGGACCAAACTGCAGGCGACGACCAGGCGGCGCGAGAACCAACCCTTGCCCTCGCCTTGGCGCATATCAGCCTGACCGCCTGCCACCCGGAGCGCAATGCCTAATTCGGGAATGGCCGCGCGCACGGCCGGGCCCGCGCCCCGGCCGGCCAGCGGGCCGACCATCCGAGGGCCATCTGGCAGCCGACATAGGATCTGGGCGTGGCAGTTGAGGCAATCATCTTCGACTGGGGCGGCACCCTCACGCCCTGGCACAGCGTCGATCACGAGGCGCTCTGGCACGCGGTCTGCGCAGGCCATTTCCCGGCAGGCCAGGCGGCCGAGGCCGCGCTGGCCATCCTCGCGGCCGAGCAGGAACTGTGGCAGCAGTCCGAACGTGAGCACCGGAGCTCGACCATGAGCCAGGTATTCGAGCGGGCGCGTATCTCGCCAACGGACGAGCTGCTGGCGAGTTACACCCGCGCCTGGGAGCCGCACACCTTCACTGACCCTGAGGCAGCCGGGCTGCTGGCCGGCCTTCGTGAGCGCGGGATCCGGATCGGGGTGCTGTCCAACACGATGTGGCCGCGGAGCTGGCACGAGGAGGTGTTCCGCCGGGACGGGCTACTCGGCCTGATCGACGGCGCCGTCTACAGCAGCGAGATCCCCTGGGCGAAGCCGCACCCGGAGGCCTTCCGGGCGGCGATGGCCGTTGTCGGCGTCGCCGAGCCCGGCGCCTGCGTCTTCGTTGGCGACCGGCCCTACGACGACGTCCACGGCGCGAAGAGCGCGGGCATGCGGGCTGTCCTGATACCGCACAGCGACGTACCACCCTACGACGGCGCCCGGCCCGACGCCGTCATCCAGCGGCTGTCCGAGCTGCCGCGGCTGATCGAGGCGTGGTAGCCGGCGCGGGCGGTGCGCTGCCCGCCAGCGGCTCGAAGACCGACACCGTCACCGCGACGGTGACGGCCACCGGGTCGGGAAGCTGCCGGATGCGGGCGGCGAGCGCGGCCGGTTCCGCGTGCCAGGCGGTTGGCCCCATCGCGACGAGCAGGTCGGCCGCGTGATGATCGAGCCAGAGCAGCACGCGGCGCTCGTGGCGGCTGGCCAGCGTGAAGAACGGGCTCAGCGTCGCGCTGAGCCGCTCATCCTTGCGCCGGTCGACGGCCAGCAGGCCGAGCGGCCCGGTCAGCTCGGCGAGATGCTCCCGGTTCGGCGTGATGACGATGAGCCGGCCGGCCCGGTTCAGGATGCGGCGCAGCTCGGCGCCGTTGCGCGGGGCGAAAACGTTCAGCGCCAGCGCCGCCGCCGCGTCGGCAACCGGCAGCCTGCGCCAGGCGTCGCAGGCGACGGCCCCGATCCGCGGGTGGGCACGGACGGCCTTCCGGACGGCGAATTTCGAGATGTCCAGGGCAAGTCCGGCGCGCTCGGGCAGTCGGCCGAGAACCGCGGCGAGGTAATAGCCGGTACCCGCGCCCACGTCCACCAGGCAGCCCGGTACCCGCCCGGAACCTGCCACCTCCTCCGCCGCCCGGGCCAGATCGTCAGCCAGGCTCGCGAAATGGCCGGCCGCCAGGAAGTCAGCGCGGGCCTGCACCATGGCCGCCGTGTCGCCCCCGCCGCCCTTGGCCCCGGCCGGAAGCAGGCTCGCATAGCCTTGCCGCGCGATGTCAAACGCGTGCCCGCGACCGCAGCGGAGCGCGGCGCCGGCGTCCACCATGCCCGCCCCGCAATAGGGGCATTCCAGGTACCGGATCACCTCGGCGAGCATGCCGCCATTCTCGCCTGCACCAGCACGCCGCGGGCAGTCCTGTCAGTTGTCAGGCTCAGCCTCCGGTCGCCGCGAACCAGACCCCGACCCCGGTGGGACCGGTGACGAAGATGACCGGGGCTATGCAGGGGTGGGGGAGGTTTACCCTGGCATCGATCTTCGAGTCCCCGGCAGCGTCGGCCTTAAAGTCGCCCGTGCTGATGTTGGCAATCGTGGCCGTGTCTCCGGCACCGATGCTCTGGCAGCTGACGATGGCCCGGAAGTCCGGGAACGGGTTCGTGCCCTGCAGCGCGGCCGGCACGGGCGGCTGGTCGGCGAGGACCAAGGTAGCCCGCCGCCAGCTCCCCCCCGGACCGGGTTCGCCGGACCTACGTACGGGCCGGTGACCGGCGTCATCGTGTCGAACTTCAGGATCGTGGCCGGGCCGGGGCCTGTCGAGGCGGCGACACCCTGCACCGCCGCCACGCTCACCAGGGCCGCGCCGCCTATCATGCCCAGCAGCCAGCTGATCTTGCGCATCTCGCACCTCTTTCCGGGGCACGCGGACAGCACGGTCACGCCGTTGTCCGCTCACGCGTCTGCTGATCACACGTCCCGCCGACGCGCGAGGTTCAACTCAGGGCGTGCCCCAGCCCCCGGCATCGCGATGAGTCCTGGGCCGGCGGAGCGCCGAGCGCCGCCCTGAAACCCGCCCGGAACCACCCATCCCCGGACCCGGTAACCGAAGACCCCGAACCAGAACGTGGGTTCGGGGTCATTCCGATGTCTTGAGACATCACCTGGTGGGGCCGGTGGGATTCGAACCCACACTTGCAGGATCCTAAGTCCTGTGCCTCTGCCGTTGGACTACGGCCCCGGACGGGATGGGCGGCGCTGGCTGATCATCCCGCGGCCCGCGGGCGCCAGCGAGCCGGCCGGTGTCAGACGCCCAGTTCCTTGCGCAGCCGGGCGACATGGCCTGTTGCCTTCACGCCGTAATACGCGTTCTCGATCCGGCCGTCCGTCCCGATCACGAAGGTAGACCGGATCACGCCAACGTTCTTCTTCCCGTACAGCATCTTCTCGCCATAGGCGCCGTACGCCTTCAGCACCACACGGTCCGGGTCGGACAGCAGCGGGAAGGTCAGCCCCTCTTTGGCAGCGAATCTGGCCAGCTTGGCCGGCGGGTCCGGGGAAATGCCCAGCACCGCGAATCCCGCGTCCGACAGGTCATTGCGGCTGTCCCTGAAGTCGCAGGCCTGCTTCGTGCAGCCGGGGGTCATCGCGGCCGGGTAGAAATAAATGATCACCCGCTGGCCGCGCAACGCGGACAGGCTGACCTCACGGCCGTCTGCGTCCGGCAGGGTGAAATCCGGCGCCAGGTCGCCCGCCGCCAGCCGGTCCTCAGTCACTCATGCTCCCTTCCGCCACTGTGCTCGCCCTACCGTACCCCGCAGCACGCATCGCGTTGCGGCTCCTGGTCGCACCCCCTAGCATGTGCCCGTGCTGCTCCCTTATGGACGCTCTGAGATCATAAGTTCCCCCCGCCGCCGCCAGTTCCGGCGCATTGCCGCTCCCGTGGCTGCCAGCGGCGCGGTCCTGATCCTGCTCACCGGATGCGGCTCGGGCAGCCCGAAAGCGGCCGCACCGGGTGCCCAGCAGCCGCTGTCCGCTGGAAAGGCCATCGGTCTCGCGGCCAGGCAGGCCCGGCACGTGAACTCCTATGCGCTCTCGCTGCATACCCGGTCTACGGGCATCGCCACGGCGAACACGTCGGGCACCATGCAGATCAGGCTGAAGCCGAGCCTGCTCGGCGAGGTCAGGCTGAACCTCTCGGTCGGCGGGCAGGCCCTGCCGGTGGACGAGATCATCACTGGTCACGCGCTGTACCTCAAGCTGGCGGCGCTCGGCACCATGACCGGCAAGCCGTGGTTCAAGGTCTCCGACGCCGGGCGGCTGCACGGCAGCGGCGCCATGATCAGCCAGTTGCTGCAAGGGATAGAGAACGCCAACCCGCTGGCCCAGACCTCGATGCTGACCGCGTCGGCGGACCTGCGTAAGATCGGCACGCAGGTGATCAACGGCGTCCAGACGACTCACTACGCCGGCTCGTATCCCATCTCAAGGGCGTTCGCCAAGGTCCCGGCCAGCCTGCGCTCGCTTACCGGCCCGATGCTGAAGTCGATGGGCATCAGGACCGCGCATTTCGATACCTGGATCGACGGCCAGCACCAGGTGCGCAAGATCATCACCACTGAGGCGGGCTCAAGCACCCGGATCACGACGACCATCGTGATCACGGCGATCAATCAGCCGGTCAGCATCCAGCTACCGCCGGCCAGCCAGGTCGCCACCACGCCGTCCGGCCTCGGCTCGCTCGGCGGGCTCGGCTAGCCGCCGAGGAGGGCGGCGATCACCGGGGCGAGCGCGCGCAGCGCGCGGCCGCGGTGACTGATGGCATCTTTGGCCTCAGGGGTCATCTCGGCCGTGGTCAGCTCGGAGCGGTCCGGGACGAAGATCGGGTCGTAGCCGAAGCCGTGCTCGCCGCGCGGCAGCCGCGTTACCCGGCCGTGCACCGTGCCCTCGCTGACGTGCTGGCGCCCGGCGGGAAGCACGAGCGCCGCCGCGCAGGCGAAATGGGCGCCGCGCCGCTCATCCGGCACATCGGCGAGCTGGCTGAGCACCAGCTGCAGGTTCGCTTCGTCATCCCCGTGCTTGCCCGACCAGCGGGCCGAGAGCACGCCGGGCATCCCGTTCAGCGCGTCGACGCAGAAGCCCGAATCGTCGGCAACCGCCGGCAGCCCGGTGAACTGCGCCACCGCCGTTGCCTTCAGCAGGGCGTTCGCAGCAAAGGTGGCACCGGTCTCGGCGACACCGGGCGCGCCGGGAAACTCACCGAGGCCGACCAGGTCGGCCGCCACCTTGCCATCGGCCAGGATGCGCTCCAGCTCGATGATCTTGTGCGGGTTCAGCGTGGCCAGGACCAGCCTCGCCGTCATCTGGCCAGTGCCCGGGCTTGCCGGCCGGTCAGCTCGGCGCAGCCGGTCACGGCCAGGCTGAGCAGCTGGTCGAGCAGGTCACGGCCGAACGGCTCGCGCTCCGCCGTGCCCTGGATCTCCACGAAGCTCCCGTCACCGGTGCAGACCACGTTCATGTCCGTCTGCGCGGCCGAGTCCTCTTCGTAGCACAGGTCGAGCCTGGGCTGCCCGTCGACGATGCCGACGCTGATCGCGGCAACCGAGGCGACGAGCGGGTCGCCCTTGCACCGGTTCCGGCCGCGCAGCCAGCCGACCGCGTCGGCGAGCGCCACGTACCCGCCGGTGATCGCGGCGGTGCGGGTGCCGCCGTCCGCCTGCAGCACGTCGCAGTCGATGACGATCGTGTTATCGCCGAGTGCCTTGGGGTCAATGCAGGCTCGCAGGGACCGGCCGACGAGCCGGGAGATTTCCTGGGTGCGGCCGCCAGGGCGGCCCTTCACCGACTCCCGGTCGCTGCGCGTGTTCGTGGATCTCGGCAGCATGGCGTACTCGGCGGTGACCCAGCCCAGGCCACTGCCACGCCGCCAGCGCGGCAGTTCCTCGGCCACGCTCGCGGCGCAGAGCACCCGGGTGCGGCCGAACTCGACGAGCACGGAGCCTTCCGCGTGGTCGAGCCAGCCCCTCGTCATCCGGACTTCGCGCAGCTGATCGGGCTTGCGGCCATCGGGTCTGGGCATGCGGGATAGCCTAGCGCCGGCCGCACCGGCCGGCCCGGCCGGGCGCGGGAGCCTCAGTAGGCGGCCCGGTCGGGTGCGCCGGCCGCGATCCACTGGTAGGTCGCCCGGATGCCGTCAGCAAGCGACATGGCCGGGCTCCAGCCGATGTCGCGCTTGGCCCGCTCCACCGCGATGGCGCTGCGCTGCAGCTCGCCGGTGCGGAACGGGGCGAACTCCGGATCCGCCGGGCGGCCAGCCACATCGCCGATCATGCTGGCCAGGTCAAGCACGCTGACCTCGGCGCCGGTTCCGATATTCCAGGTGCCCGGCCGGCCGTGGCCGGCGGCCGCGAGGAACGCGGCGACCACGTCACCCACGTACACGTAGTCGCGGGTCTGCGTGCCGTCCCCGTAGATGGTGGGCCGCTGGCCGGCCAGCAGGCGGGCGCAGAAGATCGTGATCACCCCGGACTCGCCGGTCGGATCTTGCCGCGGGCCGTACACGTTGGCGAGCCGCAGGACGGAGTGACTGGTGCCATGCAGCCGGTTGTAGAGGCCGACATACTGCTCGGCGCAGTACTTGGCGGTGCCGTACGGCGATTCCGGCAGCGGCAGAACGTCCTCCATCGACGGAATCGGCGCATCCCGGCCGTAGAGGGCGCCGCCGCTCGAGCAGAACAGCAGCCGGGCGTCCACCATCCGCGCCGCCTCGAGTACGTTCACCGTCCCGACGACATTCGTCTGCGCGTCGCTGGCCGGGGCCGCCACCGAGGACCTGACATCGATCTGGGCGGCAAGATGGCAGATCAGCTCGGGCCTCGTCTGGCCGATCACCGCCTGCAGCGGCGCCGCCTCCGTGACGCTCAGCTTGTGCAAGGTGGCGCGCTCGCTGATCCGGGCCGATCGGCCGGCCGACAGGTCGTCGATGACGCTGACTTCGTCGCCCCTGGCCAGGAGCGCGTCGGTCAGGTGTGAGCCGATGAAGCCGGCGCCGCCGGTCACTAGTACGCGCATGCCAGCCGAGTTTAGGTGCCGCGCCCGCGCCCCTGTTGCCCGGGCCCGTCAGCGTGTCGCGTGAATGTTCTCCCCCGGCCCGGCCAGGTCGAAGATCCGGCCGGCCGCGGCCAGCGACAGCGGCCCGCCGAACGTGCCCGTTGCCTCCGCGAGCGTCCTGGCCTGGTCATTCCACGGGACAAGGTGCGTCAGCACGAGCTGGCCGACGGCAGCCCGCGCCGCATGCTCGCCAGCCTGGCTGCCGGTGAGATGCATGCCCGGCGGGTTCGGCTGCCTGGGCCCGGCGGGCGAGCCCGGTGGGCCAGCCGGGCCTGCCGGGTCAGGCGGGCCAGCCGGGTCGTCGGCGAAGGACGCCTCGCAGAGCAGCAGGTCGGCGCCGCGGGCAAGCCGCACGAGTGCGTCCGACTCGCCGGTATCGGCGGAGTAGGCCAGTGCCCGGCCGCCGTGCTCGATCCGGAAGGCGAAGGTCTCGACCGGGTGATTCACATGATCGACCGTGACCTTGAACGGGCCTATCCGGCTGGCGCCCGGCACCAGCGTCTCGAAGTCGAAGGCGGGCGGCATCGCCTGCGCCAGGCTGGTGCCCTGCGCGCCGGCCAGCCGGTCAGCGGTGCCGGCCGGGCCATAGACCGGGATCCGGGGCCTGGGCCCGTCCGGGGCGTACGTCCTGGCCACCCAGTAGGCGGCCATGTCCAGGCAATGATCGCCATGCAGGTGGCTGAGGCAGATCGCGTCGATGTCGAACAGGCCGGCGTGCCGCTGCAGCCCGCCGAGCGCCCCGTTGCCGAGGTCAAGCAGCATCCGGAAGCCGTCGGCCTCGACCAGGTAGGCCGAAGCCGGGCTATCGGGCCCGGGGAAGCTGCCAGCGCATCCGATCACGGTCAGCCGCATGGTCATCCATGCTAGGCGCGCCCCGGTCCGGCCAGGCCGCGGGCCCAGGCACGGGCGGCGTCGGCCAGCAGTGATTCCCGCACCGGCAGCTACCAATGGGGCCGCGAACGCGACATTATCCATCCAAGGCACCCGGCTCCGGCAAGGCGGGGCGGGCGCAGCCACCTCTGCGGAGTCGTGATGGCGGATCAGATGACCGATCGGCCCGGTCTGCTTTCCCGCGCGCTGGCCGAGCCCACCGAGCACGTGCGGGGCCACTGGATCACCGGCCTCAGCCTGGCCAGCCTGGGCATGTGGATGGCGTCGCTGACGCCGCTGCAGGTCCTGATCCCCATCCAGCTGCAGGACATCACGCCCAGGCACAAGATCCTCGCTCTCGCCGTCGTCTCCGCTGTCGGGGCTATCGCCTCCGGCATCGCGACGCCGCTGGCCGGCGCGCTGTCGGACCGCACCACGCACGGGTTCGCGCTCGGCTCCCTGCGCGGCAGGAGGCACCGCTGGACTCTCGGCATGGCCGTGCTCGGCGCTGCCGCGCTTGCCGTCCTGGCCAGGCAGACGACGGTGGCCGGGGTGGCGATCCTGTGGGTGCTCTTCAGCGCATTCCAGAACGCCGAGTACGCCAGCCTGAGCGCCGCGATTCCGGACCATGTGCCCGTCCGCCAGCGCGCCACGGTGGCCGGCTGGGTCGGCATGCCGCAGGCGCTCGGCCTGGTTCTCGGCACCGTGCTGGTCGTCGACGTCTTCACGAAGGTCACCAGCGGCTACGACTCGCTGGCGGCGCTGCTCGTCCTGCTGACCCTGCCGTTCGTGCTGCTGACGCCCGATCACGCGCTGGACAGCAAGGACCGGCCCGCCTTCTCCTGGCGCCACCTCGCCCGGTCCTACTGGCTGAGCCCGCGCGGCTACCCAGATTTCGCCTGGGCATGGGTGACGCGCTTTCTTGCCTCGCTCGCGATCGCGATGGGAACGCTCTACCTGCTGTACTTCCTCCGTGACCAGGTGCACTACGCCCGGCTGTTTCCCGGGCACACGGCCAAGGACGGGCTGCTGATCCTGATCGTGATCTATACCGTCTGCGTGGTCGTGACCGCGATCGTCGGCGGGGTCATCTCCGACCGGATCGGCAAGCGGAAGATGATCGTCACCATTTCCGGCGCGCTGATGGGGGCAGCCGCCCTGCTGCTGACGTTCATGGAGACCTGGAACGCCGCGCTCGGCGCGGCTGTCTTGTTCGGCGTCGGCTTCGGCGCGTACCTTGCCGTGGACCAGGCCCTGATCACGCAGGTACTGCCCGACGCACGGGACCGGGCCAAGGATCTCGGCATCATCAACATCGCGATCGTCTGCCCGGCGGCCATCGGCGCCCTGATCGCGGCGCCGCTGGTCTCGCTGGGCGGCTACCGGACGCTGTTCGCCGCGACGGCCCTCGTGGCGGCGGCGGGCTCAGCCCTGGTCTGGCAGATCAAGAGCGTGCCCTGAGCTACCGGCCGCCCGCCGCGCCGTTCACCGCGCCGCGGCCGACCCTGGCAATCTGCCGGCTCTGCGCGACCAGCCGGCCGGCCGCGTCCCATACCTCGGCCTCCTCGTCGAACCAGCCGCCGCTGACATGCCGGCACCTGGCCACGACCTGCAGCACGCCGGGCACCGGCACCGCGCGCATGTGCCAGGTCAGCTCGACTGTCGGCGCCCAGCCGGACGCGCCGAGGCCGAACACCACGGGCGGCATCCCGTCCACCGCGAGCGCGAGCAGGTAGGCGTCCGGGTCCCTGTCCTCGCGGAGCCGGAAATACCCGCGCATCTCGGGAATCCCGGCCGGCTTGCCGTGCCGCCAGCCCGTCGTCGCCGGGTCGAGCCGCATCTCGACGTGCCCGGCGTACCCGACGACCCCGTCCGGGCCGACCGTCCCCGGCCACGCGCCGAGATCGACGCAATCCTCGATCGGCGGCAGGACCGGCGGCGCGCCCGTCCAGCTCAGGCTCGCGCCAGGGCCGCCTTCTCCGCCAGTCCCCGGGCCGGCGCCCCTGCTCCCCGAGGCGCCGCCGTTCCCCGGATCCGGGGCGGCGGCCGGCACGGTCCCGGTGGTCACGGTCAGTTCCAGGGCAGGCTTGCCGTCCTGGATCAGGCTGGCCCGCGCCGTCGCCGCGGTCCTGCCCTCCTTCAGCCAGGTCACCTCCACCCGGGCCGGGGCCAGCTGCGGGACGCGCAGGAAATGCGCGCTGGTGGCGACCGGGTGCGGATGGCGCGAGGAGTCGAGGACGCAGCGCAGGACCGTGGCCATCAGCACGCCGCCGTTGACAGCGGGCGGCGTCCCGCCTCCGGGCGCAACCAGCGCGAACCGCTCGTCCGGCCGCACCTCGTAGCGGCCGGCCCCGGCCTGCCTGATCGCGGTTGCCTCATCGAAGATCGTCATGCGCCGCCCTGCGGTCATGCCCACAGCTGGCCTTCCAGCCGGGCCTCGGCTTCGGCCACGGTGCCCGCGTAGGCGCCAGTGGACAGGTACTTCCAGCCGCCGTCGGCCACGATCAGCGCGATGTCGGCCCGCTCCCCCGCGGACTGCGCCTTCGCCGCCATGGCCAGCGCCCCGTGCAGCACGCAGCCGGACGAGATCCCGGCGAAGATCCCCTCGCGGTCGAGCAGCTCGCGGGTCCGGCGCAGGGCATCCGGCGAGGACACCGAGATCCTGGAGGTCAGCACGGACTCGTCGTAAAGCTCGGGCACGAAGCCCTCGTCCATGTTGCGCAGCCCGTACACGAGCTCGCCGTACCGGGGCTCGGCGGCGACGATCTGCACGCCGGGAACCCGCTCGCGCAGGAACCGCCCGACTCCCATGATCGTCCCGGATGTGCCGAGACCCGCCACGAAATGGGTGATCCCGGGCAGGTCGGCAAGCAGCTCGGGCCCGGTGGTCTCGTAGTGCGCCCGGGTGTTCGCCTCGTTGCCGTACTGGTAGAGCATCACCCAGTCCGGATTCTGCGCGGCGAGCCGCCTGGCCACCCGGACGGCCTCGTTGGAGCCGCCCGCGGCAGGCGAGGAGATGATCGACGCGCCGTACATCTCCAGCAGCTGCCGGCGTTCCGCGGAGGTGTTCTCCGGCATCACGCAGACCAGCCGGTAACCGCGCAGCCGCGCCACCATCGCCAGCGAGATCCCGGTGTTCCCCGAGGTCGGCTCCAGGATCGTCGTCCCGGCGGCGAGCAGCCCGTCCTTCTCGGCCGCCTCGACCATGAAGAGCGCCGCCCGGTCCTTCACCGACCCGGTCGGGTTCCTTTCCTCGAGCTTGGCCCACAGCCGCACCTCCGGGCCAGGCGACAAGGCAGGCAGGCCGACCAGCGGCGTACGGCCGACCGAGTCGATCAGCGAGTCATAGCGCATCGGGCTCCGCCGCCTTGGCCTTCAGCGCATCCCGCCGGCCACGGCGGGCAGCACCGTGATCGTGTCGCCGTCCTTGACCGGCGCGCTCAGCCCGCCAAGGAAGCGCACGTCCTCGTCGTTCAGGTAGACGTTCACGAAGCGCCGCAGCCCGGTGTTATCCACCAGCCGCTCCTGCAGGCCGCCATGACGTGACTCCAGGTCGGCAAGCAGCTCGGCCAGGGTGTCACCTGAGCCCTCGATGGACTTGGCCCCGCCAGTGTAATTACGCAGGATCGTCGGGATGCGGACCTCGATGGCCATCAGTAACGCTCCATGGGTGTGCACGTGCCGCCAGCCGACAGCTGCTTCCTAGCGTCCCAACCGGGGGCGCGCCGGGATCATTCCGCCACCGGGCCGGCCGGCTCCCCGGCGTCCGGCACGACGCGGACCGGCTCCTCGGTGACCGAGCCGTCGGCGATGCGGAACGAGCGGAACTCCGCCTGGTCCGGCTCACGCGTAGATACCAGGACATAGTGCGCGCCCGGCTCGCTCGCGTAGGCGATGTCCGTGCGCGACGGATACGCCTCGGTGGCCGTATGGGAGTGGTAGATGACGACCGGCTCCTCGTCCCTGTCGTCCATTTCGCGCCAGACGCCCAGCTGTTCCATCGAGTCGAACCGGTAGAAGGTCGGCGATCGCTCGGCGTTGGCCATCGGGATGAACCGCGCTGGCCGGTCACTCCCGGCCGGGCCGGCGATCACCCCGCACGCCTCGTCCGGATGATCCGCCCGTGCGTGCGCAATGATCTTCGCGCGGAGCGCCTGACTGATCGTCAGCATGGAGGCGAGGGTAACCGGCGCCGTCCGCGCTCACGACAACGCGTCCACCAGGCTCTCCTGGAGGTACGCCAGCCAGTGGTAGACCCACACATAGGCGGAACGCGGATCGGAGGGGTCGATCTCGCTGCCCGGCTCGTCAAAGTCGTCGGTAACGCCAAGACGCACCCCGAGCGCGAGCCTGACATCGTTCAGCGCGCGCAGCCAGGCCTGCGCGTCGGCCTCCGTCAGCCGCACGCGGCCGCCCCTGGCCGGCAGCGTGTCCAGCACGGTCCTGGCCGCGGCGACCTTGCCGTCGCGCAGCCCCTGCTCGGTGTACCGCCGGAACTCGCCCGCGGCCTCCGGGTCCCCGGCGTAGCCATCGGGCAGCAGGCGGGCAAGCACGGGATCGTCCGGCAGCGCGGTGCTCTCGCTGAGCCCGAGCTCGGCCGCGAGATCACCCGGCTCGCTGGGCGGCTCGTCGCCGCTGACCAGCACCGCGATCTGGGTGACCAGGTCGCGGACGATTCTCGCCTGCGGCGCGGCGAACCGGGCGGTCACGCCGTCCGGGGTAGCGCGGAATCGTGCCACCTGCGCCTCCGCATGCTCGGTTTCGCTCCCGCGCAGGGACAGGTCGCGGCCATCGGCGCCATGGGACCGCCTGCCCTTGCCGGTCACGAGTCGTGGCTCACCGTGGCCCACAGGCCGTAGCCGTGCAGGATCTCGGCGTCCCGCTCCATCGCCTCCCTGGCACCAGCCGAAACGACCGCCTTGCCCTTGTGGTGGACGTCCAGCATCAGCTTCTCCGCCTTCGGCCTCGGGTAGCCGAACACGGCTTGGAAGACGTAAGTCACGTATTTCATGAGGTTGACCGGGTCATTCCAGACGATCGTGACCCAGGGCATGTCCGGGACCGCTCTCTCGCCGGTCTCCGGCCGTTCTACTTCTGCAGGCGCCACGCTCACGGACAACTCACCTCCCTGCCCTCCAGTCTCCCAGTCTCGCAGGACAGCGCGCGCCGGTCACATCGGCCCATCGGCGCAGGTCACAGTGACCTCGCGACGGCGCAGCCCAGGCCGGCCCTGGGGCGGCAGGTGCCGCTCGGCCAGCCGCCGACGAATATCTTGCCGTACACCAAAGGTATCCGGCGCGCCGTCCGTAAGGTCAGGGTCGCCGCTCCTTCGGCGGCGCCGTCCGGCCGGGCGCGCTCCCTCGCGGGTCCGTAGGCTTCCCCCGTGACAGCAGATGACCTGGCTGACCGGATCGCGACAGCCGCCAGCCGTACGGCAGCGGGCCCCCCGGGGACGGCAGCGGACCCGCGGGCCGCGGCTCCGGCAGCAGCGCGGGCCGGGAGCACGGGCCTGCTCACCGACCACTATGAGCTGACCATGCTGCGGGCGGCGCTGCGCAGCGGAGCCGCCGCGCGGCGGGCGGTCTTCGAGATGTTCGCACGGCACCTGCCCAGCGGCAGGCGCTATGGCGTGGTCGCCGGCACCGGCCGGCTGCTTGACGCGCTCGAGCAGTTCAGGTTCGGTCCCGCCGAGATCGGCTTCCTGCGCGACACCGGCGTGGCCGACGACGCCACGCTCAGGTACCTGGAGTCGTACCGGTTCTCCGGCGAGATCTGGGGCTACGCCGAAGGCGATTGCTACTTCCCCGGATCGCCGATCCTGGTCGTGGAAAGCACCTTCGCCGAGGCCTGCGTGCTGGAGACGCTGGCGCTGTCCGTGCTCAACCACGACTGCGCGATCGCGTCGGCGGCATCCCGGATGGTCACCGCCGCTGACGGCAGGCCGCTGATCGAGATGGGCTCCCGCCGCACCCACGAGCTGGCCGCGGTGGCCAGCGCCAGGGCCGCCTACATCGCCGGCTTCGCCACCACCTCCAACCTGCGGGCCGGCCAGGCCTATGGCGTGCCGACGAGCGGCACAAGTGCGCACGCCTTCACCCTGGTCCATGACAGCGAGCGGCAGGCCTTCACCGCGCAGGTCGAGGCGCTGGGCAGCGGCACGACGCTGCTGGTCGACACCTATGACGTGGCCGAGGCGGTGCGCGCGGCCGTGGCGGTGGCCGGCCCGGGCCTCGGCGCCGTGCGGATCGACAGCGGCGATCTGCCGGTTATCGCCAGGAAGGTGCGGTCGCTGCTGGACTCGCTCGGCGCGGAGCGGACCAGGATCGTGCTGACCGGCGATCTGGACGAGTACTCGATCGCCGCCCTTGCCGCTACCCCGGTGGACGGCTACGGGGTGGGAACCTCGCTGGTCACCGGCTCTGGCGTGCCGACGGCAGCACTGGTGTACAAGCTGGTGGCGCGCGCTGGCGGGGCCAGCGAGCCCGGCCGCGCCCGCCGCGGCAGCAGCGATGCCGAGGGCCAGCTTCGCCCGGTGGCCAAGCGCTCGGTCGGAAAGCCAGGGCGCGGCGGGCGCAAGTGGGCCGCGCGCGCCAGCGAGGGCGGGGCAGCCATCGCGGAGCGCATTACCGACCGGCCGCCCGGCCCTGACCTCGGCCGCGCCCTGCTGCGCCGGCTGGTGCGCGGCGGCGAGATCGTCGGCAGGGAGCCGCTGGAGGCCGCCAGGGCCCGCCACCGGGAGGCACTGGCGGAACTGCCGACGCACGCGCTCCGGCTCTCCCGCGGCTACCCGGCGATCCCGACGATCTTCGAGCCGGACGGCGAGTAAGGCGGTGCGCCGCCGGCCCTCCGCCCGGGCATGCGAAAGGCCCTGATGCCAGCTTTCCCGTCGCCGCTTTCCGAATCCGCCATCGTCGCCAGGCTCCGGGCGGCCGGCTGCGTCTTCGCCGAGGACGAGGCGCGGCTGCTGCTCGCCGAGGCCCGGACGCCGGCCGGTCTCGCCGACATGGTGGACCGGCGAGTCGCCGGACAGCCCCTGGAGCATGTCCTGGGCTGGGCGGAGTTCTGCGGGCTGCGGATGGCCGTGGACCCGGGGGTCTTCGTGCCCCGCCGCCGGACTGAGTTCCTCGTCCGTCAGGCCGCCGCGCTCGCCCGCCAGGCCGCTGCCCCAGCCGGCCCGGCTGACCCAGCCGACCCGGCTGACCCGGCTGACCCAGCCGGCCGGGCCGGCCCCGGCGGTCAGGCCCCCGGCCGGGCGCGGCTCGTCGTCGTTGACCTCTGCTGCGGCTCGGGCGCGGCGGGCGCCGCGCTGGCCGCGATCCTGGGCCAGGTTGAGCTGCACGCCGTCGACATCGACCGTGCCGCGGTGCGATGCGCCCGCCGCAACGTCGCCGCGGCGGGCGGTCAGGTGTACGAGGGTGACCTCTGCGCTCCGCTGCCCGCCACCCTGCGCGGCCGGGTCGACATCCTCATCGCCAACGCGCCCTACGTGCCCACCGAGGAGGTCGGGATGCTGCCCCCGGAGGCCCGCCTGCACGAGCCGCGGGTGGCGCTGGACGGCGGCGCGGACGGGCTCGACATCCTGCGGCGGGTGACAGCAGCCGCGCCGACGTGGCTGGCGCCGGGCGGCCACCTGTTGTTCGAGACAAGCGAGCGGCAGGCACCGCGGGCCGTGGCAGCGGTCACCCGCAGCGGGCTGATCCCGCACGTGGCCAGCTCAGGCCAGCTGAACGCCACCGTCGTCGCCGGAACCAGGCCCGCTGCCGCGGGCGGGCCAGGCGGCTAGGCCGCCCTTGTTGCATCCCGCCCCGGGCCGGCCGGCAGCTCAGTCGTCACCGTCGGGCAGCGACTCGTAAATCTTCTTGCACTCCGGGCAAACGGGGAAGCGCTTCGGATCTCTGCTCGGCACCCAGACCTTGCCGCACAGCGCGATCACCGGAGTGCCGCTCACGGCGCTATCGACGATCTTGTCCTTCTGCACGTAGTGCGCGAACCGCTCGTGATCGCCGTCGCCATGGGAGAGATCGGGACGGGTGCCGGTGTCCTGCCGGGTATCGGTATCGGGAAGGATCTCTGTGCTCACGCTCACGGAGTCTACGCCGCCGCCGGGCCGCTCAGTTGAGCGCGGGATCCTCGGGGAAGGTGGCGACCAGGGCAAGCTCACCGCCCTGCCGCCGCAGGACCGCCTGCCACAGCCGGTTAGGCTCGGTGAAGAACGCGTCCGCCGGCTCGCCCGCCAGCACGTACCAGGCGCCCTCGTCGATTTCCGCGGCCAGCTGGCCGGGCCCCCAGCCCGCGTAGCCGGCGAAGACCCGGAAGCAGGAGACACCCCCGGCCAGCAGCTCGGGCGGCGCTTCCAGGTCCACCAGCCCGACCCTGGACATGACCGACGACCCATCCAGCGACCGCCAGCCCAGCGGCTCATCCTCGCCGCGGGCCAGGGCGAGCGCGAGCGCGCTGTTCGGGGCGACCGGACCGCCCTTGAACAGCACCGACGGCCCGGTCACCAGCTCCGTCCATGGCTCAAGCACCTGTCCCACCGGCACCTCGGTCGGCCGGTTCAGCACCACGCCCAGGGTGCCCTCGGCCGGCTGGTCCTCGACGATCAGGATCACCGTGCGGCGGAAGTTCGGATCACCGAGCAACGGCGTCGCGACGAGCAGCCTGCCCCCCAGGGCACCATCCTCCATGACTCCATGATGCGCCAGGCGGCCTGGCCGCAGGCAGCCCCCTGCGCCAGTCGCGAGCACGTACCCTTCAAGTGTGTCCGAGACAGGCTCCAGGGACGGCACAGCCGCGCTGGCCGACGTGCCCCAGATCGACGTCACCCGGCTGCGGGTGGCGATCGCCCGGGTATCCCGCAGGCTGCGCAGGCACGAGCTCGCCGGGCTCACGCCGACCCAGCTCGCGGCGCTGGCGACCGTCGAGTCAGCGGGCCCGCTGCGGCTGGGCGACCTGGCTGCTGCCGAGCGGATCGCGCCGTCGACGCTCACCCGGCTGGTAACCGCCCTCGAGGAACTCAGCTACGTGGAGCGGTGCGCGGTGCCCGGCGACGCCAGGGCAAGCACCCTGTCCATCACCCCGCTGGGCCAGTCGGCGCTGGAGCGCATCCGGCAGGAGACGACGGTCGTGCTCGCCGACAGCCTGCTGATGCTCTCGCCCGACCAGCTGGCCGCGCTCGCCGCGGCGCTGCCGGCCCTGGAGCGGCTGGCCGACGCCAACCCGCGGGACTCACCCGGCCGCTGACCCCGGCCGGCCGGCGGGTGCGGGCGGCGGGCGCGGCGGCGGCTCAGAGGCGGCGGCTCAGAACAGCAGGCTAGACAGCTTCGCCCGCGCCTTCGCCACCCGGGGATCCCGGGGCGGGAACACGTCGAACAGGCTGACCAGGTGCACCCTGGCCCGGTCGCGATCATCTCCGGTCGTTCTCCGGACGGCACCGAGCAGCCGGTCGAACCCCTCCTCGATCCGGCCGGTCGCCAGGTCGATGTCGGCAACCCGGCACTGGGCGTCCACGTCGTCCGGGTTCTCGGCCGCGTCCCGCCTGGCCTTGGCCTGGTCATACGAGTTGACCCGCCTGATCAGGTCCACCTGGGCGAGGCCGAGCGTGGCGATCGGGTGGCCGGGCGTCGCCGCCAGCACCTTCTCGAACGCGCCGGCCGCGCCGTCCAGGTCGCCCCGCTCCATCGCCTGCTGCGCCTCGCCGAACGCCGGGTCGGCCATCGGGTCAGGGCCGGGGCCGGGGCCGCCAGGGCCCATCGGGCCTGCCCCCGGCGGATACGGCCGGGCGGCGCCAGGGCCTTCCTGGCCGCCGGGCACCGCGCTGCCCTGCGGCCCGTCCGCGCCGCCGGCGCTCCCGGCGCCCGCGCCGCCGGCCAGCCCGAGCTGCTGCGCCGCCGCCATCACGTGGCTGACCCAGTCACGGACCTGGGCCTCGGGCAGCGCGCCGAGGAATCCGTCCAGCACCTGGCCGCCGACCACCGCCACGACCATCGGGATGCTCTGCACCTGGAGCGCCGCCCGCAGCTGCGGGTTGGCATCGATGTCAACCTTGGCGAGCACCCACCCGCCGTCCGCCTCGGCCGCGAGCTTCTCCAGCACCGGCCCGAGCTGCTTGCAGGGCCCGCACCACTCGGCCCACAGATCCATGATCACGGGCACGTTGCGGGAACGGTCGAGGACGTCCGCGTTGAACGTCTCGTCGGTTACCTCGATGACGTGCCCGGCCTGCGCGTCCGCTGCCCCGTCGGCCGGGGGCCTGGACGCCTTCTCCCGGCGTTGCGCGGCGGCCTGCCGCGCCCCCAGGTCAACGGCTCCATGGAGGGAGAAATCCCGCGACTGCTGCATGATTACATCCTGCCCCATCGGCCGGACTGCCCGGGCACCGCCGGCTCCGTCTGACCTGCCAGGCTAGCCGCCGGGCCGCGGGCAGGCGGCCAGTGCCCCGAAGCCGCCCGCCGGTCAGAAGGCCGGCGCCTCGAAATAGTCGCCCCACTCCTCGCGCAGCGCCCCGCAGATCTCGCCGAGCGTCGCTTCCGCGCGGGCGGCGTCCAGCATCGCCGGGATCATGTTCGCGCCGGAACGCGCCGCGGCCAGCAGGCCGGCCATCGCCGCATCGATAGCGGCCTGGTCACGGCCGGCCCGGCGGCCGGCCAGCTCGCGTACCTGATCGCGTTCCACCTCGTAGCTGACCCGCAGGATCTCGACCGGCTTCTCGACGGTCTCGGTGTAGCAGTTCACGCCGACGACCCGCTTCTCGCCCTTCTCCAGCTTCTGCTGGTAGGCGAAGGACGCCTCGGCGATCTCCGCCATGAACCAGCCGTCCTCGATGCCGCGCAGGATCCCGCCGGTCATCGAGCCATCCGGGCTCATCCCGCGGATCTTGGCGAAGGTCTCCTCCGCCTCGGCCTCCAGCCGGTCGGTCAGCGCCTCGATGTACCAGGAGCCGCCGAGCGGATCCGCCACGCTGGTGACCCCGGTCTCCTCCATGATCACCTGCTGGGTGCGCAGCGCGATTTCCGCCGCCTTCTCGCTCGGCAGCGCGAGCACCTCGTCCAGGGCGTTGGTGTGCAGCGAGTTGGTGCCGCCGAGGACGGCGGCCAGCGCCTCGACCGCGGTCCTGACCACGTTGTTGTCCGGCTGCTGCGCGGTCAGCGACACGCCGGCGGTCTGCGTGTGGAACCGCAGCCACTGGGCCCGCTCGGTGCGCGCGCCGTAGACGTCCCGCATCCACCGCGCCCAGATCCGGCGCGCGGCCCGGAACTTGGCGATCTCCTCGAAGAAGTCGATGTGCGCGTCGAAGAAGAACGACAGCCCCGGCGCGAAGACCTCCACGTCCAGCCCGCGGGACAGGCCGAGCTCCACGTAGCCGAAGCCGTCAGCCAGCGTGTAGGCGAGCTCCTGAGCGGCGGTCGACCCGGCTTCCCTGATGTGGTAGCCGGACACGGAAAGCGGCTTGTAGTCCGGGATGTGGCGCGTGCAGTACTCCATCAGGTCGCCGATCAGCCGCAGGTGCGGCTGGGGCGGGAACAGCCATTCCTTCTGCGCAATGTACTCCTTGAAGATGTCCGTCTGCAGGGTGCCGTTCAGCGCGCCGAGCCCGGCCCCCTGGCGCTCAGCCGCGGCCAGGTACATGCAGAACACCGGGACCGCGGGGCCGCTGATCGTCATCGACGTGGTGACGTCGGCGAGCGGGATGCCGTCGAACAGGATGTCCATGTCCGCGGCCGAGTCGATGGCCACCCCGCAGTGCCCCACCTCGCCGAGCGCCCGCGGGTCGTCCGAGTCCCGGCCCATCAGGGTCGGCATGTCGAACGCGACGGACAGGCCCCCGCCGCCGCCGCGCAGCAGCATCTTGTACCGCTCGTTGGTTGCCGCCGCATTGCCGAACCCGGAGAACTGCCGGATCGTCCAGGACCTGCCCCGGTAGCCGGCCGGGTACAGGCCGCGGGTGAAGGGATACTCCCCCGGCCAGCCGATCCGCTCGAAGCCGGGGATCACGGCGCCGGCCGGCGGCCCGTAGACAGGGTCTACCTCGAGCCCGGACAGCGTGCTGAAGTCGGCGTCGCGCTTGCGTGCCTCGTCGTACCGGCGCTGCCACCGCTGCCTGCCCTCGCGAGCCTGGTCCGCTGTGCCGTGAGCATCCATGACGTTCCTCCCGCGCACCGGAGCCGATTTAGTAGGACGTCCTACTATCCAGTCCCCAGTCTATGCTCCGGCCATCGCGGCGAAAGGCCGGCGCCGCTGCAACCGCGGGCCGCCCTGCGCCGTCTCAGTGAGTGCCGGGGTGCTATCGGAACCCGGGCCCGGCCTCAGCCGTGACACGCAGGATGTGTGGTAGAACGTATGCGATATTGCGCGAGCGGCGTGGATAGGACAGCGGTCCTCGGAAACGCCGCGACGGCGCTGGGACCGTGGGTCGCGCCGCCGGAGCAGGCGGCGAGGCGAGGAAGCTCTGTGGCCAGGCTCCGCACAGCCGACCGCGCGGCGGCCGAGGATCTCTTCAACGCGAGCTACCCGAGACTGGCCGGATGGGTCCGCAGGCTGGTCGATGACGACGAGACCGCGCACGAGATCGCCTCGGAGGCGTTCACCAGGCTGCTGGCCCGCTGGTCGGGCCTTGACAGCCCGCACAGCTACCTGTACATGATCGCTACGAACCTGGTCAGGGACCACTGGCGCAAGACCGGACGGGAGCGCCGCGCCATCCGCACGCTGACGGCTACCGCGCCGCCGGACCCGGCCTGCCATCCCGCGCAGGACGTCGATGTCCGGGCGCTGATCGAGACGCTGCCGGTCCAGCTGCGCAGCGCGTTCCTGCTGCATTACTACGCCGGCTTCGGGGTGCGCGAGGTGGCAGCCATGCTGGGCCGGCCAGAGGGAACGATCAAGGCCGACCTGTACCACGCCCGCGCCCGGCTGAAGGCCGCCCTTGGGAATGCCGGTGAGTAACCACCGCGACGAGATTGACTCCTGGCTGGACGCCGACGTCCAGCCGCTCCCGCCACCGCCGGGAACCTTCGAGCGGGTCAGCAGGCGGGCCAGGCGCCGCAAGGCCGGCCGGGCGATCGCGTCAGCGGCCGGGGCGGCCGTGCTCGTCACCGGGCTCGCGATCACGCCGCGGGTGGCCGGGTCACTGTTCAGCCATCCGGCCGGCCAGGCCGAGAGCAGCGCGATAACGAGCCCGACGCTCCCCGCGCCGACGCCCAGCAACCCTGGCGGGGGCCACGGGACCACGGCCGGGCGCTCGTCCTCGGCCATCCCGACGCCGACCGCCGGTTCCTCGCTGTCCCCCAGCGGGTCCGGCCAGCCGGTGCCGGCCAGGTTCCGCCCTACCTCGGTCACGTTCATCGGCACGCACATGGGGGCGGTGATCGGCCAGGCCGGGACGCCGGGCAACTGCGGCCCGCCGGTCAAGGCGGACTGCACGTCGCTGGCCGGCACATCCGACTACGGCAGGACCTGGTACGGCGTCAGCGCGCCGGTCACCGGGGCACCGGCAGGCCCGGCGGGCGTGAGCGGTCTCCGCTTCCTCGACACCCGCACCGGCTGGGCGTTCGGCCCGGAACTGTGGGTGACCCATGACGGCGGCGCGCACTGGACCCAGGAGTCAACCCGCGGCCTGCGGGTGACCAGCCTGGAGACCGCTGGCAACCGGGCTTTCGCGCTGTTCGCCAGCTGCTCGGGAACCGGCGCGGACTTCGCCGCGCACTGCACGAGCTTCCGGCTGCTCTCCTCCAGCGCGGCCGGCGGCGGCTGGCAGCCCGTGGCCGGCGTGGCCGGCGATCTCAGGCCCGCCGCAGCCGGGGCTGCCGGGGTCCCGCCGCCGGCCGCGAGCCTGGTGCTGGTGGCGGGTCCGGTGGCCAACCCGGAAGCCGGGACCGGTTATGTGCTCGCGCCGTCCGGGACCGTGCTCAGCGGCCCGCTGACCGGCGGGCCGTGGACGGTGAACGGCCAGGCCCCGTGCCAGTCGGCGGTGGTCCCCGGCAGCGGCCAGCCGGCCAGGGCGGCGTTCACCGCCGGCTCGAACGAGCTCTTCGTCGCGTGCACGAGCGCGGCTCCTGCGGCCGGCGGTCTGTACGTCAAGAACGTCTGGGCGTCTGCGGACGGCGGGAAGCACTGGCAGCGGGCGGGCCGGGTAAGCGGCCCGGGGATCGCCACGTCGCTCGCTGCCGCACAGGGCGGCCTCGTCGTGCTCGCCACCACCACCTGCATCGACCTCTCGGCCGATGGCGGTAGCAGCTGGCGCCAGGTGTACGGCAGCCCGCCGGGTGCGGCCGCGGGCCAGCAGGGCTTTTCCTACGTCGGCATGACCGACGGCCAGCACGGCGTCGCGGTGCCTGCCGACGCCGGCCTGCACGAGGTCCTGATCACCGACGACGGCGGCAGCAGCTGGCGGCTATCGCTCGTCAGCAGCGGCTAACCCTGTCGTAGGCGACTGCGCCCACGGCCCGACGCGCGCGGGCCGGGCGCGCACGGCCGGCTCGTGCGGCACGGGCGCGCGGGCCGGACGCTGGCCGGACGCGGCCCCGGCAAGGTGATGGATCTCGAGATCGCGGACCGTGCAAGGTGCGCGATC
>WNGD01001911.1_pt1 | contig 22575 bp, 21 predicted proteins | sample 5400671 | NCBI WGS metagenome assembly WNGD01 (sample SAMN13153369, study PRJNA577476) | soil metagenome | isolation source: 40 cm soil or saprolite under grassland replicate 2 | place: USA:California | collected 2016-06-15 | reverse complement strand
CTGTTCATCTGCGAGGCGCGGGTGGGCGGGTAGACCAGCCCGTAGCCGCTGCGGCGGTCGGCGCTGAGGAGGCGCTGGTCCCCGGTGCTGGCGTAGGAGACGACCCGCCCCGCTGGGCTCGCGCCCGGCTGGGCGACGGCCTGGGTCTGGGCGGCCTGGGCAAAGGCGCGGGCGAGCACCTGCCGCGCGGCGGGGCTGTCGAGAGTGGTGCCTGGGGGGGCGGAAACGATCCCGACCAGCGGCAGGGTGTTGCCGCCGTTGCCGTAGGTGCGCAGGATCGCCTGGTTGTCCTCGTAGCTCTTCTGGCCGGGCAGGCTGAACTGCTGCGAGAGGCGGGTGGAGAGCTTGGGGCTCGCCACCATCCCGGCGACCGCCAGGGCCAGCCAGAACAAGACGACGAGCCGCTTATGCCGAAGGACGAACGTGGAGAGTCGTGCCATACGACTGATCCTTCTCTTCCGTTGCGGATACAGGTTGATGCGGACTCTCCTAGGTAAGCATAGTCACTAGAAACTTACAACCGCAGCATTTTTATGTTGACCGCAGGAATCGCGCTATGCTTGGGGCATGCACGGCCTTCGAGAACGCAAGAAGCAGCGGACGCGGCAAGCGATCGCCGAGGCTGCCCTGCGCCTCTTCATCGAGCGTGGCTTCGAGCAGGTCACCGTGGCCGAGGTGGCCGAGGCCGCCGAGGTGGCGGAGAAGACGGTCTTCAACTACTTCCCCACCAAGGAGGACCTCTTCTTCGCGGACGCCGCCGCGATGGACAGTGGCGTGATCATCGACGCGATCCGCGAGCGCCCTGCGGGCGAGTCCCCGTCTGGCGCCCTCCGGCGCCTGCTCACCGACAAACCCGCCTTCGAGGCCGGGGCTGGCCAGCCCGATGGCCTCTCACCAGCCCAGCTCGACATGCACCAGCAGGCCATGTGGGTGGTGCAGCGGAGCCCCGCGCTGCGAACGCACCTGCGGGAGCAGTTCGCCCGCCTGGAGGCGTCCATCGCGGAGCTGCTCGCCGAGGAGACCGGGGCCAGTCCCGAAAACGTCGAGCCGAGAGTCGTGGCCGCCGCCCTGGTCGGAGTGATCCGCGCGGTGTCCGAGCGCTTCCTCACCCAGGCCACCGCCGACCAGAGCGACCAGGACCGGCAGGACCTCATGGCCGCCCTCGCTGAGGACACTGAACGGGCCCTTGACCTGCTCGAACGCGGGCTCGGCGGCTACGCTGTCGCCGCCCCGCGCCCGCAGCCCGCAGCGGGTGACACAGAGCCGGAGGGCGAGGCGGAGCCCCCCTCAGGCTGATCAGCCCGGCTGCGTCTGGATCGGGTCGCGGAGGTACTCGAGGAAGTCGTGGTCGTGGTAATAGCGCGGCAGCCGGGCGACCAGCACGAAGCCGTGGCGCTCATAGAAACGGCGGTGTTGGTCAGTGGCGGGGCAGCGCAGGTAGCAGCGGGCAGCGCCCAGGGTGGCAGCGCGGGTGCAGAAGCGCTCGACCAGGGTGCCGCCGACGCCGCCGCCTTGGCGCTCCTGGGCGACCAGCACGTCGTTGAGGCGGGCGATCCCGGCGATCACCTCGCCAAGGGCGATGCCGATCAGCTCGCGGCCGGCGTGGGCCTCGATCACCAGCGGCTGGCTGGTCCAGTCCGGCGTGGCGCCGAAGAGCCGCTGGTCCGCCCGCCGCCACTCGGCGGCGAGGAAGCGGCGCACCTCGCCGCTTTCGCTCCTGGCAGCCTGGTAGGTGACCTGCTGACCTGCCTGGGACCGGCGAGCGACCACGTCAGGCCTCCTGGATAGAGGGCGAGGATGGCATAACCGTACCCGGTCACGATGCCCCCCGGTTGGCTATGATCATTCCGCCGCAGGTCGTGACAGAAAGGAGCCCGATGGACGTCCGCCTGACCGGCGTCTACGTTGCTGACGCCAGGCTGCTCGCCGAGGGCGTGGCCCAGCCTGAGGACGCCTTGGCCGTGTTCGTGGGGCGGGCCGGACACGGCAGGGTGGCGCCCTTCACCGTCCGGCGCGCCTACACGGGTGCGGGTGGCTGGTACGTGGAGTCCATGGCCCTGCTCGCGCCCAACGGGGACGTGGCCTGGCGCGGGGCGGAGCAGCAGATCACCCTGCGCGGCTCCAGCAAGATCGACACCTTCTCCGACGACATCCACGGGGTCTCGGTCGACTCCGCCGACGACCATGAGCTGGTCCTGCTGATCGCCGGGGACGAGGTCGGCCGGGTACCGCTGGCGATCCTGGACGAGGACCCGCCGTATGCGACCGCCTCGGCGGCTGCGGTGCTCGACGAGGCGCTGAAGAAGAGCACGGTGGTGTGGGTCGAGGTGCCGGGCAGCGCCGGCACCGGCGGCCGGGCGGTGCCGGCTTGGTACGGCACCCTGGACGGCCGCGTCTACATCCTCACCGGTGGCCAGGAGCAGCGCATCCCCGGCCTCGCCGAGGCGGACAGGGTGCTGCTCTCCGCCCGCTCCAAGGAGCTGCAGTCGCTGGTGGCGAAAGTCGAGGCCAGCGCCCGGGTGGTGCCCCCCTCCGACCCGCTGTTCGGCCGCCTCACCGCGGTCCTGCTCCCCCGCCGCCTCAACCTCCGCGACGGCGAGGAGGCTCCCGACCGCTGGCGCAAGGAGTCCACCCTGGTCGAGCTCACGCCATCGGGCGTTCCCGCCGATGCATGATTGGGACGCTTACGGGGTACCTAGATCCAGGCATCTGGGATAGAGGGGCCGCCTGCCCCCATCCGCGATGGAGGAGGACCATGTTTCTCCGCAGAAGCAAGACCAAGGGGATCAAACAGGGCACCCGGGCAGTAACTGACCGCCTGCCGAACCCAGAGGAGGTGCGCGGGCAGGTCGCCGGCATCACCAAGGGCGTCACCAAGGCGGCAGGCCGGGGCGGCAAGCGGGCAGCGCGCGAGGTGAGCGACCTGCTGCCCGAGCCGGAGGAGATCGCGGAGGCGACCAGGCGGGCCACGGACAAGCTGTTCCGCGCACGCGCCAAGCGCCACCGCAAGGAGCAGCGCAAGCACAAGCGGCGCCTGGTCTTCCGCGGCATCGGCGTGGCGGGCCTGCTCGCCGCAGCCGGAGCGGCCGTGATGACCGTGACCGGCAAGCTCAGGAAGCGCGGCGAGGAAGCCAGGTCGCAGGCAGCCGCGACCGCACCGGAGGCAACCCCGGCGAGTGGCCGGGCCACGACGGCGCCGCAGAGTGGGGACACCTCCACGCCAGCCAGCGCCGAGGTGTCCCCGATCCGCGACGAGAGCACCGCCGCCAGCTCGAACCGCCGCAAGAGCTGAGCAAGCGCTGCGCTGACCGGCCTGCTCCGGCTACTCCGGCTCGGCAGCCCGGTACAGGCCGGTACCCGCCTTGACCACGCGGCCCTCCTTGGCGAGGGCCGCGAGGTTCTTCACCACCGCGCCGCGCACGTCCTGGATGGTGAACGGGTCCAGCAGGCGCTCCCGCAGGGCGCGATCCAGCACCACCGTCCAGTGCAGCGCCTCCGGGGCGGCGTCCCCCAGCACTTTCAGGCAAGCTTCTCGTGGTTCCATGGTGACCCTAGGCTAGCGCGAGCAATGCGGGGCTGACATGACACAGCGGGGCGCTGGCGGCTCGGTCGTCTTCGACCGGGCGGCCGGCTACTACGACGACACCCGGGGGCTCCCGGACGAGGTGAGCGAGCAGATCGCCGACCGCATGGAGGCGGCGGCCGCACCAGAGGCGCGCTTCCTGGAGCTGGGCGTCGGCACCGGCAGGATCGCGTTGCCGCTGCAGCGGCGCGGGCGGACCGTCGTCGGGGTGGACCTGTCGGTCCCGATGATGGAGCGCTACCGCGCCAACGCGGCGGCGGCTGGCTTGCCGCGCCCGCCGCTGCTGCGTGGCGACGTCAGCCGCCTGCCCCTGCAGGACGCCTGCGTGGGCGCGGTGATCGAGGTGCACGTCCTCCACCTGATCCCCGCCTGGCGCCAGGTCCTGGCGGAGGCGCGCCGGGTGCTCGCCCCGGGCGGGGTGCTGCTGATGGGCAAGCGCGCCAGCGCGTCACAGGGCGACGGGCCCTGGCGGCAGACCCGAGACCGCTGGCGCAGGGTGGTGGCCGAGCTCGGCGGGCAGCCCCGGCGGCCCGGCGCGCAGACCCACGAGGAGGTCCTCGATGCCCTCGCCGCGCTCGGCGGCCGCGCCGAGGAGCGGTCGCCGGTCATCTGGCAGACGACCGAAACCTGGAGGGAGAGCTTGCGCCACATCGAGCGGCGGCTCTTCTCCGACACCTGGCTGGTGGACGACGAGGTGTGGCAGAAGAGCCTGGGGCCGCTGCGCGCCTGGGTTGAGGCCAGCGGCGTGGACCTGGACGAGCCGGTGCCGGCGACACTCAGCTTCGAGCTGGTCGTCGTCCGCTTCCAAATTTGGGGTGGGACGTGACCGTGCCCGGAGTTCCGGGTGATTGCTCGCCCTCGCCAAGTGCGGGGTCTCTGACGCCCAGGGCCGGGGGATAGCGCGGCACCCCCGGTGCCGAGGCTATACCCCGATGCTGAGGTGCCACATCGGGCTCGCACCGGGGGTACCGGCTAGCTCCCTGACCGGCGTGACCGGTGGCGTACCCGTCGCCGGCCAGGGAGGCTCAGGGTCCGCCCGACAACGTGGGGGATGCGCCGCTCGTTGTCCGGGGGTTCCCCCTGAGAACTGCACTGCTCCAGCTCCCCTCCATCCAGCAGCGCGGCAAGCGCCACCTGGTCGTGATGCTCGTCAAGCTCCTCCATCAGTGCCTTGACACCCTCACGGTCTGCCCAGCGCCAGATGACCCGTTCGGCGACGGCAGGTCCGCCAACGCCCCCGGCAACGGCCACCACCACAACCAGTACGCCAAGCTCAGCGGCGGACATGGGGCGCTCCCCGGTCTGGTTGCTTGCGGGGTTCGATGGCCAACTGCTCGCGGCGCTGTGGGGGGAGCGGCTTGTGCATCCGCCCGGCGAGACGATCGAGGATGATCAGGGCTGTGAACAGCGCCACCATCAGCACGATGTAGACGATGACGCCGATGACCATCGGGTCATTCAGCGGCATCCTGGCCGCCTTCCGTCCGCACCGTGATCGCCTCGAACTCCCGCCTGGACTCCTCTGCCCACTCCACGACCGCCAGCGCCTTTTGCAGGATGTCGTCGAGGATGGCGGCGTAGAGCTGGAGCATGGGCACCTGATTGGCGGCTGTGTTCCGTCGGCTATCTCCATTGGTGTGGATGTCGCCCAAGTTCAATGCCGCCCCCTAACAGCGACGCTGAGAACCAGTACGCCGTGTGCTGGTTCCGCTGCCGCTTCACCTTGAGTTGCGACTAGTCTCCCGATTAGGCTCAGCCGGAGGAAGGGGACACGGAGGGGACATCTCCTGAAGGAGCCAATACGGTGAGCGACCTGCCCCTCTGGACAGGCTGGCTCATCGAGCTGCGCGAAGGTCGTGGATGGTCACGACCGAACCTGGCGGCACGGCTCAGGGACCTCGCCCACGACCTCCCCGCCGACCTTGGCGTCGGGCCTGTTGCTGAAAGCTCGCTGGAGAGCATCGAGAAGGCGGTTGGCCGCTGGGAGACCAAAGGTATCGTGCCCAGCGACCGGTACTGCATCCTGCTCACCCACGCGTACGCCACCAGCAACGGCGAGGCTACGATGGGTGACGGGTCTGCTATCGAGTTGCTCATGGCCGCCTTCGCGGCTATGGGGGTCAGCGTGAAACGCCGCGAGTATCTCCGCCACCTCGCCACCTCAGCCGCCACCGTTGCCGGCGCCGCCTTCTTCTCCACCTTCACACCAGAGCTACGCGAGCGAGCGAACCGGGCGCTCGCCCACCCCAACCAGACCGACCTTGGGACCGTCAGGCAGCTCCGCGAAGCCGTCAGCGCCCTCGCGCAGCAAAGCGAAGGCACGGTTCCCTATCTGCGGCTGGTAAGCGCCACCGCGCCACATATCCAGGTCGCTCGCACCCTGCTGAACGGCATGCAGCCCGAACCGATCCGGCAGGAGATTTGCGAGCTTGGAGTGCAAGTCTTCAACCTCTCGGGGCGGTTGGCATTCAACCTCCGCGACCACGCCAGCGCCAAAGCGTTCCACCAGGATGCCGAGACGATCGTGCTCAGCGAGTTGCGCGATGGCGGGTTCAAGCGGTGGTGGTTGTCAAGCCGCGCAAGGATCGCGCGCTACAACAACCATGATCTCGACGAGGCGCTGTATTTCGCAAAGCAGGCATGCCGGCAACCGGACGGGACCAGCGACTACGCCGCCGCCTGGTCGTTTTGCGTGCTCGCCCAGATGTATTCGCTGAACGGCAGCGAGTTGAAGGCGCGAAAGGCCATCGACCTTGCGAGGGTGCACGCCAAAGGGGACGCAAAGGATGACCCTGGCGCGTACCTGTTCCCCGAGAGCAGGTACGGCGGGCTGGAGGCTGTCAGGGCGCGGATAAGCGCCTACGAGGGCACCTGCCTTCTGCGACATGGACAGCTCTTGCAGGCCGAGGCAGCACTGAAGCAGTCGCTCGCTGGCATCCCCGAGGCGATTGAGGGGCAGGTGTCGTTCCTGCTGGCTGACCTTGCGACTGTCTACATCCGACAGGCCAACCCGGACCCCGAACAGGCGGCGGCGCTGCTCACCCGGGGAGCCGAAATTGTGAACCGCACCGGCTCTGCCATCCCAACAAAACGCATCAACAAGGCACGACACGAGCTTCGTCCTTGGAGCGCCGAACCGTTCGTGCTGGAGTTGGACGAAGTGCTGTTTCCTCCATCAACGCATATCTGATTCTCTCGTTCGCGTAGCAGCCCTCCGGCCGGCAGCGACAGGACAAAGGCGCCCAGGTGCAGGCGCCCCCGCCAGCGGGGCTTGGGTGGCAGCGCCAGGCGCTCGGTCATGTTCATACCGACCAGCTCCAGCTCACAGCTTGGGCAGCACCAGCTCGCCGATCAGGTCGAGCTGCTCGTCTTCGAAGATGGCGAAGGGAACATTGGAAAACGAGCAGATTACCTGCTCGACGCCGCGCGTCTGCCAGCTGCGGAGCTGGGCGAGCACCTGGTCAGGGGTGCCGACCAGGCGTGAGGCCGCCCAGTCGGCCAACTCGGTGCCGTCGAGGGCGCCGCCGGGCTCGCCAAAGCGAGCCCATGCTTGCAGCCGCCGCCAGCGCTCCACCAGGTCGTCCGGGTCGCGCCCGACCAGCGTGGCCAGGCCGAGCGAGCGCCGTACCGCCCCGACCGGCCGCCCCGCGCGGGCGCAGGCCCTGGCCAGGACCTCCAGGCGCTGGTCGTAGTGTTCCGGCGTGGCCGACCAGCAGTAGTTCCAGCCGTCGGCGGCGCGGGCGGCCACCCCGAGCAGGCGATCGCCTCGCCCGCCGACCCACAGGGGCGGCCAGGGCTGCTGCACCGGCCCGGGGATCACCGGGGCGTCGTGGGTGTGGTAGAAGCGGCCGCTGAACGAGGTCGGGGTCTCAGCGTCGGCGAGTAGCGCGCGCAGCACCCCGAGGGACTCCTCCAGCCGGGCGAGCCGCTCGCCGGGACCTGACCAGGGCAGCCCGCCCTCGCGGAACTCCTCCTCGTTCCAGCCAGCCCCAAGGCCGACGTCGAGCCGGCCGCCGCAGAGCTGGTCGAGGGTGGCGGCCATCTTGGCCAGCAGGCTCGGCGGCCGGAACCCCGCCGCCAGCACCAGGCTCCCGAGCCGCACCCGGCTGGTCCGCGTGGCCAAGGCCGACAGCGTGGTCCAGCACTCCAGCGTGCCCTGGCGTCCCGGCGGGCCGCCGTAGCGGGCCAGGTCCGTCCAGAAGTGGTCGGAGACCCAAACCTGCGCGAACCCGAGCGCCTCGGCGCGCTGCGCGTAGGCGGCCACCCGCTCGAAGGCGACCGGCCCAGCCGCCAGGCCTTCAGGGAACGAGAAGTCGTAGTGCGGCAACGCGAACCCGAGCTTCACGCGAACCGCAGCTCCCCCGCCTCGGCGTCGTCGACCACACGGGTGCAGGTGGGGCAGTACCAGCGTGCCTCCATCGGGGTGCCGCACTCCAGGTGGCGCAGGCTGTCGCCTTCGCCGGAGCGCTGGGCGCCCCACTGGGCGAGCAGCCGCAGGGCGCCGGCCAGCTCCTGCCCGGCGGCGGTGAGCTGGTAGGCGAAGCGGGGCGGCCGGTCGGAGTAGCGCTGGCTGACCACCAGCGCCTCCCGCTGCAGGTGGTCGAGGCGCTTCGAGAGGATGTTCGGCGCGATCCCGGGCAGCGTCTCCAGCAGGTCGTTGAAGCGGCGCGACCCGTCCAGCAGCGCCTGCACGATCAGCAGCGTCCAGCGGTCGCCGACGCGGGCCACCGCCTCGGCGAGCGGGGAAGAGGTCGCGGGGGTCTCGGCTGTTGGCATGTGCCTATCGTACGGATTTCTTGCAACCCTTGATGAGAGAGTAGTAACTTGCAATCTGCTAGTTATTCTTCTCCGAGCCGCAGGAGGCGCGAGATGAGTGGACTCGACGAGATCGAGCAGGCGGTCGCCCAGGTCGCGACCCAGGTAGGCGGGTCGGTCGTCGGCATCGGCCGCGGCTCGGGCCGTGGTTCGGGAGTGGTGTTCGCCGACGGGCTGGTGGCCACCAACGCTCACAACATCCGCGGGGACGAGGTCACCGTGGTGTTCGCCGGCGCCCGCAGCGCCGTCGGGCAGGTCCGGGGGGTCGACGTCGACGGCGACCTCGCGGTGGTCGCGGTCGACACCGAGGGGGCGGCCCCGGTCGCCTGGGCCGCCACCGATGGGCTGGCCGTGGGCACGGCGGTGTTCGCCCTCGCCAACCCGGGCGGGCGGCAGCGGGTCACTTTCGGGCTGGTCTCCGCGGTCGACCGGGCCTTCCGGGGGCCGCGCGGGCGCCGTATCGCCGGCAGCGTCGAGCACACCGCGCCGCTGGCGCGCGGCTCCTCCGGCGGGCCCATCGTCAACCGGACCGGCGAGCTGCTCGGCCTCAACACCAACCGGCTCGGCGACGGCTTCTACCTCGCCCTGCCCGCCGACGCGGACCTGCGCCGCCGCATCGAGTCCCTCGCCCGCGGCGAGTCCACCACAACCCCCCACCTCGGCGTCGGCCTGGCCCCCGCCCGGGTCGCCAGGCGCCTGCGCCGCGCCGTCGGCCTCGCTGACCAGGACGGCCTGCTGGTCCGCGTGGTCGAGGAGGGCAGCCCCGCCGACCGCGCCGGGATCAAGGCCGGCGACCTGATCGTCACCGCCGCCGGCCAGCCGGTCACCGAGATCGACGACCTCTACGAGGTGCTCGACGGCCTTGCCGCCGACGCCGCCCTCCCCGTCAGCCTGGTCCGCGGCACCGAGGAGCGCACCGTCACGGTCACCTTCGGCCCCGGCGGCGCCCAGAACGTCGGCACGGCCTGAGCCAGGCCATGCCTTGAGCAGGCAGGCGGTGGCGGGCCGCCGCACGGGATCTCCCTGGGGTGATTAGTCCTGTACGGCGCGCCCGTCACCGTCTACCCTCCTTGCCATGAGCGAGCTGGGCGAGGTCCTGGAGTTGCTACACCTTGGAGGGAGCGGGATTACCACGCTGTCGGCCACGATGCGCGAGTGGGTCGACGAGGAGCGCCAGCGCCGCGCCTTCGAACGAGCCTCCCAGACGCATGGCCGAGGGTTCAGTTTCATGTACAGCGGTCCTGCGCCACCTCCACCCAGTGAGTGGGAAAGCCGGACCAAGATCACTTACCAGTCCCCCGACCGCTACCGCATCGAGCAGGAGACGGACACGCCGGGCGGCCGCCCGAAGATGCTCCAGGTCCGCGACGGGACGCGGACCTGGACCTACCTCCCGGATGAGGGCGAGGCTTGGTCCGAGGACGATTCAGGAGGGAGGACGCAGTTCGACGAGTTCCTCGATCCGTCCTGGCTGGCCGCCGCCTACCATCTCACAGTCACCGGGCGCACGGCGTATGAGGGCCACCCGGCGATCGGCCTCACCGGCCACCCTCGCCCGATCCAGCGCGGCGGCGACTTCCATAGACTCGGCGCCGAGGAGATCCGCGCCGTGATCGATGCGGAGACCGGCCTGCCGCTGGAGCTGACCAGCTTGTTCGAGGGCGAGCCGTTCTCCGCCCAGAGTCTCCAGAACCTGGTCGTCGGGGAACCGCTGGACGACAGCCTGTTCGAGTTCACTCCGCCTCCGGGCGTGAAAGTCAAGGACGTGAAGGCCCAGTTCCCTAGGTCACGTCGCATCCGTTGGCTGATGCGCCTGCAACGACCCTGGATCTGGCGCCTGCGCCGCAAGCGGGTAGCCTGGTACGGCCCTGCCCGGCGTAGGCGCAGGTGGCGGCCGTTTTAGCGGCTCCCCGCCGCGCGCTCCATCCTCATCTCTGCAAACCACGCCTTCTTCGAGAGCGCGAGCGGGCAGACCGGGCCATGAGCAGGGCTGCGCCCGCCGCTGCGCCGGTGGCTAGGAGGCGGGGGCGGCGCTGGTCGGCGAGGGCTTGGAGGGCGGCGAGGTCGCCGCAGGCGCCGTGGACGCCTGCGCCTGGGGGGACGGCGGCGCTGGCGAGGTAGAGGCCTTTGACGGGGGTGCCCCAGCGCCACCAGGAGGGGCCTGGGCGGAAGATGAGCTGCTGGTCGATGGCGAACGAGCCGCCGGCGATGTCGCCGCCGGCCAGGTTGGCGTCGGCGGCCTCCAGGTCGGCGGGGGTCCAGACCTTGCGGGCAAGGACCAGCTCGCGGAAGCCGGGGGCGTGGGCCTCGATGGCGGCCTCGACCCGGTCGAGGAAGGGCTCGGCGGAGCGCTCCCAGTCGCCCTTGGCCCGTGGGCGGGCCGCGTCGCCGGAGGGCAGGGCGGGGACGTGGGCGTAGCCCCACAGGGTGTGCTTGCCGGCGGGGGCGCGGCTCGGGTCGGCGAGGGACTGCTGACCGAGGATCAGGGTGGGCCGGGCGGGCAGCAGGCCGTGGTTGGCCTCCCAGGCCGAGCGGCTCATCGCCGTGACGGTGTCGCCGACGTGGACCACGGCGGCGCGGCGGCACTCCTCCGCCGACCACGGCACCGGCCCGTCGAGCGCCCAGTCGACCTTGAAGGTGCCAAGGCCGGGGCGGAACCCGCGGATCTGCTCGATTGCGTCAGGGGGGAATGCATCGATTCCGGCTGCAGCGATCACCTGGCGCGGGTCGAGGGCGGCCACCACCACCCGGCCGGGGTAGGCGGCGTCCGCGGCCTCCACACCAAGCACCCGGCCGCCCTCCACCACGATCCGCTCGACCCGCTGGCCGGTGAGGATGGTCCCGCCCAGCTCACGGAGCCTGGCGGCGAGCGCCGCGCTGACCGCGCCCGAGCCGCCCTCGGCCACCGGCATGCCGTAACGCTGGCCAAGCAGCCCGAGGATCAGCGCATACACTCCGGAGCCCGGCATCTCCGGCTCCAGGTCGGCATGCAGCGCCGGGGCAACGAGAAAAGCCTTGGCCTCCTCGGACTCGAAGCGCTCCGCGACCGTGGTGGCGCCCTGCAGCAGCATGCGGGCGAAGCCGAGCGCGCGGGCCGGGCGAAGGGCGCCCGCCAGCCGCAGGCTCTCCGCCAGCGGCCAGCGCACCATCTGGGCGCGCAGGAACGCCTCCAGGGCGTCGCCGTAGTCACGGTCGAGGTCGGCCCAGGCGGCACCGTCGCCGAGGTGGGCCTTGTCGATCGAGGCGGCGGTCTCCCCCACCTCCGCGCCGAGCGCGATCGCGCGGTTGCCGGGGAACGGGTGCGCGGCCGCCAGTGGCGCGTGCACGAAGCGCAGCCCGTAGGGGGCCAGGTCGCGGTCGCCGAGGGCGGGCGACAGCCCTGCCATGGGGAAGAACGCCGCGCCGAAGTCGTGCTTGAAGCCGGGCAGGGTCGACTCGATCGTGGCAGCGCCGCCGCCGATGCGGTCGCTTGCCTCCAGCAGGCACACCGCCCAGCCCGCCTCGGCCAGCCGCACGGCCGCCGCCAGCCCGTTCGGCCCGCCACCTGCGACGATCGCGTCGTAGTCCGCCAACGTCGGTGCCTCCTCCCCTGCCGCCCGAGCGGAGCCCGGCCTGGCTGTGTGCGGTTGCTACACTCGCGGGTAGTGTAGGGGTGAGCCGCGAGCTACCCCAGGCTGTTCCTTGCGAGGTGAACTTCCCGATGGTCACGCGTGAAGAGGTCGTCGCCGCCCTCGGGCAGGTGATGGACCCGGAGATCCACAAGCCGATCACCGAACTCGACATGGTCAAGAGCGTGTCGATCGACGGGGGTGTAGTCACCGTCGAGGTGCTGCTGACCATCGCCGGCTGCCCCCTGCGCGACCGCATCACCACCGACGTCACCAACGCCGTGCAGCCGCTCCCCGGCGTGGAACAGGTCGCCGTCAAGATCGGCACCATGACCGAGGAGCAGCGCGGGGCCCTGGTCACCCGCCTGCGCGGTGGCCAGGAACAGCCGCAGAAGAAGATCACCTTCTGGGGGGAGTCGTCGACCACCCGGGTGCTGGCGGTCGCCTCCGGCAAGGGCGGCGTCGGCAAGTCGTCGGTCACCGTCAACCTGGCCGCCGCGCTGGCCGCGCAGGGCCACCGCGTCGCCGTGATCGACTGCGACATCTACGGCTTCTCGGTGCCGCGCATGCTCGGCGCCACCGGCCGGCCGGTCGGCTTCAACGGGATGATCATGCCGCTGGAGGCCCACGGCGTGCGGGTCATCTCGATCGGGTTCTTCATCGAGCCGGGCAAGCCGGTGATGTGGCGCGGCCCGATGCTGCACCGCGCCATCCAGCAGTTCCTCACCGACGTCTACTGGGGCGAGCTGGACTACGTGCTCGCCGACCTGCCGCCAGGCACCGGCGACGTGTCGATCTCACTGGCGCAGATGCTGCCCGGCGCCGAGATGCTGCTGGTCACCACCCCCCAGGAGGCGGCCGAGCGAGTCGCGGTCCTGGCCGGCAAGTTCGCCCAGCAGAACCAGATGAAGGTCACCGGGATCATCGAGAACATGAGCTACTTCGTGTGCCCCGGCTGCTCCGAGCGCCACCTGATCTTCGGCAGCGGCGGCGGCGAGGAGCTGGCCCGCGAACTCGGCACCGAGCTGCTCGGCCAGATCCCCATCGACCTGCGCCTGCGCGAGGGCGCCGACGCCGGCAAGCCGCTGGTGGTCTCCGACCCCGACGCCCCCGCCAGCCAGGAACTGCTCAAGATCGCCGCCGCCCTGCCACCACAGCGCAGCCTCGCCGGCCGCCGCCTGCCACTGCTCACCTAGCCGAGAAGCCGCTGGTCCAGGTCCAGATAGAGCCGCCTGCAGGGGCTCAGACTCAAGTCGCTTCGGGGTCCACCGGGGCGGGCTCCCACACGGTTGGCTCCGAGCCGCTCTCGCTCTCGGTGACCGAGGTGGAGGTGGAAGCGCTTCCGTTGCCGTTGCCCTTGGTGGCGTCGACTTCGCCCTTGAGGGAGCGTTTGAGGGACTCGCGCTCGCGTTCCAGATCGGCCATCTGGCCCTCGACGTCCATCAGCTCGCGGATGTAGTCGCGAGCCTGCGACTTCAGCGACCCGACCCGCAGGTTGGGCAAGTTGACGTCCTTGAGTTCGGCCTCGGTCTTGAGCTGGTCGAGGGCGCCCTGGGTCATGAGGCGCAGCTGCCCCAGCCAGCGACCCGCCTGGCGCGCCATCTCGGGCAGCCGGTCGGGCCCGAACACCAGCAAGCAGACCATCACGATGACGGCGATCTCGCCGATGCCGACGTTGAACAACTTCTGCCTCCCTGCGAGGCCCCCGAACGAAAGCTTCTCTACAGGCTAAGCCCCGAAGCCACCCTTCGGCTACTCCTGCACACCCCGAAGGTTCTACCAATGTCCCACCGCGCCGGTAGACGCTAGGCTGAAGCTGAGCTGATGGGAGCGCCCGTCATTGGACCATCACGTTGCAAGGGAGTTTCATTTGGTCGTCCAGACCGATGCCATCGCCGCCTACCTCGGCGAGCTGACCGCGGTGGAAGACGACGCCCTCCGGCACGCGCGCGGGCGGGCAGCCGCCGGTGGCATGCCGCCGGTCTCGGCGGATGCGGGCGCCTTCCTCCGCTTTGCGGCCCGTTGGGTGGGTGCGCAGGCGGCCGTCGAGATCGGTTCCGGCGCTGGCTACTCGGGCATCTGGCTGGCCCGTGGCCTGAACCCCAAGGGCCTGCTCACCACCATCGAGGCTGACCCGGAGCACCAGCGGCTCGCCAAGTGCAGCTATGAGGAGGCAGGGGTCGCCGGGCGCGTCCGCGCCATCGGCGGCCGTGCCCTGGAGGTCCTCCCCAGGCTCAGCGACGGCGGCTACGACCTGGTCTTCCTCGACGCGCTCAAGGTCGAGTACCCCCTGTACCTGGAGCATGCCCTGCGGCTGGTCCGTCCCGGCGGCGTGATCATCGCCGACAATGTGCTCTGGTCAGGCCGGGTCGCCAACCCCCGGGCGACCGACCCGGACACCGAGGGCCTGCGGCTGTATGCCCGCCGCATCGCCGAGGACGACCGTCTCGACTCAGTGATCCTCACCATCAGCGACGGCCTCGCCGTGTCCCGGGTCCGCCGCCCAGGCGATCGTAGTGAGACCATAAGGTAGAGCCAGGCAGAGTTGCGCAGGAACGCAACAGCGCGGAGGAACAGGCGAGGATGCCGAAGGAGCGACCGGCGCGCAACGCCTTCGACGCTCTGGTGGTCTTGGCCGTGCTGATCGCAAGCGTCTGGGTGATCCCAGCCGGCCTGACCGGGCGGCCGTGGGCGATTGCGCTGCCGTCACGGTCCTCCACCTCGGCTGCGGCCAGCAGCACCAGCACCGCGCCCGCGACCGCCAGCACCAAGAAGGGCAGCGGCGTCACCCCCGTCTCGACCCCCGCACCCAACCGCCCGCACGGGCCGGTGGTGGCAGTCACCGACCTTGGCGGCTTCGATGAGGGCATCGCGTTCGGCGCCGGCTCGCTGTGGGCCGCGAGCGGCAGCAGGCTGCTGCGCATCGACCCGGCCACCAACAAGGTCAGCGCCGAGATCCCCATCGAGCCGAACGGCTCCGGGGCCGCCGGGGTCGCGTTCGGCGCCGGTGCGGTGTGGGTGCCGGTCGCCATGCCAGCGGCGCTGTGGCGCATCGACCCCGCCAAGAACCGGGTGGTCGCCAAGATCCCCCTCGGCACCAACCTCGACGGCACCGTCTCGGTGAGCGCGACCGACGGCGCGGTGTGGCTGGCCAGCGAAGACCACAGCGGCAGCCGAGCGGCTGGGCTGCTGACCCATGTCGACCCGGCCCACAACCGGGTCGCCGGGCGGGTCCGGGTGGCGGGGGTCCCGACCAGCATCGCCGCGACCTCGCGGGCGGTCTGGGCTGCGACCGTCAGCGACGGGATCGTCGTGATCGACGCCAGGAAGAACCAGGTTGTCAAGACTCTGGCGCTGGCCAGCTCGCTCGGCTACGCCCAGACGGTCGTGGCCGCCGCCGGGGCGGTCTGGCTGGCCGACCCGTTCGACCAGCAGGTGCTTCGCCTCGATCCCGCCAGCATGAACGTGGTCGCGCGCATCCCCGCCGGAGCGGTCACCGGCCTGGCGGCCGACAGCGCCGGAGTGGTCTGGGCGGCCACCCCGGACGGCATCCTGCGCATCGACCCGCGCCACCGCCAGGTCACCGTCAGCAGCGCCGTGCCCGTTGCCGACCTCGACGACGTGCTCCTGCTGACCAGCGGCGGCAACGCCCTGTGGGCGGGCCGCACCGCCTCGGTGGCCCACCTCGATCCCAAGCGCATCCAACCGTAAGGCCGTCGGCGCCTCCGCCTCGACGCGGGTGGACGGCTATGCGGGGAAGAAATAGACCTTGGCGGCGAACTCGGCGGCGAGGGCCATGATCACGGTCAGGTAGAACATGCCGGTGGCGGCTTGGATCGAGTTGCCGCGGACCAGGGCGCGGATGAAGGCGGCGAGCAGGCCGCACAGCAGCACCAGGCCGACCGCCAGGTAGACGGTCAGGTCGGGGAAGGAGAGCAGCGGCGACAGCGACTGGTCGACCACCGTGCCTCTGGCCCCGCCGAGGGCGGCGGAGACCAGCGCCGCCGCGACCCCGGCGATGAGCCAGGTGGCCAGGGCGAGGATCGGGCGGTTGGAGAGGCGCCGATCGACCAGGTACCAGTGGCCGAGCAGCAGCCCGTCGACGGTCGCGCCGAGGAACAGCGCGCCGGTCAGCAACGCCAGCAGGCCAAGCCCGGTGCGGCCGGACAGCACCGCGAGCGGCCAGGCGGCGACCAGGCCCGGCGCCACCGCCGCGACCCCGACCCATCGTGAGGCGGCCAGCCGCGCATAGAGCAGCACCTGCCACAGCAGCACCACGACCGCGAACAGCCCCAGCCAGAGCGCGGCCATGCGCCCATCGGCGCCGGCTCGCCCCAGTTCGCCACGGCCGGCGAGCCAGGCGAGCGCGGCGCAGGTCAGCACCGTCGCCCCGGCCAGCTTGAAGAACCCTGGCCGTACTACGCCCCACAAGGGCGCCAGCCACAGCAATCCGAGGCTACCGAGAGCGGTCTCGAAGAGGACAACCGTCAAGACTCCGACAGGACCGTGCACCTGCGCCTTCGACCCTTCTCGTATGTGTTGCAACTTAATTTCAATACAGCTGTATCAGGACACCAAATCATGCATTCTTAAGTTATGTAGCAGGGGGGGATCCTCGACAGGAATGGGTGCCTTAGGATGGTGGGCATCGTGAACGACTTGGCCGGTCGCCGGCTGGGACAGTACCAGCTTCGTCAGGTCATCCGGCGCGGGGGCATGTCAACCGTATACCTGGGCTACCAGCCGTCGCTGGACCGGCTGGTCGCGGTGAAGGTGCTCGCCTTCCCCGGCGACCCGGAGTTCGCCGCTCGCTTCGAGCGCGAGGCGCGCTCCATCGCTGCGCTGCAGCACCCCAACATCCTCGCGGTGTACGACTACGGCGAGGAGGAGGACCAGGCCTACCTGGTGGTGCAGTACGTCGAGGACGGCCGCACCCTGGTCGACCTGCTCCGCGAGCCGCAGCCGCCGCTCCGCTGCCTGGAGCTGCTGGAGCGCGTGCTGGCCGGGCTTGGCTACGCGCACGAGCGCGGCATCGTCCACCGCGACGTCAAGCCGAGCAACATCCTGATGGCCTCGCCGGACTGGCCGATGCTGGCCGACTTCGGCATCGCCAAGCTGCTGCTCGAAAGTGACCGGGAGCCCATCACCCGCCAGGGGTTCATCGTCGGCACCGCCGCCTACATGGCCCCCGAACAGGGCTTCGGGTTACCGGTGGATGCCCGCACCGACCTGTACTCGGCCGGGGTGGTGCTCTTCGAGATGCTCACCGGACGGGTGCCGTTCAAGGCGGACACGCCGATGGCGGCGATGGTGGCGGCTGCCTACGAGCCGCCCCCGCCCCTTAAGGAGCTGAATCCCCAGCTGCCGGGCGAGCTGGAGGCGGTGGTGCTGCGGGCGCTGGCCAAGGACCCGGCCGAGCGCTACCAGAGCGCCGACGAGATGGCCGCTGCGTTGCGGACGGTCCGCGGCGAGCTGCAGCAGCCAGCCGCCAGCGACTTCGTCCCGCCACCAGCCAGAAACGGTACCAACGGGCCGGGCCTGGGTCAGGCCCCGGTCAAGGAGCCAAGCCAACGGCGCAGCCAGGGCCGGGGCCGTGCGCCGGTCACGCCGAACGCCTCCAGCACCAGGCGGCCGCCGGTGGCCAGCAGCCCGCCGCCGGTCAGGCGGCGCGAGTGGTCGGACCAGGAGATGGTGACGCCACCGTCGCGGCCGGTGCCGGTGCCGGTGCCGGCGCCCGAGGCAGGGGCGTTGCGGCAGCCCTCGCAGATAGTGGTCTGGAAACCACTACCAGCGCCCAGCCCACCAGGGGCGGCGCCGTCCAGCTCCAGGGGCCGCAGGCGGCTGGCCGTCGCGCTGCTGGCGATCGTCGCGCTGGCCGCTGGCGCGCTGTGGGGGCTCAACCACTGGCAGCAGTCAAAGGTGCAAGCAATCCTGCTCATCGGCATGGCCGACCCTGGACCAGCACCGTTCGTGGGCAGTGCCTCCGCCTCCTCCAGGACCCAGCCGATCTTCAGTTCGCCGCACCCGCTGCAGATCATTAAGCAGCGCGGAACCCAGTCGAAGCTGTACGGCGGGAACCGCAACATGAACCCGCAGGGCTGCGACCGGAGCCAGCTGATCATGGCCCTGCAGAACGACCCGAGCCGTGCTGCCGCCTGGAGGGAGGCACTGAACCGCGACCCGGCCCTCTACTGGAGCGACCGAGGCACCGTCAACACCAGCGTCCACGACAGCAGCCAGATCGCCACCCTCGTCAACGACCTCACCCCGGTGGCCCTGCTCACCGACACCCGCTTCATCGACGTCGGCTTCAAGGACGGGCGCGCGGTCTCCTACCAGTCGGTGCTGCAGCGAGGGACTGGCGTGCTGATCGACCGGCGCGGCATGCCGCGCCTGCGCTGCCAGTCCGGCGACCCGCTGCTGCAGGCGGCGGCAACCGTGGAGCGCTACCTGGGGCAGCGCTGGCCCGGCTTCTCGCTGAGCGCAGTCGACGCGATTCAGCCCGGCAGCTCGCCCGTCACGAGTTTCACGTTGCTCGACCTCTCCAATCCGTCCAGATCGTTCACCCGGCCAGCAGGCATCGTCGGCCCGCATGACTCCCTGACCACCCAGTGACCACCCAGCGTCGCAGCGCTCCACACTCCAGCGATAGCGCATTGATCAACACATACACCGTCATGCCGATTACGTACCTTCAACCTAGTCAAACTTAGCGACGTGCCAGATCGAGGCAAGCCGTACTATCAGATGGGGGAGCCGAGACAAGACATCTCGGCAGGGTGGGCGTTATGCGAGAACCACCATGAGCGGCCTGACCGGCCGCCAACTCGGACAGTATGAGCTCCGCGAGGTCATCCGCCGTGGCGGCATGTCCGCGGTCTATCAGGCCTACCAGCCGTCGCTGCACCGGCTGGTAGCGATCAAGGTGCTCGCCTTTCCCGGCGACCCGGAGTTCGCCGCGCGCTTCGAGCAGGAGGCCCGCGCGATCGCCACGCTGCAGCACCCGAACGTGGTCCGGGTCTACGACTACGGCGAGGAGGACGGCCAGGCCTACCTGGTGATGCAGTACGTCGAGGACGGCGTCACCCTGGTCGACCTGCTCCGCGAGCCGCAGGCGCCGGTCCGCTGCCTAGAGCTGATGGAGCACGTGCTGGCCGGGCTCGGCTACGCGCACGGCCAGGGGATCGTCCACCGGGATGTGAAGCCGAGCAACGTGCTGATGGCCTCGCCGACCTGGCCGATGCTGGCCGACTTCGGCATCGCCAAGCTGCTGGCGCAGGGCGGCCAGCAGCTCACCGCCACCGGGCTGATCGTCGGCACGCCCGCCTATATGGCACCGGAGCAGGCCTTCCGCCTGCCGGTCGATGCCCGCACCGACCTGTACTCGGCCGGGGTGATGCTGTACGAGATGGTCACCGGCCAGGTGCCGTTCGACGCGGGCACGCCGGTGGCGACGCTGATGCAGCACGCCTACGAGCCGCCCCCGCCGCCTCGGGAGCTGAACCCCGCCCTGCCGGAGGAGCTGGAGGCGGTGGTGCTGCGGGCGCTGGCCAAGGACCCGGCCGATCGCTACCACAGCGCCGAGGAGATGGGCGAGGCGATCCAGTCGGTCCGGGTCGCGCTGGAGCGGCCATCGGCGCGGCTGGTCGCCCCCCCGGACCCGCTGGCCGCTGCCTACAAGTCGGGCGTGCGGGCCTTCTCGCAGGGTCGCTTCGACCAGGCGATCAGGCAGCTGGAGCCCGTGGCGGTCGCGGACCCCGGCTACGAGGACGTGGTGACGGTTCTGGACGCGGCCCGCGCCGCCCACCAGGCCCAGCGCTACGCGCCCAGCGCGCCCATGACTCCACCAGGCATGACGCCGCCACCAGGCATGACGCCACGAGCCGCTGCGCCGCCGCCGCGCAGCACCCCACCACCTGTCACGCCACCGCCAGGCGGCCCGTCTGTGCCGTTCGGCGGATTCCCCGCCGGACCGCCGGTGGCGGGCCGCCCGCCGGCCAGGGCAGGGGATCCGCCTGACCAGCCACCACCGCGGCGGCCACGGCGGGCGCCTGCGGGCGGCTGGTTCGAGGGACGGCGGGGGCTGGCACTCGGCGTGGCGGCGGTCGCCGCCATCCTAGTCATCGCCTCGGTCTGGAGTGCGGGACTGTTCGGGACGAACCAGGCGCAGGCCCGGGAGATCTTCCTCAGCGCCAGTGGCGACGCCGGGCCGAACCGGTTCACCGACAACACCACCAACCTCAACTCTGGCTCCAGCTCTAAGGGAAAGTCCTCCAGGCAGGGCACGACCGGGACGGTGAACAGCCCCAAGGGCGTGCTGAAAATCAGCGGCGACCAGGTCGGCCTCTATGGCGGCACCCAGAACCAGGCGTCCTGCAACCGGACGCAGATGATCGCCTTCCTGCAGGTCAACCCCGCCAAGGCCGCCGCCTGGGTGGCGGCCCTCAACAGCGACCCGAGCCTGCACTGGAGCGGCGGCTCCAAGCTGACGGTCGCCCAGATCCCCGCCTACATCGGCGAGCTGACCCCGGTGCTGCTGCGGCTGGACACGCGGGTCACCAACAACGGCTACCGCAACGGCCACGCGACCCCGTTCCAGGCGGTCCTGCAGGCCGGCACCGCCGTGCTGATCGACACAATGGGCGTGCCACGGGCCCGCTGCGCCTGCGGCAACCCGTTGCTGCAGCCCAGGGACCTGACCAAGCCCTCCATGTACAGCGGGACCGTGTGGCCGGGCTTCACCCCCACCACCATCGTGACCATCGCTCCCGCCTCGGCCCCGATCAATCAGGTGCGGCTGGTTGACGTCAGCAAGGGCACCGACGCCGCCTTCGACCGGCCCATCGGCTCCACTGGGACTCAGGACGTCAATGTCAAGGTGACCGTCAAGATCAAGAACGAGCTCAACCTCGGCACGATCCTGGCCGCCGCGCAGATCATCGCCGCGCCGCCCTCCACCGAGGTCGGCTCCACCAGCACTGCCGCCGGCACGGGCAGCGGCAATGAGACCAGCTCCAGCGGCGGCAGCGAGACGACCGCCAGCAACACCGAGACGACCACTAGCAACACCGAACCTCCGAGCAGCAGCACCGAGGCCCCGCCCAGCAGCACCGAGACGACCACTAGCAACACCGAACCTCCGAGCAGCACCACCGAGGCCCCGCCCAGCAGCATCGACACGACCAGCAGCGCCGACACGACCACCAGCGCGACGACCTCCACCGCCGAGATCACAACGTCGAGCGAGACGAGCACATCGACCAGCGGTCTATCCTCAAGCGAGACGACCGCTGCTGCAGCGGCCATTCCTGCCGTCTACGTCGAGACGGTAGATCCGCGATTTCCGTCAGGCCACGGTTCCCGGGTAGCCTTCCTGGGTACGGGCGAGAAATGGCGGCAGGAATGGACGCGATGCGACAGCCATCATGAGCGACCTGACGGGTGGTCGGCTCGGGCAGTATGAGCTTCGCGAGGTCATCCGCCGTGGCGGATCGGCCGTGGTGTACCAGGGCTACCAGCCGTCGCTGGACCGGCTGGTGGCGGTCAAGGTGCTCGCCTTCCCCGGCAACCCGGAGTTCGCCGCCCGCTTCCAGCGGGAGGCCCGTTCCATCGCCGCGCTGCAGCACCCCAACATCATCCAGGTCTACGACTACGGCGAGGAGGGCGGCCAGGCCTACCTGGTGATGCAGTACGTCAGCGACGGCGTCACCCTGGCCGACGTGATCGCGGGGGGTTCGGGGGGCGCGGAGTCCCCCGATGGGTCGAGGCCGCTCCCGCCCCAGCGGAGCGTGGAGCTGCTGGGTCGGGTGCTGGCGGGGCTCGGCTACGCGCACGAGCAAGGGATCGTTCACCGCGACGTGAAGCCGAGCAACGTGCTGATGGCCTCGCCGGCCTGGCCGATGCTGGCCGACTTCGGCATCGCCAAGCTGCTGGCCCAGGGCGATCAGCGGCTCACCACTGCGGGCACGATCATCGGCACCCCCGCCTACATGACGCCCGAGCAGGCCTTCAACCTGCCGGTTGACGCCCGCACCGACCTGTACTCGGCCGGGGTGATGCTCTACGAGATGCTCACCGGCCAGGTACCGTTCCGGGGCGAGACGCCGGTGGCGACGCTGATGCAGCACGCCTACGAGGCGCCTGTGCCGCCACGGGAGCTGAATCCCGCCCTGCCGGAGGAGCTGGAGGCGGTGGTGCTGCGGGCGCTGGCCAAGGACCCGGCCGACCGCTACCAGAACGCCGAGGAGATGCGCGCGGCGCTGCAGGCCCTCCCATCCCTTGCCGCCGAGCCCGACCCCGACCCCGACCCCCAGCCCGAGCCCGAGCCCGAGCTCGAGGCCGAGGCCGAGGCAGAACCTGTACCCGAGGCTGCGTCCGTGGCTGAGGCTGCGTCCGTGGCTGAGGCTGAGGGCGAGCAGGAGCAGGAGCAGGTGCAGGAGCGGGAGCGGCGGCGCCCGGCGATCGGCCTGCTCATAGCTGCGGTCATGCTGGCCGTCGTCGCCACCTGGGGGCTGGCGAGGCTGACCGGCAATGCACCTGGGGCCACCACCCACAACGACAACCCACCGG
>WNGD01002142.1_pt1 | contig 22577 bp, 26 predicted proteins | sample 5400671 | NCBI WGS metagenome assembly WNGD01 (sample SAMN13153369, study PRJNA577476) | soil metagenome | isolation source: 40 cm soil or saprolite under grassland replicate 2 | place: USA:California | collected 2016-06-15 | reverse complement strand
CGTGCTCGACAAGATCCCGTTCGCGGTGGTCTACGGCGACCGCGAGAGTGACGAGAGCCTCGCGGTGCGCGAGCGCGGCGGCGAGCAGTCGACTCTCTCCCTGGCCGAGCTTCTCGCCCGGCTCCGGCCCCTGCTACCCTCCGAGGTCTGAAAAGCAGGGGCGGACCGTTCCTCACCTCCCGGGCCGGCAACCGGACCGCGGGGGTTCAACCGAGTCGAAACATTGACGAGGAAACGGCCGCTGCGTGCAGCGGCTTTTCAGGTTTGCGACCACGAAACGAGGAGGAGTAAGCCCAACTTGGTGATTTGCCTTTGAGGCCCAGACGCCGGCCATTCGACCAGACCCGCCCTGCGCCGCGCGACACGACGCGCATCAACGATGCAATTCGCGTTTCTCGCGTCCGGCTGATCGACGACGACGGTAGCCAGCTCGGAATCAAGACCACGGACGAGGCACGCGAGTACGCCTACGGCAAGAACCTCGACCTCGTCGAGGTGGCGGCCCAGGCCGACCCGCCCGTCGCCAAGATCATGGACTACGGCAAGTACAAGTACGAGCAGGAGCAGAAGGCGAAGCAGGCCCGCAAGCACCAGAGCCAGATCCAGGTCAAGGAGATCAAGTTCCGGCCGAAGATCGGCATCCACGATTACAACACCAAGAAGGGACACGTCGAGCGATTCCTCAACCAGCGTGCGAAGGTGAAGGTCACGATCATGTTCCGGGGCCGGGAGCAAACCCATCCGGAACGAGGCCGCGACCTGCTCCTCCGCCTCGCCGACGACGTCAAGGAGATCGGGCTGATCGAGTCCCAGCCTCTCCAGGACGGACGCAACATGGTGATGCTGCTCGGCCCGACGAAGAATGCAGGAGTGAAACGAGATGCCCAAGGTGAAGACACGGAGCTCCGTGAAGAAGAAGTTCAAGGTGACGGGCAGCGGCAAGATCCTGCGCCGGCCGGCGATGCGGAGCCACAACCTGGAGAAGAAGTCGTCGAAGCGTAAGCGCGGCTTCCGCAAGGATCGCGAGGTCACGGGCGGCGACCGCAGCGCGATCAAGAAGATGCTGGGGATGGGGTGAGGGCGAGTGCCTAGGGTGAAGCGCGCCGTCGCCGCGCACAAGAAGCGCCGCAAGGTCCTCGAGCAGGCCAAGGGCTACTGGGGTCGCAAGAGCACCCACTACCGCTATGCGAAGGAGCAGGTCGAGCACTCGCTCGTCTACGCCTACCGCGACCGGAAGGTGCGGAAGCGGGAGTTCCGGAAGCTCTGGATCACGCGGATCAACGCCGCCGCCCGTGCGAACGGGCTCTCGTACAACCAGTTCGTGCACGGCTGCTCGAAGGCGGGGATCGAGCTCGACCGGAAGGTGCTCGCCGACCTCGCCGTCAGCGACCCCGTCGCGTTCGGCGCGATCGCCGAGCAGGCAAAGAGCGCGCTCGAGAGCCAGCCGGCCGCCTGATCACCTCCCGCGACAACGAGCGGCTCAAGCTCGTCCGCAAGCTCCACGACCGGCGGTGGCGCGACAAGCTCGGGCTGTTCGCGGTCGAGGGGGAGGATCTGCTCGAGGCCGGGCTCGCGGCCGGTCTCGAGCCTGCCGAGATGCTCGTCGCGGGCGAGGACGTCGAGCCGGAGTTGCTCGCCGAGGTGTCGCTGCTCGCGCATCCGCCGCGTGTCGTCGCCGTCTTCCGCCGCGAGGATCTCCCGCGCGGGACGCGGCCGGTCACGCTTGCACTTTGGGTCGTCGGCGATCCCGGCAACGTGGGCACGTTGCTGCGCGCGGCGGACGCGTTCGGCGCCGGCGTCGCGCTCTCGGACGGCTGCGCCGATCCGACGGGACCGAAGGCGGTGCGTGCGTCGATGGGCTCCCTCTTCCGCGTCCCGCTGAGCGGTTTCGACGAGCCTGCGGGTCGGCGGGTCGCGCTCGTGCCGAGTGGCGGAATCCCGCTTTCCGAGCTGGATTCCGGGGGCGAGCTCGTGCTTGCGCTCGGCGCGGAGCGAGAGGGCCTGCCGGCCGAGGTCCTCGACCGCTGCGACGAGCGAGCTTCGATCCCGCAACCGGGCGGAGCCGAGTCGCTCAACGTGGCGATGGCCGGCGCCATCGCGCTCTACGAGCTTGCAGGTCGCGGTCGCTAAGGCCTGGAAAAGCGTCCGGCCCCCTCGCGGGGGCCGGACCAAGATTTCGCCGAGCCGGTTTCGCTTTCGTCCCCCTCGTCCAACCGGCCCTTCGCTTCGGGATTGCTCCCTCTTCGTCCGACCGCTCGGTCGAGGTTTCGACCTACTCGCGTTCCGTGCTCGGCGCAAGGAGGAACCTATGCGAACCCCGTCACCGGATCAAGACCCCGCCGAAACTTTTTTGTCGCAATTTGCGAGCGGATTATTTTCGGCGTGCGATCCAGACGCTGTCCTCGCCGCCGGCGAAGGGCCGGCGGTCGAACCAGCCGTAGCACTCCAGCACCTCGAAGCCGGACTCGGCGAGCAGCGAGTGCCAGCGCTCCGGTTCGACCCACCAGAGCGTCATCGTCGACGAGCCCTGCGAGCCGCGCACCGAGAGTGTGAGCGTCTGCTCCGCGAGGTCCCAGTCGGCGCGCTCGTCGATGCCGGGCTCGCGCTCGATCCAGCGGCCGTGGGTCTCCTCGATGTCCTCGCGGGACGGGGTGAAGACGTCGAAGACAAGGCGCCCGCCCGGCCGCAGCAGCTCACGCGCAGCCCGCAGCGCATCGAGCCGCTCCGCGTCGTCCCGCAGGTGGAGATACGAGCGGAACGGGCACGTCACGAGCGGGACGCGCTCGTCGACCGGCGGCCGGCGTAGGTCGCCGAGCCGCAGGTCGAGCCGCTCCGCGACGCCGGCCTCCCGCGCCCGCTCGGCGCAGACCGCCAGCATTCCGGGCGACGAGTCGATGCCGATCACCTGCGCGCCGGCGAGCGCGGTGGGAATGGCGATCCGCCCGGTTCCCACGGCCAGCTCCACGACCTCGCCGCCCGCGGCCAGCGCCTCGTCGACGTAGAACGAGACGTCCTCGATGACGCTCGCGCTCCACGGGTCGTAGAGCCGCGCGATGGGGTCGTAGACGCTCAATGCTTGCTGCGGAGACGCCGGCCAAGCCGGCATCTCCGCTCCGTGGGCTCCGTCGAGCCTACGCCCACTGCTTCCGGGCGACGTAGACGACCTCGAGCGACTCGTCGTCGAACGGACGGCGGTCGAACCAGCCGTACAGGGCCTCGACCTCGAGCCCGGCGACGTCGAGCAGCCCGTCCCACTCGGACTTCGTGGCCCACCAGAGCCGGATCGTCGCGGCGTCGTCCCGCTCAATGTCGATGCGGTTGTCGGCGGGTACGTAGCGCAGCGTGTGCACGACGCCGTGCTGGTTCTGCGTCGTCCCGTCGAGCCGCGCCGCGATCGTGTGGCTGAAGATGAAGGCGTTGAAGGCGAAGCGCCCGCCCGGCCGCAGCGAGGCGGCGACGCGCTCGAACACCTGCCGCTTCTCCTGCCAGCCGTGCAGGTGCAGGAGCGAGCGGAAGGGGACGTAGATCAGCGCCGCGGGCTCGTCGAGCTGGAGGTCGCGGACGTCGCCGAGCCGCAGCTCGAGCGGCAATCCCGCCGACCGCTCACGGGCGATCTCGAGCATCGCCGGCGACGAGTCGATCCCGAGCACCGGCTTCCCCGTCTGGCGCACGACCTCGATCGCCACCCGGCCGCTGCCGACCATCAGCTCGACGATCGGCCCGTCCGCCTCCCGGGCGAGCGAGACGTAGTGCGCCACGTCCTCGGTCATGTCGGAGGCCCACGCGTCGTAGACCGGCGCCCAGGCGTCGTATTCGCTCATCGCGGGTAGTATCGAGGTCGATGTCTGCTTCGCGCGTCTTCGCCTTTACGCAGCCCCGGCTCGTCGCCGGGGCGTCGACGCGCTAGCAACCGTCGTCTCCTCCGCAGCACGAGCCGGGGCCTGAACCGCCGCTCGTTCCCGTGCCCGCGAAAGGAGGAGAAAGCGTTGGATAAGGTCGCCACCGTGGATCCGGACGACCTCGAGAAGGAGGCGCTCGCCGCCGCTGCCGAGGCGAGGTCGCTCGCCGCCCTCTCCGAGGTGCGCGTCCGCTACGTCGGCCGCCGCAGCGCGCTCAAGCTCGCGCTGCGCGACGTGCGCGACCGCGAGACCGGCATGAAGCTGAATGCCGTGCGCGAGACCGTCGAGTCGGCGCTCTCGGCCAGGGAGGCGGAGCTTGCGCGCGCCGAGCTGGAGGAGAGGCTCGCGACCGAGCGCGTCGACGTGACGCTGCCGGCCCGCCTGCTCGGGCCGCCACAGCTGCGCCCGCGCGGCACGCTCCACCCGTCGACGCTCGTGCGCCGCGACGTCGAGGAAATCTTCCTCGGCCTCGGCTACGAGATAGTCGACGGCCGGGAGGTCGAGACGACCCGCTACAACTTCGACGCTCTCGGCTTCCCAGACTGGCATCCGACGCGCTCCCCGCGCGCGTCGCTGTTCCTCGACGAGCAGACCCTCCTGCGCACGGAGACGTCGCCGGCGCAGATCCACAAGATGGAAGAGCGACGGCCGCCGATCTACATGGTCTCGATCGGCCGCGTCTACCGGCGCGACACCATCGACGCGACGCACTTCCCGATCTTCCACCAGTTCGAGGGACTCGCCATCGACAAGGGGATCACCCTCGCCGACCTCAAGGGGACGCTCCTTTACGTGATGCGTCAGCTGTACGGGCCCGAGCGGGAGGTGCGGTTCCGCACGCACTACTTCCCGTTCACCGAGCCTTCGATGGAGCCCGACGTCTCCTGCTTCAACTGCGGCGGCGCCGGCTGCCCGGTCTGCAAGCACTCCGGCTGGATCGAGATGGGCGGGTCCGGGATGGTCGACCCATACCTGTACGAGTTCGTCGGCTGGGGCCCGGAGGAGTACAGCGGCTTCGCGTTCGGGATGGGCATCGAGCGCACAGCACAGCTCCGCTACGGGATCGCGGGGATCCGGCCGTTCTGGGAAAACGACCTGCGCTTCCTGAGGCAGTTCCGATGAGGATCCCGCTCAGCTGGCTACGCGAGTACGTGCGCGTCGACGCTGGGGCGCAGGAGATCGCCGACGCTCTCTCGATCTCGACCGCCGAGGTCAACGGCGTGCATCGGGTCGGCGTGCTCGGCGACCTCGCGCTCTTCCGTGTCGGCCACGTGCTCGAGGCAGAGAAGCATCCCGACGCCGACCGGCTGCAGCTCACGTCGGTCGACGTGGGGGAGGACCGGCCGTACTCGATCGTCTGCGGTGCCTGGAACTTCGGCGCCGGGGCGAAGGTCGCGGTGGCGCTGCCCGGCGCGACCCTCCCGAACGGGCTGACGCTCGAGCGGCGCAAGCTGCGCGGCCAGGTCTCCGAGGGGATGATCCTCGCCGAGGACGAGCTCGACCTCGGCACCGACCACACCGGGATCATCCTCCTCGACGACGCCCTCGAGGCGGGGACGCCGCTCGCCGACGCGCTGCCGCTCGTCGAAGAGGTGCTCGATGTCGAGGCGACCGGGAATCGCGCCGACCTGTTCGCCGTCTACGGCGTCGCGCGCGAGGTCGCGGCGCTGCTCGGCGGTGAGTTGCTCCCGCTGCCGGGAGAGGACCCGCAGCGGGACGGCGACGAGGAGGTCGGCATCGGGATCGAGGATCCGGAGGGCTGTCTGCGCTTCATCGGCCGGCTCTTCCGCGACGTCGCGCTCGGCGAGTCGCCGCTGTGGCTGAAGGCGCGCCTGCGACACGCGGGTGTGCGCTCGATCTCGAACGTCGTGGACGTCACGAACTATGTGATGCTCGCGCTCGGCAGCCCGCTGCACGCCTACGACCTCGACCTGCTTCGCGGCGGGCTGGTGGCGCGTCGCGCGCGCGAGGGCGAGAAGGTGCGGACGCTCGACGGCGTCGAGCGCACGCTCGGCGCCGAAGATCTCGTGATCGCCGACGGCGAGCGGGCCGTCGGGCTCGCCGGGATCATGGGCGGCGAGGAAACGGAGGTCTCCTCCGCGACGAGGAACGTCCTGCTCGAGGCGGCGAACTTCGAGCCGGTCGGGATCCTGCGCAGCTCCGAGCGGCACGCGCTCCGGACCGAGGGCTCGAACCGCTGGGAGAAGGGCGTCGACCCGCACGTCGCCGGACCGGCGGCGACCTATGCGACGCAGCTGATCGTGCAGCTGGCCGGTGCGCGTTGGACCGGGGCAGAGGACGTGCAGACCGACCTGCCCAAGCCTGCCGTGATCCGGCTGCGTCCCGAGCGCGCGAGCGGGCTGATGGGGCTCGACGTGGCCGCGGAGGAACAGGGCGAGATCCTCGCTCCGATCGGCTTTCGCCAGCTCAAGCCGGGCTATCGCGTGCCGACCTGGCGCGCCCGCGATGTAACGCGCGAGGTCGACCTGATCGAAGAGGTCGCGCGCTTCAAGCTGCCCGAGATCCCGTTCACACTGCCCCGCCGCGAGGCGATGTTCGGGCGGCTCACCCGTGAGCAGGGCTTGCGCCGGCAGGTGGAGGACGTCTTGGTCGGCGCGGGCTACGCCGAGGTGTACACGCCCACCTTCGTCGCCGAGGGCGATCTGCGGCTGCCCGAGCCGCTCTCCGCCGAAGCTGCCGCGCTCCGCAACGTCCTCTACGCCTCGTTGCTCGAGCCCGCCCGGCGCAACGCGGATGCGGGCGAGGAGGCCGTCGCGCTGTTCGAGATCGCGCGCGTCTACCGCGAGGTCGGTGCCGACCTGCCGGAGGAGCACTGGCACGTCGCGGGCATCGCCGACGGCGGCTTCGCCGAGGCGAAGTGGGCCGTCGAGCAGATCTACTCCGCGCTCGGCGTCGAGCCGAGCTACGAACGGACGAGCGAGCCGTATCTCCACCCGGGCAAGGCCGCGCGGACTGCGGAGGGCTGGCTGGGCGAGCTCCACCCGGCGCTGCTCGACGGCGACTGGGGAGTGTTCGAGCTCGACCTCGACGCGCTGGCCGAGGCGGCGCCGCAAGTCGTCGCCTTCGCGGAGGTGAGCCCGTATCCGGAGGTGCGCCAGGATCTCGCCTTCACGGTCGACGAAGAGATTCCCGCCTCGGAGATCCTCGCCGCGATCCGCGAGGCGGCCGGCGAGCTGCTGCGCGAGCTCGAGGTCTTCGACGAATACCGCAACCCGGAGACGATCGGCGAGGGGAAGCGCTCCCTTGCGTTCCGGCTCGCCTTCGGCTCCCTCGAAGGGACGCTGACGGACGAGGACGTAGCCCCCGTGCGCGCGTCGATCGTCGACGCGCTCGCGACGCGCTTCGGCGCCGTCCTGCGGGCCTAGTGGTCGCCGAAGCGGCGCCGGATCTTCAGCGCCGTCCGGATGGCGAGCGCGGCGCCGCCGACAGCTGCGACCATGGTGCCGACCTGCTTGCCGCGCTTGGCGGTGTGGTTGAGCTCCTCGCGCAGATCGGCGACCGCGTTCGTGAGCTCGCGCCGTTCCTCCGCGATCTCGCGCTTGAGCTCGGGGTCACTCTCCATTCTGCAGCGCCTCCGCCGTCAGCCGGGCTTCCTCGACCGCCTGCTCGGGCAGGGGCTGCGAGCCTTTCTGCAGCATGATGTAGCCGACTGCGACGAGGATCGCGGTGATCACGATCAGCGCGCCGCACACGATGAGTAGCGACGCCCAAACCGGCAGCGTGGTCGCCAGGCCCGCCGCGGCCGCGGCGAGACCGAAGATGAGGGCCAGGAACGCGAGAACTGCTGCGGCTGCCATGAGGCCGACCCCTACGCCAAGCGCAGCTGCCTTCCGTTTCAGCTCGGCGCTGGCGAGCTGCAGCTCGAGCTGGACGAACGACCGCGCGTGATCGGCAACACGCTGGGCGGCGTCGGAGAGTCCGTTCATGGCGTGCTCCTTACCACGACACAGGGACCGTAATCGACCATCAGGCGGGGCGGCGGCCGACGAAGAAGGTGGCGCCTTGCGTCCCGACCGGGTGCACGTCGCTCAGGGCCCTGGTGATCCGGATGCGGCCCGTGATACCGGCCTCGTCGAGCCGGCTGAGGCAGCGGCCGACCATCCCGGCGGAGGCGCCGTAGCCGTGCGCGCTCGCGCAGCGGAAACGGAAGCCCGGCCGGCCAGTCGACTGGATCGGGTTGATGGGAGCGCAGAGGACGGCTCCGCGGTCGACGTCGGCGCTCGAGTCGAGGTCGATCTCGGCCACGAGGTCGCTCCAGTCGGACGGCAACGCCTCGAGCGCGGCCCGCCACCCGTCCGCGAGCGAGCGCATGGACTGCTCCGGCTCCGGCCGCGTGCCGAGGATCTCACCGAGCTCGAGCCGTCCGACGATGCCTTCCTGGTCGATCCGCCGCAGGAGCCGGCGCGCGGCTTCGGGTCCGATCCCGTTCCCCCTGGTCGAGACGGTGAAGCGGATCTGCTTGTTTCCGACGCCCGGCCCCGCCGGTCCGAGCAGCGCAGCGGCGCGGGATCGGGCTGCGTCGTCGGTGATGGCGAGGCTCAGGGTGGCCTCGGTCCACCTGGGATCCAGGGCGCGTTCGACCTGGTTCCAGCGTTCGACGAGCGGCACGGCGGGAACCGTACACTCGGCCCGTGGCGAAGGTGGAGGCCAGGATGAGCCTTGCAAAGAGCGACCTCCAGGACGTGCTGCGGGAGATGCTCCTCATCCGCCGCTTCGAGGAGAAGGTCGAGGAGCGCTTCCGCGCCGGCGAGCTGCCAGGCTTCCTGCACGTCGCGATCGGCCAGGAGGCGTGCGCCGTCGGCGTCTGCCGCGCGCTCGAGGACGGCGACGTCATCGCGTCCACGCATCGCGCGCATGGTCACACGCTCGCGAAGGGGACGCACCCGAACGAGCTGATGGCGGAGCTGTACGGCAAGACCGAAGGCTGTTCGCACGGCTACGGCGGCTCCATGCACCTGTACGACATCGAGCACGGCAACATGGGAGCGAACGCCGTCATCGGCGGCGGGCTGCCGCACATCGCCGGAGCCGCGCTCGCATTCCAGCTGCGCGGCGAGCCTCGCGTCGCACTCGCGTTCTTCGGCGACGGGGCGACGAACATCGGCACGTTCCACGAGGCGCTGAACCTCGCGCAGCTCTGGAAGGTGCCGGCCGTGTTCGTGCTCGAGGACAACAAGTGGGCCGAGTCGACGCCCGAGTCGCAGCACTCCCCGATCCGCAACCTCTCGGAGCGCGCGAAGGCGTTCGGGATGAAGGCGATCAAGGCCGACGGGCAGGACGTCGAGGCGGTCTTCAAGGCGACGCGGCAGGCGCTCGACCACGCGCGCTCCGGCAAGGGCCCGGTCTTCGTGCACCTCGACACGGTGCGCTTCAGCGGCCACTACATCGGCGATCCGCAGGTCTACCGCGACCGCGAGGCCGCGAAGGAGCTCCGCGCAACGCGAGACCCGGTCGAGCTGCTGCGCTCGAAGCTCGAGATCTCGGATGAAGACTTCGCCGAGGTCGACGCCGAGGTGACGGAGATCGTCGAGGCGGCGGTCGAGTTTGCAAAGAACGGCACCGACCCCGCGCCCGAAGACGCCTTGAAGAACGTCTATGCCTGAGCTGACCTACCGCGAGGCTGTCCGCGACGCGCTGTCGGCCGCTATGCGCCAGGACGACGACGTGTTCATCATGGGCGAGGACATCGCCGAGATGGGCGGCTCGATGGGCGTCACGGCCGGGATGCTCGACGAGTTCGGCAAGGAGCGCGTGCGCAACACGCCGATCTCGGAGATGGCGCTCGCGGGGGCGGCGATCGGCGCCGCGATGCAGGGCATGCGGCCGGTGGCCGAGATCATGTACGAGGACTTCCTGACGCTCGCCGCCGAGCAGGTCGTGAACCAGGCGGCGAAGCTCCGCTACATGTCCGGCGGGCAGCTGACCGTCCCCGTCGTCTTCCGCACCCAGGGCGGCGCGGGCTGGTCGCCGGGCGCGCAGCACGCCCAGCAGCTCGAGGCGTGGTTCGTCCACATCCCCGGGCTCAAGGTCGTGTTCGCCTCGACTCCGGAAGACGTGCGCGGCCTGCTCTGGTCGGCGATCTACGACGACAACCCCGTCGTCTTCTTCGAGCACCGGACGCTCTACCCGATCAAGGGCAACGTGCCGCAGGAGATCGAGCCGATCCCGCTCGGACGGGCGCGCGTCCACCGTGAGGGCGAGGACGTGACCGTGATCGCCACCGGCCGCCTCGTGCACGAGAGCCTCGAGGCGGCGGAGAAGGCGGAGGGCGACGGGATCTCGGTCGAGGTCGTCGACCCGCGCACGCTGCAGCCGCTCGACGAGGAGACCCTCGTCTCGTCCGTGAAGAAGACGAACCGGGCCGTGGTGGCGCACGAGGCGGTGACGCGGATGGGCTTCGGCTCGGAGGTCGCCGCGGTGCTCCAGTACCAGGCGTTCGACTGGCTCGATGCGCCGATCGAGCGCGTCGGCGCGAAGTTCTCGCCGCTGCCGTTCGCGCCGGTGATGGAGGCGTTCGTCGTCCCGCACGCCGACGACGTGCTCGCCGCGATCAAGCGGACGGTAGGGAGGAGCTGAGCGTGGCGACCGAGGTCATCCTGCCGCGGCTCGGCCAGGGGATGGAGTCGGGCACCATCGTCCGCTGGCTCAAGTCGGAGGGCGAGCCGGTGCAGAAGGGCGAGCCGCTCTTCGAGCTCGACACCGACAAGGTGACGCAGGAGGTCGAGGCCGAGGCGGCCGGCGTCCTGCTCAAGATCTCGGTCGCCGAGGGCGAGGTGCCGGTCGGGCAGACGGTCGCCTTCATCGGCGCCGAGGGCGAGGACGTGCCCCACGTCGCGGCCGCGGCACCGCCTACCGACGCTGGTAACACTGTGTTACAAGCCGAGGAGGAGGCGCGGTCCGAGCCCGCACCTCCACCCGAGCACGCAGCGACGGCCGACGGCAACGGGCGGGTCAAGGCTTCGCCGCTTGCGCGCCGTCTGGCTCGGGAGCGGGGGATCGACCTCCGCGCCGTTCGCGGAACGGGGCCGGAGGGCCGGATCGTCGCCGAGGACGTCGAGCGGGCCGAGGCGGGCGCGCCGGCTCCTGCAAGTAACAGACTGTTACAAGCCCCCGTCGCGGCCGGCGAGGTCGAGCGCGTCCCGCTCTCGAGCATCCGCAAGACGATCGCGCGCCGGCTGACCGAGGCGTGGCAGATCCCGGTCTTCCAGCTCCAGGCCTCGGCCGACATGACGCGCGTGAACGCACTCGTCGCGAGGTTCCGCGAGCGCGACCCGGACGTCCGCGTCACGGTCACCGACGTCCTCACTAAGGTCTGCGCGCAGGCGCTCATGCGTCACCGCGAGGTGAATGCGGAGTTCACCGAGGACGCCATCCTCCTCCACCCGAGCGCGAACGTCGGCCTCGCCGTCGCCGCGCCGCAAGGGCTCGTCGTGCCCGTGATCCGCGGCGCCGAGCGGCTCTCGCTGACCGAGATCGCCGGCGTGCGAGCCGATCTCGTCGGTCGCGCGCGAGAGGCGAAGCTGCGCGCCGAGGATCTCGAGGGTGGCACGTTCACGATCTCGAACCTCGGCATGTACGCGGTCGAGCGCTTCACCGCGGTGCTCAACCCGCCGCAGGCGGCGATCGTGGCCGTCGGCGCGACCGAGGACCGCGTCGTCCCGGTGGCCGGCGAGACGGCCGTGCGCCCGATGGTCACTCTCACCGGCACGTTCGACCACCGCGCCGTCGACGGCGCCCCGGCCGCCGCCTTTCTCCAGACGCTGAAAGAGAGCCTCGAGGACCCTGGGCTCGCGCTGTAAGACTTCCCTCCCATGGCGCCCACGGTCTGGTACCACGTCCGCAACCTCGACGAGGGTCGGCGCTTCTACCAGGACGTGCTCGGCTTCGAGGAGCTCGCCGTCGACTTCGACGCGCGCTGGTCGGAGCTCCGGCGAGGCGAGATGGAGATCGGGCTCGCGGAGGGCGAGCCGAGCGACGAAGGCGTCGCGCACGTCGACGTCGCCGACCTCAAGGAGGAGGCCGACCGGCTGCGCGAGGCTGGCGTCGAGGTCGGGATCGTCCTCGAGCTGACGGGCGAGATGCGGCTCCTCGACGTGTACGACCCGGACGGGAATCGCATTCAGCTGGCTCAGGAGTTGTAGGAAGGACATGCTCCGCCCGGTCGACCAGCAGGACACCCGCTTCCTCCGCGACATGCTCCGTCATGCCTACCACTGGCGGATGGGCGATCCCGACCTGCCGGCCTACCGCTACGTCAAGAACTGGGGCCGCCGGGGCGACGCGGGCGTGATCGCGTCCGCCGGTCCGAACGCCTACGGCGCCGCGTGGTACCGGCTCTTCCCGGCCTCGGCGCCCGGCTTCGGTTTCGTGGACGAGGAGACGCCGGAGCTGACGATCGCCGTCGTCCCGAGCAAGCGAGGCCACGGCACGGGAGCCGAGCTGCTCGAGGCCCTGCTCGCGCAGGCCAGGGCCGACGGCTTCTCGCAGATCAGCCTCAGCGCCGAGCCGGGGCAGACCGGCTTCTACGAGAAACACGGCTTCCGCGAGCTCCGGCGCGAGGACGGAACCGTCACGATGGTCGCCGACCTCTGATTACGCTCCACTCGAGCGAGAGAGGGAGATGAGCATGGAAGTTGACGTCGCCGTCCTCGGGGGCGGCCCCGGCGGCTACACCGCCGCCATCCGCGCCGCGCAGCTCGGCGCGAAGGTTGCCTGCATCGAGCGCGAGCCCGAGCTCGGCGGCACCTGTCTGCGCGTCGGCTGCATCCCGACCAAGGCGTGGGTGCAGACCGCATTCGCGCTCAAGGAGGCGGAGGAGCATTTCGCGAAGTTCGGCGTCGCGGTGGGGGAGGCGAAGCTTGACTTCGCGGCCTCGAACGCGTGGAAGGCGGGCGTCGTCAAGCAGATGACCTCCGGCGTCGCGAGCCTCTTCAAGGCGAACGGGGTCGAGTGGGTGAAGGGCGCCGGCCGCTTCACCGACGCGAGCACGATCGCGGTCGAGGGCGGGGAGGACGTCTCCTTCAAGTCGGCGATCGTCGCGACCGGCTCGTATCCGCTGCGCCCGCCGATCGACGGGCTCGACTCTCAGCGCTGCGTCGATTCGACCGGGTTGCTCGCGCAGGAGCAGGTGCCGGGCCGGCTCGTCATTCTCGGCGGCGGCATCATCGGCTGCGAGTTCGCCTCGATCTTCAACCGCTTCGGCTCCGAGGTGACGATCGTCGAGATGCTCGACAGCCTCATCCCGGTGGAGGACGCGGACGCCGCCACGGAGCTCAGGAAGCAGTTCGAGAAGCGCGGCATCTCGCTCCAGCTCGGCAAGCAGTGCACGAAGGTCGACGACGACGGCTCGCAGCTGACCGTCCACTACGGAGACGGCGAGACGGTGCAGGCCGAGCTGATGCTCGTCTCGGTCGGCCGTGGCCCCCTCGTCGAGGGGATCGGCCTCGCCGAGGCAGGAGTCGAGTACGACCGGCGCACCGGCGTCTCGACCGACGACCACCGGCGCACCAGCGTCCCGCACATCTACGCCGTCGGCGACTGCGCCGGCTACTGGCAGCTCGCGCACACGGCGTTCCGCGAGGGCGAGATCGCGGCCGAGAACGCGACCGGCCACGAGGCGGTGTTCGACAACCGGGCGATCCCGAGGCCGATCTACACCGACCCGGAGATCGCAGCGGTCGGGCTCACCGAGGCCGAGGCGCGTGAGCAGTACGGCGACGACGTCGCGGTCGGCCGGTTCCCCTGGGTCGCGAACGCGCGCGCCGTGATGCAGGACGAGACGGTCGGCTGGGTCAAGTCGATCCACGAGACGCGGTACGGCGAGCTGCTCGGCCTCGTCATGGTCGGTCCGCACGTGACCGACATGGTCGAGGCCGGAGTCGTCGCGATCGAGGCCGAGTCGACGGTGGAGACGGTCGCGGACGGCATCGCGCCGCATCCCACGCTCTCGGAGGCGATCAAGGAGGCGGGGCTCGTCGCGCTCGGCCGCGCCATCCACATCCCCAACCGCAAGCCGCGCGCGGCTGCGCCCGCATAAGGCTGGGCGGATCGGAGAGGAGGAGCCCATGACCATCGTGAACAAACGGAACGCAGTCGTCGGCTACGTCACGCTGAAGGTGGGCAAGAAGGTTGCCCGCAAGAAGGCGAAGCAGCTGACGAGCTGGCGTCCAAACCACAAGAACAGCAAGAACGGCAAGAAGAGCGATTGAGCCTCTTCCGCTCCTCGATCGACGGCCTCGTCCCGTACGAGCCCGGCAAGCCGGTCGAGGCGGTGCAGCGGGAGCTCGGGCTGGAGCGCGTCGTCAAGCTCGCCTCGAACGAGGGGCCGTTCCCTCCGTTCCCGGCGGCGCTCGAGGCGATGCAGCGCGCTGCGCTCGAGCTCAACCGCTATCCGGACGGCGGCGTCTGGGCGCTGCGGACCGAGCTTGCCGAACGACACGGCGTGGCCTTCGAGGAGCTGATCGTCGGCGCGGGAGCGGACGGGATCATCGACCTGCTCGCGCAGGCGACGCTCGATCCGGGTGACGAGGTCGTCTGCGGCTGGCCGTCCTTCCCGAGCTACGTCCTCACGGCCGCGAAGCTCGGCGCCGAGGCCCGGCGCGTCCCGCTTCGCAACCACACGTACGACCTCGACGGGCTCCTCGCCGCGATCGGGCCGCGCACGAAGCTCGTCTACGTCTGCCATCCCAACAACCCGACGGGGACGGCGAACGGCCGGGCAGAGCTGCTCGCGTTCCTCGACCGCGTCCCGGAGCATGTCCTCTGCGTCCTCGACCAGGCGTACTTCGAGTACATCGACGATCCGGACTACGCCGACGGGCTCGAGCTCTTCCGCGCCGGCCGGCGGATCGCCGTGCTGCGCACGTTCTCGAAGATCTACGGGCTCGCCGGGCTGCGGGTGGGCTGGGCGGTCGCGCCGGCGGATGTCGCCGTGGCGACGAGCAAGGTGCGGCGCGCGTTCGACGTGCCGGCGACGGCGCAGGTGGCCGCGCTCGCCAGTCTCGACGACCCGCAGGAGATCGAGCGGCGGCGGGAGCTGAACGCGACCGGCCGCGACCGGCTGGCCGAGATCCTGCGGGGCCACGGGCTGGATCCGGTGGGGCCGTCACGGGGCAACTTCCTCTTCGCCGACGTCGGCGGAGGGAGGGAGCTGTTCGAGCGGCTGCAGCGGGAAGGCGTCATCGTCCGCCCGCTCGACGGCTTCGGAGCGCCCGAGGCAATCCGTGTCACAGTCGGCACGCCGGAGGAGAACGAGTTCTTCTCGGTCGGGTTGGGACACGTCCTTTCGGGCGTCTCGTAACCAGCCTGCGTAGGTGGTACTTTCGAGCGCAACCTCGTGAGTTTCTCGTCTGTCCAGCTCACGCCGCTCCGCCTAGAGGGGTTCCGCAACCTCTTCTTCGCGACCCTCTGTTCGAGCGCCGGGACGCTGCTCGCCGCAGTCGCGCTCGCCATCGACATCCAGCAGCGGACGAACTCCGGCCCCTGGGTCGCCGCCGTCTTCATCGTCGAGTTCCTGCCGACCGTCGTGGTCGGGCTCCTGCTCGGGCCGTTCCTCGACCGCTTCGAGCGCCGCTCGCTGATGGTCGCCGCGGACGCCGTGCGGATCGGGGTCTTCGTGGCGCTGCCGTTCGCGCCGAACGCGGCGACGGTCGTCGGCCTGGCAGCGGTGGCCGGTCTCGCGACCGGCTTCTTCCGCCCGGCCGTCTACGCGGGGATCCCGAACCTCGTCCCCGACGAGGAGCTGCCCCGCGCCAACGCGCTGCTCCAGGGAATCGAGAACCTGAGCTGGGCGTTGGGGCCTCTGGCCGGCGGGATTCTGGTTGCGGCGGCCGGCACGTCGGCCGCATACGCGGTCAACGCGGTGTCGTTCGCGGTCTCCATCGTGCTCGTGCTGCGGATCCCGCCGCGCCTGCTGCAGAGCGCACGCGCGCTCTCGCGAGGTCACTTCCGCGATCTTCGCGACGGCTTCAGCGCAACGTTCCACTCGCCCTCGATGCGCGCAGTACTTGTGGCCTGGGGAATCGCCTCGCTCGGGATGGGCGCAGCCAACGCCGTCGAGATCTTCCTGGCCAAGCACACCTTTCACGCCGGCGACGTGGGGTTCGGCTTCATCTACAGCGCGATCGGCGCCGGTCTCGTGCTCGGCAGCGTCGTGAGCGCCCCGCTGCTCGCCCGCTCCGGCGTCGCCCGCACGTACGGCGGGAGTCTCGCTGTGATGGCGGCGGGTTACCTGGCGGCCGCAGCCAGTCCCAACATCTGGGTCGCTTCCTGCTGCATCTTCGTCACGGGTATCGGGAACGGGGTGGCGATCGCCTGCAACGCGCTCCTCGTCCAGCGCGGCACCTTCGACCTGTTGCGCGGCCGTGCGCTGACGTTCGTGATCAGCTTCACGTATGCCCTCCTCGGCGTCGGGAACGCGCTCGGCGGACTGCTCCTCGACCCGACCGGTCCACGCTGGATCTGGGCGGCCTGCGGCGGGATGCTCGTCGTCGCGGCGGTTGCCGGCTCGCTCCTTGCCCGCAGGCTCGGGGGCGAGGCCCCCGCCGAGGACGAGTACCTCCAGCGCGAACACGCGTCGGTCGTTACCGCGAACTGAATAGATTCCGGTCCGTGGCGGGACGGCGCGACTGGACTCGCGAGAATCTTGCCGCCGGCGTCCGGGAGGGCGACCGGCGCGCGCTCGCACGCACGATCTCGCTCGTCGAGGACGGCGACCCGCTCGCGTACGGCGTCGTGGCCGACCTCTATCCGCAGACGGGCTCCGCGTATTCGGTCGGGGTCACCGGCCCGCCCGGAGTCGGCAAGTCGAGCCTCGTCTCGGTGCTGATCCGGCACGTCCGCGAGCGCGACATAACAGTGGGCGTCGTCTCGGTCGATCCCTCGAGCCCGTTCTCGCACGGCGCGCTGCTCGGCGACCGGATCCGGCTCAGCGACCACTTCCTCGACCCCGAGGTCTTCATCCGCTCGATGGGGACGCGAGGGCACCTCGGCGGGCTCGCCGAGGCGGCGCTGCAGGCGCTGCTCGTGCTCGACGCGGCCGGCAAGGACGTCGTCTTCCTCGAGACGGTCGGCGCGGGGCAGAGCGAGGTCGAGGTGATCGGGATCGCCGACACCGTTCTTCTCGTGCTCATGCCCGGCTCGGGCGACGCGGTGCAGGCGTTGAAGGCGGGGATCATGGAGATCCCTGACGTGATCGCGATCAACAAGATGGATCACCCCGGCGCGAAGACGATGCTCGGCGAGGTGCGCTCGATCCTCGCCCTCGGTCGATCTCATGAGAGAGGGAGCCGCGAGTGGAGCCCGCCGATTGTGCTGACGGAGGCCGTGCGCGGCGAGCACGTGGCCGAGCTGTGGGAGAAGGTCGAGGAGCATCGTGCGTTCCTCGAGCAGAGCGGGCAGCTCGAGGAGCGGCGCCGGGCGAATCTCGCGCGCGAGGTCTTCGCGGTTGCGGCGAGCCGGGCGAGCCGGCACCTCGAGCAGGCGGTCGCGGACGACGCCGAGCTGCGGCGGCTGCTCGCCGAGGTGCAGGCCCGTGAGCTCGACCCGCTGACGGCGGTGCGAGAGATACTCGAGAAGGTGTTCCGGATTCACGATGGCGACGGCGACGGCACCCGGGCTTCCTGAGATCGAGCGCGCGCGAGAGCGGCTCGACGGAGTCGCGCGCGTCACGCCCGTCTTTCCGTCGGAGACGCTGTCGCGGCTCGCGGGCCGGCCGGTGAGTCTCAAGGCCGAGAACCTGCAGCGGACGGGTTCGTTCAAGATCCGCGGCGCCTACGTCAAGCTCTCGAGCCTGGAGGGCGAGAGGCTCGCGGCCGGCGTCGTCGCCGCGAGCGCCGGCAATCACGGCCAGGCGGTCGCGTGGGCGGCGCGCGAGCTCGGCGCGCCCGCGCGAATCTTCATGCCGCAGGACTCGCCGATGGCGAAGTACGACGCGACTCGGAACTACGGGGCCGAGGTCGAGCTCGACGGGCCGGCGTTCGAGGAGACGCTCGAGGCGGCCATGGCCTACGTCGAGGAGAGCGGCGGTACCTTCGTCCACCCCTACGAGGACACACTCATCATGGCCGGCCAGGGGACGATCGGGCTCGAGCTCGCGGAGCAGGTCGACGAGCTCGAAACCGTGGTCATCCCGATCGGCGGCGGCGGACTTGCGTCGGGCATCTCCCTCGCGCTGCGGGCGGTGCGGCCCGGTTTGCGGATCGTCGGCGTCCAGGCCGCGGGGACGCGTCCCGGCGGTTCGGGCTACACGATCGCCGACGGCATCGCGGTCAAGGAGCCGGGCGACCTGACGATGGGGATCCTCGGCCGAACGCTCGACGACATCGTCACCGTCGACGATGAGCAGATCGCCGAGGCGATCGTCCTCCTCGCCGAGCGGACGAAGTTCGTCGTCGAGGGCGCAGGCGCCGCGAGCGCGGCTGCGGTTCTCGACGGCCTCGTGGGCGGCGGCTCCGGGCCGGTGCTCGCGCTGCTCTCCGGAGGCAACATCGACGCCTCGCTCATGGTGCAGGTGATGCGGCGCGGGCTCGCGCTCGCCGGCCGCTACCTCGTCTTGCGGACCCGCGTTCCCGACCGGCCGGGCGAGCTTGCAACGCTGCTCGACCTGCTGGCCGAGGAGCGCGTGAACGTGGTCGAGGTCGAGCACCAGCGCGAGGCGGCATGGGTCCCGGTCGGCTACACCGGCGTCGAGCTCACGCTCCTCACGCGCGACCCTGAGCATCGCGACCAGCTGATCGCCCAGCTGGGAGAGTGGGGCTATCCGGTCGAGCAGCTCGATTGAGCCGCCGCTTCGACGAGCTGCCCGGGCTGATCGAGGCGAAGCTCGCCGAGCACGCGCGGGTCGCCCTCGTCTACTTCGATGCGTTCGGGTGGCGTTTCCTCGAACGGCACGCCGACCATCCGCTCTTCGCCGGTGCCGACGTCGAGCGTTGGTCGTCGTGCTTCCCGTCGACGACGACCGTCCATTCGACCACGATCCACTCCGGGCTCCCGCTGGGCGAGCACGGCCTCTACGAGTGGCACGTCTTCGAGCCGCGGCTCAACCGGCTCGTCACCCCGCTCTGGTTCTGCTTCGCGGGTGACGAACGTCCCGGGACGCTCTTCGACGTCGGATTCAGTGCCCACGACCTCTTCCCCGCAGAGACCCTCTACCGGCGGCTCCTGCCGTTGCCGAGCCACGTGGCCATGCCGGCCGGGATCGCCCGCTCCCACACGAGCCAGCTGCTCCTAGAGCCGGCGACGGTGCATCCCTACGCTGACAACGCCGAAGGCCTCGCTCGGCTGTGCGGGGCGCTCGCAGCGGAGGAGCGCGCGTACGGGACGATCTATTTCCCGGACGCGGACGCGCTCATGCACATGGCCGGGCCGGACGCGCCCGAGGTCGCCGCGCTGATCGAGGAGCACCTCTCGGCGATCGCGTCGGCCCCCTGGCCGGAAGGGACGCTCGTCCTGTTGACCGCGGACCACGGGATGGAGGGGATCTCGCCGGAGCGGACGACCTACGTGAACGTCGCCTGGCCCGAGCTTGCGCAGCACATGGCTGTGGGCGCCGACGGCAAGCCGCTTGCGCCCGCCGGATCCTGTCGAGACCTTTTCCTGCACGTGCGGCCGGAGCGGCTGGACGAGGTCGAGGCGCGGCTTGGCGGCCTGCTAGCCGGCGTCGCAGAGGTGCAGACGGTCGAGGCGCTGCTCGACGACGGGCTGTTCGGATCGAGCGTCACCGAGGCGCTGACGTCGCGCCTGGCGAACCTGGTCGTGCTTCCCGAACCTGGGCAGGCCGTGTACTGGCTCGAGCCGGGCCGCTTCGAGCAGACCTTTCTCGGCCAGCACGGCGGACTGACGGCGAACGAGATGGAGATCCCGCTCGTGAGCTGGATCGCGGGCGGGTAGTTATCCGGAAGAGCGATGCCGAATTCGGCGTTTGGCCTTGTGTGCTTCTTGCACGGAGCCCACAAGAGACGCCGCCTACGGAGCGGCGGAACGCGGGGATCCGGCGTGGTCTGCCGTTCGGGATCGCGGTGTTCGCGATCTCGATCTCTTTTGGCGTGCTGGCGCGGCCCGTGATGGGGCCGGTGGCCCCGATCGTGATGTCGATCCTCGTATTCTCGGGAGCCGCGCAGTTCGGCGCGCTCGCGGTGCTGATCGCGGGCGGGGGCGCGGGCGCGGCGATCGCCGCCGGAGTGCTGCTCAACGCGCGCTATCTCGCGATGGGGGTTGCGCTTGCTCCCTCGCTGCGGGGGCGCCCAGCCTCGCGCGCAGCGTTTGCGCTGCCGCTGGTCGACGCGTCGTGGGCGGCGGCAAGCAGGGGGGACGGCACCTTCGACCCGTGGTACCTGGTCGGGGTCAGCATCCCGCAATACGTCGGCTGGGTGCTGGGCACCGTGGTCGGCGTGCTCATCGGGCCGCGGCTCGGCGACCCGAACGCGCTCGGCCTCGACGCGCTCTTCCCGGCCTTCTTCATCGTGCTGCTGTTCGAGGAGGCGCGCGGCCGGCGCCGGCTGGCTGCGGCCGCCGGCGGAGCCGGGATCGCGCTCGTGCTGACGCCGCTGGTGCCGGCCGGCTTGCCGATCCTGGCAGCGGCGGCAGCGGCGGTCGCAGCCTCGAGGATGCGCTCGTGACCGCGCTGCTCGCGGCGCTGGTCGTGGTCGAGACGTTCGGGAGCGGACGCTCGCTGGTGCTCGACGCACGCGTCCTCGGAGCGGCATTCGCCGCAGTCGCGGTCTGGAGGCGGGCACCGATGATCGTCGTCGTGCTCGGCGCAGCCGCCGTGACCGCCCTCGCGCGCTTGCTCTCCTAGCTGCCGCAGCGGCGGAACGAGCACGTCTCGCCCTGCCAGTCGGCGACACCGCCGTCGAGGACCGGCCGGGCGTTGAGGCCGGCCGCCTGGAGGACGCTCGCAGCCACCGCTGCACGCGGGCCGGACTCGCAGATCGTCACCACGGGACGACCGTTGAGCAGTCCGGCCTCCGCGGCGGCTCGCGCCGTCCGGTAGGGGAGGTGCCGCGAGCCGGGGATGTGGCTCTCGTCGCGCTCGTCCGCCTCGCGCACGTCGAGCAGCTCGACTGTGTGGTCGGCGAGCAGGCGCTCGAGCTCGTCGAGCGAGACGGGCTCGAGCTTCTCCGTGCCGCCGCCCTCCTGCCAGCCTGAGACCCCGAACAGCGCGACGGCCTGCAGTGCCCGCGAGGCTCGCTCGGCCTCCTCCTCGTCCGCAGCGTGGAGGACGAGAGGACGCTCCGGCAGGACGAACGCCGCCCGCGTCGCGAAGCTCGACCCCGAGACCGGGATGCCGACGGCCCCTGGATGGTGGCCGGCCGCGAACGCTTCCGTCGGGCGCACGTCGAGGACGATCGCCTCGTCCGGTACCGAGTCGATCCGCTCGAGCGGCCGCCGGGCGCCGAGCAGCTCGCCGCGGTTCAGTTCGACGATCCGCTCCATGTTCGGCGGCCGTGGCGGCTGCGGGCCGAGCCGCGCGTCGAGGAAGTCGGCGAGCGCGCCTTGGAGCGCCGGGTTGAAGCGGCGCTCGAAGCCGATGGTCGTCGACGCCTTCGAGCTCATCGCGGCACCGCAGAGCGACCCCGCGACGTGGCCGGGGAAGACCTCGACGCCGTCCCCGAGCTCGACGAGCCGGCGCAGGCTGTGGAAGAGGCCCTCGGCTCCCTCGCGCGCCTCGACCGCCAGATCCGGCCGGCCGGCGTCGCCGACGAAGAGCGAGTCGCCGGTGAGGACGAGCCAGGGCTCCTCGCTACGGGAGCGGTCGGGGGCGGTGGCCTGGTGTGTGGATCGTCCGGAGGACGACTGCGCCAACCTTGATCTCCGTCCCGTCGTCGAGCGGCTCGTGGGGGAAGGTCGCGCCCGCGTCGCGGTGGACGCGGATCGGGACGCCGTGCTCGAGCGCGAGGCGTCCGTGACCGGAGACGTGATCGGCGTGCGTATGCGTCTCGACGACGCCGACGAGCCGGACGTCGCTGCGATCCGCCTCCGCCAGCACCGGCTCAATGTAGTAGGGCGGGTCGACGACGACCGCGACGCCGGCGTGCTCGTCGCCGACGAGGTAGCAGGCGCAGCCCAGATCGTCGTTCAGAAACTGCTTGAAGAGCACGGGGCGACGCTACCACCGGCCTCCGCTATGTATCCGAAAGCGGCTCCCGCGGGGCAGGGGCGGCGTCTTCCCGCGCGTGCTCCTCGTCGAGCAACCGCAGCACGAACCAGCCGATCGCGCACAGGAAGACGAGCGTCTGCTCGCCGTTCATCAGGATCCCGCCGAGGTTCTGGTCGCGGATCGGCGACAGCCCCCACAGTCGCGGCGCGTGCTCGTAGAACGAGTAGAACGGCCGGCTCGAGAAGATGTAGGCGAGGCCGAGGAACGACGAGCCGAGGAAGGCGACGATGAGATAGGCGAGCCCGGCCGGGGGCGTGAGGCGGCCGCTCGCGATGGGCCACCAGAAGAGGAGACCTGCGGCGATCAGGATCGCGTGCTCGATGTTCAGTCCCCAGCCGGTGCGGAGCGCCCAGTTGTAGAACGCCGCGATGTGGGTCAAGTACCACGCGCCGAGCCAGATCGGGAGGATCCAGCGGGTACGGAGCCGGTCTAGCCCTCGGCGGCCGATGCCTTCCCGCATCCGCGGCGTGAGTCCTAGCAGGACGAGGAGCGGCGCGAGG
>WNGD01001849.1_pt1 | contig 22601 bp, 20 predicted proteins | sample 5400671 | NCBI WGS metagenome assembly WNGD01 (sample SAMN13153369, study PRJNA577476) | soil metagenome | isolation source: 40 cm soil or saprolite under grassland replicate 2 | place: USA:California | collected 2016-06-15 | reverse complement strand
CGCAGTAGCCGAGGCGCTCATCGTGTAAGGCGAAACGATGATTTCATCACCGGGCCCTGCGCCAATGGCCCCAACGGCGCAACACAGACCTGAAGTTGCGGAATTCACCGTGATGGCATGTTTGACCCCGAAGTGCCTCGCCCACTCCTCTTCCAGCGCCTTCACCTGAGGGCCGCCATAGAAGTCCGGATGCCAGCCACCCACAAATCTGGACAGCACTCCCGACCGCAAAACGTCGACGACCGCGACCTCCTCCTCCCGGCCGATCGTGCGGTAAGCCGGAAAAAGGTGCGTCCTTACCTTTGGACCTCCCAATAGCGCCAAATTGCTCATTGGTATCCTTCCAGGTATTGAACGATTCTCTCCGTGGCTCCGAACTCGAACGGCAAGTCCGGGCCTCTTTGTTTCTCACCGTTCAGAACCGCACGCAGGACTTTTTGCAACTGCCCATCAGTCAGTATGGAGCGCGTCAGGCCTATCCTGTCGAGGATTAATGGATTCTCTCTTTTCAATCCTATCTGCACGCTGATAAAAGGCGTTTCCAAAATTGCGGCTTCCAGTAAAACCATGGAAAACATCCCGATAACCAGGTCGGCCGCCTTCAAAAGCAGAGTGGAATCAGTTTCCCGGTCAAACGTAACATTAACTGGTTGGGGACAGGTTGACAGAACATCTTGGTAGGCGTCCGGCTCATCTTTCGGGTGAAGCCGTATTACGAGCGTGAACCTGGCCTCCAAATCCTCAACGAGTCTTCCCAGGCACGTTACCAGACTCTTCAACACCGTCTTTTCGGTATAACCCCAGTGGTCCTCTGCCATACCGTTCTGCCGATGAATGCTCGTTATCGGCTGTGAGGCGAATACAAACACCATCCCGCCACGGTTCCCGGTGAGATCCCGCCGCAACCCTTCAATCTCTCGAGCGGCGAACTTGCCTCCGGTCCTCCGGATGTAATCGAAAAACGGCTGTCCAGTCACCACCAGTCGCTTTCGGTCGATCCCCAGCGCGGACATTTCCGCTTTCGCCAACTCATCCATGATGAAAAAGAAAGAAGGAGTTATCAAAGCCCTCTCTTTGCCGTTCCCATTCGTCGAATCCTCTCCCTCAGGGATGAGCCGGAGCCGATAATTGGTCCATTGGTCAAGCACGGCAAAGCTCGCAATTCCCGTCTTCTCCGCGGCTTTCCATAAATGCCTTTCCGTGAAATCTTCCGAGCTGGTTCCAGTCAAGATCAGGTTGGGACCCAGCTCCCGCACAAATCTGTCAGTCTCATCCTCTGTCCCCAAAGGAACGGCGTCACGGATATCCGCACAATCCACATTCAGTCTCCGGTAAATGGAAAGCGCCGCATCCTTCCCGTAAACGACCACGTCGTTCCCCCGGACGCGCAACGGTTCAATTAATGGCAAGACCGCGTTCGTGCCACCGGGATCCCGTGAGAATACTAGTAGCCTCCTGCCCTTCATCCCGTCTGCTCTCGCAAAATTCTCGAACAGGTCTTAACCGTGGCCAACGCATCCTCCAGCGTGCATGCCAGCGGTTCGTCCCGCTCCAGGTTGTTACGAATATTCGCCACCGCATGCTGCATGGCTTTTCGGTGTTCGGTGGAATATTCCGCGTCCTTATTCAAGGTCCGATACCCGTTGAAGACGTTGTCGTCACCAACCGAATATTCCTCCACGACCGCTCCGAGTTCGCAGATCCGAATCCGTTTCCTTTCGAAGACTAAATCCAACTCGAAGATGTCGAATTTCCTGCAATCGATATGTCTCAAATGGAAAACACCCCCAGCCCGCGGGGTGAGCAGTGCCGAGACGCTCGGGTCATCGTCGTAAAAATCCGCAGTTTCATCGATCTTCTCTACCTCGCCGACTTCGCCCAGAAAAAACCGCAGCAAATCTACCATGTGCGACCCGTTATGCAGCAGTCCTTTGCCGTAATATCCGGTTCCGGTCAGAAAGTCACCATAATCCCCGCTTTTTATGGCCTCCCTGGTCTTTCTGATTTCCGGCACAAATCGCCTCGTATGGTTGACCAGGACTCTTATCGGAAGACCGGCATAAAGAGCGCTGACCCCATCTGCCTCCGCCGGCGTCCTCACCGCCGGCTTTTCCAAGAAGATGAATTTGATCGGGCTCTTTGCCAAGGCTAACAGAGTTTCGTAATGTAACTCGTCCGGCACACATACGGACACAACATCAACGTCTTGCTTCTCAAACAGTCTTTCAATGCTGTCGAAGGCCCGACCACCCCAACAAGTCGAAGCGTCTTCGGCCCTTTTCAGATCCCGATCCACGAAACCCACGATGTCAAAGTCTTCAGAGGCCTTGTACCCGTGCGCGTGGCTCAAGATGTGCGGGCTCTTCGGATGATCCAACAGGGCGCCCATCCTACCGGCTCCGATGATTGCCACTTGAAAAGCCAACTTACACGTCACCTCGTTTATGGCCCACGTGATGCGGCCTCTGGAACCGCTCACGACAACGCCCGGCCTGGTCAGCGAGCTTCTTCGTGCTGACTCTCGTTACGCTCTTACCAACCGCATCGCTTTTGCCAATGGGAGAAGAAAGGCTGGAGTGAGACGTCCAATTGCGCGGCGCTTGTCGAAATCGAAGAACTCCACATAGTGGTTGTACTTCCGTTGGTGGCAAGGGAGACAGAATCTTGTCTGGCGAAGGGCGATGGATAGTTTGTTGTTTCCTGTAGAACATTAGCAACCCGTGCTCATTCCAATACCCGACACATCCGCTGCATCAGGAATTCCGCGTAGGAAAAATCGTCCTCAGTATCGATGTCAATCGAACGCGCCCGATCGATGATCAAGGCCTTCGAATCGTCGAAATACCAATCATAGTTATTGCGTCTGAAATCCGCCCACCTTGCCATCCGGACAGCGCCAGTAACCCGGAAATACCTGGGCAATTCCTGCCTGTTCTTCTGACGAATTTCTTTAGCCAGGAAGTCCTTCATGCTCAACGTATCATCGAGCGTGTTGCACCACACGGGCGGGACGTCCACTTCGGTCACTGAGATGACCGACTTGACGCGTGGATCGTCTGTCAGCGTGGCAGCTGCCCTGTCCAGATCAGCGCTGACTGTAAACGGGGAAGTGGCCTGGACCAGCGCCAACACGTCGAACGTCTCGGCTCTCCTCTCGAAGAACTTGTACGTGTAGTCGATCGACTCACGAATCGGTGAACTATCCCTGGCCATGCTTTCGGGTCTGATAAAGGGAGTTATCGCTCCATACTGATTGGCAACGCGCGCATACTCTTCAGAATCCGTGTTAACGAGCAACGTCCCGCCCTCGCGATACGCCTGTGAGTTCAAAATTGCCCGGGCTGCGTGTGCAAATAGAGGTATCCCTCCCAGCGGCCTGATGTTCTTGTCCTTAACTCCCTTGGAACCGCTCCGCAGCGCCATCATGAACAATGTCTTTGGCATGCCTACACCAATCTAGCGATCGGTCCTATTCGCCCGGGATCGGTTGCCCACCTGAATCCGTCGCCTGCTCCTGCAGTAGATCCTCGGCGATGAGTCTATCGACGATAGGGTAAAGATTCTTGGCCGGCACTCGAATCGTATTGCTGATGTCGATCAGGTCATTTGTCCCATCCGCATAGGCAATTAAATTTAACATGTCAGTCACCCGCCGATGCGAATTCTTCGTGGCAATCGTCGGATACAACCCGCGTTTTCCTAGTTGCGGTTCACCAAGGCATCTCATCTTGTAGATCCTGTTTCTTTCGAGCAACTCGATGCACTCCTTATGCAAGACAAAACTCCCTTCCAAACCGGCTGGTGTCACCAACTCGAGGTTATCGAGCGAAGTATGATATTCCGGGAATTCACGATATTTCGTGCGCATGAGCGATACCACGGGCAGGTCGGCACCCGGGCTGCAATACTGTCGCTCATCACTGCCCCGGTCGAGGAAGGAATATTCCTTAAAATCCGGATGTCTGGACCGCAAAACGTTCAGGGCTACCTTGTCCGCGAGCGTGGAACCATTCCGCGAAGGAAGGTAGGAATAGGCGCGTTCATCACCCACGCAAGTCAGGTTGAATCCAGCCAGCATATTCCGCTTCATCACTTCGAGATTTCTGCTCAAATAGACGATGGAACCGATGGTTTCAGGAATAAAAATGATGCGATAGGTAAACCGGCGCGGTTCACTGGCAAGCCATTTTGCCAGCATCGTTGCCAGCACCGGTCCAGATAACTCGTTATTCGCCATCGACGGATGGCAGATATACGTGGAAATAAACACCTCCTTGCTGGAGGTTCCCGGAATGATCAACTCCCCGTAAGTAAGCGAGCCTTCCTTCAGCTCGCTGTCAATGAAAACCTGGTAAGTGCCTTCTTCCAGCATGACTCTCTGGCTATGCGCAAGGCAAAAACCCCAACGTTCTTCATAGACCGATGTCACCCAGGGAATCGCATCCGGTTGATCCTCCAGCGAATGCAAATGGTCCTGAAGTTCGGAAAGCGTGACGGACCTGGCTATCGGAGCGGAGTAGCCGACCACGTGCAGGTTATTCTCCTTGAAATCGATGATCTTTCTCCCTTGGGGATCAAGCACGAACGCGTCCCGGATGTTCCACTCCTTTGGAACGGTCCAATCGAACGCTTTCGTCCGGGAAGGAACTTCGAAAATCGTGACGGGAATGTGGGTCTGAATAATGCTGAGCGTTTCACGCAGGCCATCCCCCGTTATACTTCGACAGATGGGGAATAGTTGCGTCATCAACCGATGCATAAACGGCCCGCAATGGTCAAATTCACTCCCGCGAATGTCTCTGTCTTTGGTTAAATGCATGCCGCTTTCCCGGGAACTACATTGGCCGCAATGGTCCGGATCTCCTCAATAACCCTGCTCTGCTCCTCCTCGCTCAAACCCACCGAACAGGGAAAACTAAGAGCCTGCTCGTAGAGCCTCTCGGCAACCGGCATCGCCACCGCATTTCTGTCTTCATGCGCCCCGGACCGGTGGATAGGCTGCCAAAGCGGGCGAGTCTGAACCTTTTTTGAGTTCAACGAGCGCAGTAACTGCCGTGAACCCATTCCAAAGGATGCTTCGTCTATCAGCAAGGTATACATCCACCAGGAGCTGAATGCCCAGGAAGCTTCGTTCATTAGCGAGATTCCTGGCAGGTCTCGAAGCTCCTGGTCGTACCTGTTCGCGATCCGCCGCTTCGCCGCGATATAGGTATCCAACTGTTCCAGCTGAGCGCAACCCATGGCCGCCAACAGGTTCGTCAGCCGATAGTTGTAGCCGATTTCCCTGTGAACATACTCAATCGCATCATCCTTGGCCTGAGTCGTAAGATATCTAGCTTTCCGAGCCCACTCCTCGTTTGCGGTTACCAACATGCCGCCTCCACCAGTGGTAATCATCTTGTTGCCGTTGAAACTGAAGCAGGCCATATCCCCGAGACTTCCGACACCACGACCCTTGTAGGCAGCACCCAGACTCTCGGTCGCGTCCTCGATTACCTTAAGGCTGTACTTGCGCGCAACCTTGAGGATGGGATCCAGATCCACCGGATGCCCGAGGACGTGAACGGGAATTACAGCGGCCACGCGACGCCCGGTATGCCGGTTATAAAGTGTTCCTTCATGCCAGCGGCAGCCTCGCTCCAGAAAGTCAACGACGCCGGCCGCATCCATCTGCCAATGATCCGGTTCCGCATCGATGAACACCGGCCAGGCGCCGACGTAGCGAATGGCATTCACCGGCGCGATGAAGGTTAGGGTCGAAACGAGTACCTCATCTTCCGGCTGTACACCGGCGATCAACAAAGCCACGTGCAGCGCGGAGGTCCCATTGACCGTCGCGACGGCGAACTGCGAGCCCACGCGGCTCGCTATCTCGCTTTCGAAGCGATCCACGAATGCACCCACCGAAGAGACCCAATTGGTATCGAGGCACTCCTTAACGTACCGCCATTCGTTTCCTCGGATCTCGGGAACGAGCAAAGGAATGAAACCGGGAGACGGAGGCGCTCCCGGCGCAAGTTTCTCAATGATCATCAATTACGGTAACTTCGGTTCTCGAAGTCATTTATCACATTCTCACGCACCAACCTGGCAACTTCCGCGATGCCCTCCGTTACCGTGCGCGTGATTTGAAAGCCCAACTGTTCGCTAATGCGACTGAACGAAACCCGATAATCCCGGGGATCTTCGGTTTTGTGAACGAACTCGACCACGGCATCCGGTGCATGCGGACGGATCAACTCAATCAATTGCTGCTTTTGAAAATTCTGGTCCGTCGCACCCACGTTGAAAACCCGGCCGGCTACTTTGGCTGCCGGAGATTCGAGGACCAACTTAATCGCGCGGGCGGCATCCCGAACGTGGAGATAAGGACGCCAGAACTGCTCCCCGAAAACCACCAGCCTTTTTTTGACCAGCATTTCCAGGGTGAACTCGTTCACCGTCAGATCGAAACGCATCCGCGGCGAAGCCCCAAAAATGGTCGCAAACCGCAGAGGTGTCGGAGACCATGCTTTGCCGTTGCCACTGGCAAGTAGAGACTTTTCAACAGCCACCTTCGTTTCCGCGTAGAGGGAGACCGGGCTTAGCTCCGATTCCTCATCCACATAATGGTTTGCGTCCTTCATCTTTCCGTAATTGCTGCACGTCGAGGCGAAAACGAATCGTTCGACGCCAGCGCGCTGACTGTCTTCGATAAGCGCCAAGGAGGCTTGGAGGTTGACGGCTCTCGCGAGGTGGGGGTCTCTGGCACATGCGGGGTCGCCAACGACGCCCGCGAGATGGATGACCGCTTCCATTCCCGAAAGAGCGGACCTTACTGCCCGGCGATCGCGGATATCTGCGCGCCGGAACTCGAAGGCGGGATCCGACCAGACCGAGAGAAGCGAAGCCCCTCCGTGATTCAAGCTATCGAAGACCCTGAGTGTGTGACCCGCGCTCAAAAGGATCGGAACAAGCATCGAACCGACATATCCTGCGCCTCCGGTAACCAAGATCTTCATATCAAATCGCTCCGTTGCGAAAGTCTTCCTGGGCCTTGGCATAATCCTCGTGACGCCCCATATCGAGCCAGTATTCCATGATGGGAAAACTGACGACAACTTTTCCTGCTTCGATCAGCCTTTGTATCAATTCCGTCATGTCGAAACGCTGGCCGGAGGGAATGTGGTCGCAAACCGCAGGTTCGAGGAGATAGGTGCCCGCGTTAATGAAAAAGCTGAGCGACGGTTTCTCCTGCAACCGTGTTACGTGGACATCCGCGCACTCAACTACGCCAAAAGGGACCTGGACATCGTATTTCCTCACGCCAATCGTGAGATCGGCGTGGTAAGCGCGGTGGAAATCGAGCATGGCATCCAACGGCGCGCCCGTTAGAACATCTCCATTAATCACCAGCATCGTGCCGTCCAAGTGCTTCAGCGACTTGAGTCCACCGGCGGTTCCCAGGGAATGCTCTTCCTGCAGATAATTCAAGCGAACCCCAAAGGTCTCTCCGTTTTTGAAATGGTCCGAGATAACTTCGGGCAGATAGTGGGTGGTCAGGCTCACGTCCTTGATCCCGGCGCGTCTCAATTGGGCGATTGTTAGCTCCAGTAACGGCCGGTCGCCGACGGGTAACATCGGTTTGGGCAGCTTCTCGGTGAGAGGCCACAGCCGGGTCCCGAGGCCCCCCGCCATAACCACAGCGGAAAGAGCCAGGCCGGGATCGGGTACTATGTCTTTGCGCAAAAGGAGCTTTTGAACCCGTCCCTCGTTATCGACCACCGGCAATTGACTGACGTCATGTTTGTTCATGAGCCGCAAGGCCTCCGTCGGGACGACAGGGAAGAGGGCGGTTATGGGGTGAGAACTCGCGATCGTCCCGCAAGGCTCACTGAGGGGCTTGCGTCGCAGAATCGCCCGGCGAAAGTCTCCGTCTGTCAACAAGCCGAGGAGATGGCGGTCCGGATCGCAAACCAACAGAGTGCCGGTGGCCGCCTTGTCGAGTTGGGCCATAGCTTCCGAAATCGAAGCGCTAGGCGCGACAATCGACGCCCTGAGCCGGCGCTCAACCCGTACTTGATCCGCTTCAACTGTCAGATCCTGGCGCAACACGAAGATCTGAACCCGGCCGTCGGCATCCACGGCAGGTAAATGGTGGATGTCATGCTCGTTCATGATTCGCAGCGCCTCCTCTGCGTTTACGGGCGCTGGCACTTTAATGGGATTAGGGGTTGCGATGGCGGTGCAGGGATCATCCAGTGATCGGCCTTGCAGCACAGCTCGCCGGATGTCGCCATCGGTCAAAAGCCCGCAAAGGTAGCGGTCGCCATCGCACAGCAATAAGGCCCCGGTGCCGGCCCGTTCGAGCTGCGCCATCGCTTGCGAGATGGAGGCAGCTGGCGCGATTATCGAATCCACCAGCCGTTTCTCGCTTTCAGTGTCTTTCATGCATATTCCAAAGTTTTTGAGGGCTGCAGAACCGGACAGTCCATCCCAAGCGCGTTCCAAAGCTGCCTGGAGACCTTGCCCGTCTCCGTCTCCAGGACGGTTACGGTGGTCGTCCCGAAAGCATTGTTCGCAGCCACGCCCACCGCACTTAGAGCTTTCAACGGGAAGGTCTCCTCATCAAAAACGTACTGCCATCGATGAAAGGGTGTCAGAATATCGAAATTGTCGTGATGGAAGGTTCCAGCGGAAGTCTTCAAGGCCAGCCATGGCTGCGGCCCGAAAACAGGAGTTGGGCTGATTACTTTCAGGACGTGCGCTGTCCCATCGGCCCTGGCAAGAGAAAGCTCCAGCTCACAGGGGGGCTGAGAGACCAGTCCCAACGCGCTACGCATCGCCGCAACTGCTTCGGAGAATTGAAACGCGACATCAGGAAAGTCTTTGCTTGCCGCCACGAGCAGCTTTCGAACTGATTGCACGTCCAAGCGAAGGTCACGAAAATCGTGGTTGGTGAAGCCGAGCACCACCTGTTTGCCTGCGCGCGCTTCCTTGAAAGCCTGCCGCACATCCGCCTCGATGAGCAAACGGTAGCGTGTTCCGACGTTCAAACAGCGGCCGATCCAACGGCGACAGCTCCCCAGTACCTGATAATCATCGTGCGCCGGATGGTAGGGCTGCCAGTTGGCCGGTGCGCGGCGCCAGTCACCCAAGCGCCCCTCATCGAGTCCGAATTGCGCTTTGTCTTCCTCGGTCGCCACTACCGCCTGACTCGAGAAGTCGAAGGGAATAAATTGCTCGAGGAACCAGTGACTGTCCGGCCTGGTCACATGGTAACCTGGCCGATTTGCTGCCGGAAACCACTTTCGCTCGATCACCCTGCGTGAAAGCACTTGTGCGAGGCTATCTGAATTCGCCCACCAGTGCGTCGCACAGAGGTTGGCTTCGCGCCGGAAGGCATGGGGATGATAGTGGAAATGGAGACCGTCCTGAACGGATCCTGTCTCCCGAAGAACCGTGCGGTAGTGGTCGAAAACATTGTGATAACCGATATCGCGTCGCCGCGGATTAAGGTCATAATCCACATGATCAACACAAAACCAATTGTAGATCCAACCGCCCCCGTTGGTATCACGCACCTCATTCCGAAACCTGTCCGACAAAGCATCGGCCAACATCAGGTCCACCTTGTCCCAGGTATCGTTGTAGGAGAGAAGGTGTGGATCCACAACCCTTTGGACGGCAGCTTCCAACCCACCCAAATCAACCTGGCCTTTCTGAAGGCGGCCCAACAACTCTGTGCTCGGTTCGAAGTCCAGGTCAAAGATCCCTTTCAACCGCTCAAACGTGGCCTCGAGCGACTCATGAAGGGGGCCCTCGGTGTCGACGCAGTGCACTACGTACACTGTTCTCACGGTTTGGAATCCACTTCCCTATCTCGGGCAAACTTCGCTTTTAATGACTCGCGCGGGGACGCCGACGGCTGTAACCTTCGACGGGATATCCTCAAGCACTAACGCGCCCGCCCCGACAATGCTCCCTGCCCCAATGGACTTCCCTTGGATGATCGTTGCCGCAGCGCCAATTTGCGCCCCGTCCCCGACGCGGACATGCCCGCAAAGAACGGCCCCGGGGCCGACGTGAACATGGCTGCCCAAGACACAATCATGATCGACTGAAGCGGCCGTGTTAATGATGGTGTCGATACCAATGCATGTTCCGGGTTGCACCACTGCCTTGGCCATGATTTGAACGCCACTGTCGAGGTGGACATCGGTGGCCACCACGGCTGATGGGTGAATGACCTGTTCGAAGAGATATCCCTTGGCGGCAAACCTTTCATAGACTGCACTGCGCAGAGGCGACCCAATCCCATTTGCGAGGCGCACCTTTTCAGGTGCAAAGCGCAAGATCACCTCTTCCTCTCCCAGCCGTGCGACCTCCAAGACCGGCTTGCCATCTGGCCCAAGTTCGCAATATCCGAGGATTTGCCGATCCTGCAGGAGCAGCGTGTCAATTACGACTTTCGCGTGACCTCCACCCCCAAGAATGATTATCGGCAGCCCCATTTCAAACCGTTGCCGCGAAGTCCCTCACAGCAAATCCCTCCACTGAAGCACTTGGTCCTCCAAAACGGCCGATGTCAGCTTGCGCCCCACAACATAATTCAGTTCATTCGGCGAAATGCCGGTGCCAGGACGCTTGGCGGCAAGGTCCTCCTCCTTTATCACAGAACCTTTCTGGAGCGCTCGTCGTGCCACCAGGCTCCGGCGCAATTTTTTGCGTTTCTCCAGCTCCACGTCGCTTACCAGGCGCTGGCTGTTGCCCAGCGCCTTGAAAATGTGCCTTCCCTCCTCGACGATCGTCCTCAATTCAGCGGGATTCGCTGAGATGGCGTGGTCCCAGCCCTCCATTTCCTTGTCGAGCGTGAAGTGCTTCTCGATAACATGGGCTCCCAGCGCGATCGCCGCCAGAGGAATGGCTGTGCCCAGCGTATGGTCACTGAATCCCGCCGGCAGTTCAAAGGCTTGCTCCAAGGTCATCATGTTGCGCAGATGAATCACTCCATAATCCGGCGGGTAAATTGAAACACAGTGTAGCAAAACGATCTGAGAATTCCCTTCCGATCGAATCGCAGCAACTGCCTGCTCGATCTCAGCCAGCGTAGCCATACCCGTGGAGATGACGATTGGTCGCTGCTGTCGAGCGACATATCGCAGCAGGGGCAAATGGACGATATCCATCGAAGCGATTTTGAAAAAGGGCACGCCCAGCTCTGTCAGCAAATCTACCTCTTCGGTCGAGAACGACGTCGAGCAAAACGCCACCCCCCTGGCGTCGCAATGTTGTTTCGCCTCTCGATGTTGCTCCGCGGTGAACTGGTATGCTCGCACCATTTCGCGCAGTGTTCCGAAATGCTTCTTTTTGTCAGAATATTGCGTGTTGCGTGCATACTCCTCCTCCGCAATCAGAGAAGTTTCGCTCCACGACTGAAACTTCACTGCGTGCGTACCGGCGTCCGCTGCCGCGTCAATCAACTGTCGGCATAGCTCCATGTCGCCGTTATGATTCGAGCCGATCTCCGCAATGATGTACGGTGGATGTCCCGGGCCAACCACGACCTCCCCAAAGTTAACAGTGTTCAAGATTGATTTGCGTGCTGGCTTGCCACATTGATTCCAAAGCCGGATGTGCGACGGAGGACCACCAAATTGGTGCGGGATTGAGCAAATTCAATGCCTCAACATAGCGTCGGAGTTGGCAAGGGTCCTGGACAATGCACTCTCTAAACGATTCGACATTGGAAGCTACGTGCTTGACCCGCGCCAGTCGCCGGGGCAGAAAGTCCGCGGATTTGACTGCAAGCACGTGTTGAAAATGTTGGCGCACCAACTCCGTGTCCCCGACCACTTGTTCTTGGCCGACGGGAAATCTCACCCGGGCCATGTTTGCTCCACGCTGGCGGTAATCCATCCGGGCCACTGGATCGAACGCCAGTCTCGCTCCCATTAACCATGCCTGGGTCGCCAGAAACCAGTCTACCAGGACCACTTCCGCGGGAACCGGCAAACACCGCCGAAGCAAATCCGACCGATAGGCCGAATTTGATAACCCGAAAACGTTGTGCTGGGGCAGAACGTCCTCGGCGCTGGTTCCCGGAGGCAAGCCCAAGGTCAATCCCAACTCCTGACCTTCTTGGTCGACCAGCCGCAGAGCGCAGCCGGCCAACTCGCTGGTTTCCAAAGCAGCACGTGCGGCGGCAAGGCGCGACTCCTGTAAGATGTCGTCGCTGTCCACCAAGATCACCGCATCACAAGCTTCCACGATTCGGGCCATGGTCCGCTGCCGGATCTGTGCTGGAGTATCTCCAGGTTCTGAGAGTATCCAAGTCGCCTCCAGTTGAGCTCCAATCATCCTTTCCACTGCTCCGGCCTCGATCCCGTCGAGGCCGATCCATAGTTGATAGTCTTGATCGGTCTGTGCTCGCACTGAGCGATACCATTCCGGCAGGTACGCCTCAACGCCACGATAAATCGTTGTGCAAATCGAGACTTTCTTTACCGCACCATTCATATTGGGCTCGCCGCCACCGGGCCGCCAAGAGCTACCGAAGCTACTGTCCCGTCGGGTAGGTGCCACTCATACGGTATGACCACAGAGGTGGCCTCGGAGACGCGCGTCCGAAATTCGCCTTTATAGCCATAGTCCTCAAGATTGGCCGTGATGCTAAACGACCCCACGTCCTCGTAGTCAATTACGGAATCTTTTCCGTCATTCGTTTTGATGGCCACTCTGACGGTATACCGCTGAGGCAGCAGCGGCATCGATTTGAACCTGCAGGCAATCAGCCCTTCGCCTTCGAGGGCCTTTGGCCTATGTCCGTCCAGTAACATGTTAGCGGTGAAACAATTGCCTTTGCTGCTCTGAATCACGATCACGAAGTACGGCTTTTCTATGCGCTTCTGCGCGTCAAAGGCTATTTCGACGAGCAAATCCTCACCTGGACGAAACTGGCGTGTTTCCTGACCGTTGTCATTTTTCAAAACGATCTTTTGAATTACCAGTCCGTAGCCCTCTGTTTGCTGCCGCCCGAAACCCCTTGAGAGTCCGGCAAAATAGGCTTCCACGACGCTCTCCGCATCTCCATCGGCTCGGATCTTGCCGTCCTCAATGAGGATCCCGCGCTGGCACAACGTGCGGACAGCGCCCATGTTATGGCTCACGAACAAGACCGTCCTCCCTCCACGCGCCACCTCCCCCATCTTCCCCAAGCACTTCTTCTGGAATGACAAATCGCCCACCGCCAACACCTCATCGACCAAAAGGATCTCTGGTTCCAGGTGGGCGGCGACGGCAAAGGCCAGACGGACATACATGCCGCTGGAGTATCGCTTCACCGGCGTATCGAGAAACTTCTCGATCTCGGAGAAGGCTACGATCTCATCGAACCTGCGACGAATCTCGACCTTCGTCATGCCGAGGATTGCCCCGTTGAGAAAAATGTTCTCGCGCCCGGTGAGTTCCTGGTGAAATCCGGTTCCGACCTCAAGGAGGCTGGCCACCCGCCCCCTGAGCCGAACGCGGCCTTCCGTCGGTTCGGTGATCCGGCTGAGTATTTTCAACAGAGTGCTTTTGCCGGCGCCGTTGCGCCCAACAATACCGACGACCTCCCCCTGCTTCACTTCGAACGACACATCCTTTAGCGCCCATATCTCTTCGCTCTTCGCTTTCCGCTCTCCGTTTTTCCGTTTCAGCCAGCCCAACGGGTTCCGCATTGCGCCTTCCAGTGCGTGGCGCAGCCCATCCCCACTCCGCTGACGGCCCAGAACGTAGCGCTTGGAGAGGTTTTCGACGGAGATGATCGGTTCACTCATCGTTTCAAAGTAGAAACTCGGAAAACAGAAAGTTGAAATCGGATTTCAGTTCTTCCCTTTCATTCTATTGATCATCGTGGTCATGACAGCGATAAGTTCGTCGGCTTCCTTGTCGATGACCACGGTGTCTTTGGGAGCAATCCCGCAATCCTCGCGGAGCAACTCGAGCCACATTTGGGATTCATCAGGCTCTTGCAGCGCGTCGCCAAGTTTCGAAACAAATTCTTCATCTGACCGTGCTCGCGATGCCTCGCAAACGTGGGCGGCGACAGATGTTCCCGATCGTAACAATTGTTTGCCCAAAACGCGGACCTCTTCGCGCGCTTTTGGAAGCTTAACGAATAACCGGATTGTGGCCGAAGCATATCCCTCCGTCCGGTCTCGAAATTCCATTGGCAGTCGCCCCTGATTCATCTCCCCTTTGCCAATTTCAGCTTTGTTAGTCTTGGTGGATCAGCTCTTCAGATTTCCAAATTTCAGCTTTCCCAATTTTCTTCAGATTACATCCGCGAACGTCCGCTCGGTATTTCGGAAATGCCGAATACCGGTGAGCAGGAGCACGACGGCGCCAAGCACGGAAACAATCATGCCCGGCAGATAAATGGCTTGCTCGCCGCCCAGAATCGCCCAGCGGAAGCCATCAATCACTCCAACCATCGGATTCAACGAATAGAGAGGCCGCCATTGCTCAGGGACGACGTTGCTGTAGAAACCGACCGGTGAGATGTAGAACCCGAAATGCACGATAAAGGGCACGATGAATCGGAAATCACGGTATTCCACCATCAGCGCAGCAATCCACATGCCCACCCCAAGAGACGCGGCAAAAGCAAGCATTACAAAAAGCGGCAGGAATAGGATGTTGGGCGACGGCGCAAAGTGATACCAGATCATTAATAACACCAGGAACGCCGCCGAGATAACAAAATCAACGAAGCTGGTCACGACGCTGCTGGCCGGGATCACGAGCCGCGGAAAATAAACCTTGGTGATCAGGTTCGCGTTGGTAACCAAACTATTGCCGCTCTCGGACAATGCGGTCGAGAAAAACTGCCAGGGCAACAGGCCGCAGGAGACAAGAATCGCGTAGGGCACGCCACCGGATGGCATCTTGCCGAACTTGCCGAACACGACAGTGAGCACAATCATGGTGAGGAACGGCCGGATCAACGACCAGGCCACCCCAACCACGGTTTGCTTGTAACGAACCAGGAGATCGCGCCAGGCGAGAAAATAAGAGAGTTCCCGATATTTCCAGAGATCTCTCCAGTATTGGCGTTCTGTTCGGCCGGCCTCAATAATCAATTCGTGCATAGGTTCTACTTAATAGATCGATAGAAAAGAATGGTTGGGGATGACGCGAATCTTCGTCCTATAGCCTGGATGATTGCGCGACCCTAAAGGACTTTGGACCGTTCGCCGGGCTGGTGTTCCGGCGCATGGCAACACCACTGCGAAGTCCGTCACATAGCCACTTACCCCGGAGCCAGCGGCTGTTCTGTCGCGCCGTGCTGAAAACAGTGCTCGCGACATTATCCGGGCGCCAGATGTGATAAATCTATTGGCCGCAATTGATTCTTAGCCGTGAATCGCGTGGCAGAATCCTCCCCTTGTGATGCGGCCCATTGGCAGCGTGCCGAGAACTGACCATTCTTTATCCCGTGAAGAATCAACCGTACGTATCTTACGACGTTTATCCGTCGAGGTTGGGTAAGGCCGAGTAAACACGTAAGGACGCCATGGGAGAACGAGCGGTCGTGGATAAGCCGGAGAAGGTGAGACCGGCTCAATCGTTTTGCGGAAATCAAATGGGTGATTTGGAGTTCGGGAAAGAGGCCAAAGCCCCTGCCTGACAGCACGGCGGCCCACGAGAAAAGGTCGTCGTAGTTCAAAGTCGGTGTAATCCTGCTGCAACATGAGGAGGGTTTCCGTTCGAGCCGCTGTAGGATGGGCTGCCGCCCTTGGTCGCGCGCCCCGCGTCCAGGAGGTGACCTTCTGCCCTCATCTGGTGAGTTCCTTCAACTGCTGCTATCCCGCGCTAACTGGCGAGGGCTACGATATGTCGGGATAGGCTGGTGTTGAGTTCGTTTAGTCTCCCGCATGCTTACTACTACGGAGACTGGAGGGCGAAGGTCCCAAATATGATTGAGTCTGGCGCCGGGCGGAATGTGCTTGGCGGTAGCATTCTAGGATTTGCCCAGCCACCGACCACACCCTTAGTTTGTTGGAAAACCGACGCGATGGCCCCACCGCCAGCATCCATCGAGCCGTCCACACTGCAAGTCTACGAAATGAGCGCAGCGGGATGCCGGCGAGGACCAGCTTAGTGTTAGCAGGACGCCCGAACGCCTGAATGTCAGCGCGAGCTTTATCAAACCACCAGGCTAGAAAGTAGTGCTTTCGCAGGCGATTCTGATGCACGTCATGATACACAATCGCCGATGGTTCATACCACAATTGCTCCCCCGCGGCGAGCAATCGGTTGCCCAACTCGGTGTCCTCGCTTCGAATCTCGCTCCCCGGTCTCGGGCCCAAGTCCGTCCTAAAGCCGCCATACTTTGCGAACAGAGCCTTTTGGAAAGCCATGTTCGTGCCAAAAGGGGCCTCTTCCAGCCGTCCGGCTTCAAGGCCGAGGTCGAAGGCAGCGAGTGGTCCGAAGGCGTCTCGCCCTTCTGGCAGCCAGCGCGGACACGTATAGCGCGACTCCGGAAGGATGCGACCCCCGCAGCCGACCCACTTGCCCTTGAGCAAACCGGCCGTCAGCTTCTGCAACCACATTGGCTCAACTATTACGTCGTCGTCCATGAATGCAAGCACGTCGCCTTGAGCTTCCGCAATCCCACTGTTAAGAGCGTACGATTTCCCTGGCCGCGATTCGAACAGATAACGAAAGCGGCCAGGGTATCGGCCACAGAAGTCCGCAACGACATCACGCGTCTGATCGTGCGAATTGTTGTCAACCACGAGAACCTCCCATGCGACTGATTCCGGCAGGCGCGAGAGTGCGACGCTACTCAGGGCCTTCACCAGACTCTGGCATCGGTTATACGTACACAAGATCACCGTAATGTTCATGGCTTCGCAGCTACAACTCCCTGCTGGTCACCCGACGGTGGAGAAGCAGGAGACTCACGAACTCTCAGAATTCTCGCAAATCCAACCTTTATAGCGCCTTGTCCCAGGTCCTTAGGATGGTCCATTTCGCTTCGTTGCAGCGGAGTTGAACCTGCTTCGCCAGGCGCCAGCCAAAGATGGTTTTAATCCAAGGCGTATTTCCACGACAACCGGGGAACTTCCAGCCTTCCTCCTAAAGCCGCCGACATCTGTTCCGCCTGTTTGAAAAGATCCATTCGCTCCGGATAGAATGGAAACCAGAGGTTTCATGCTGGATTCCGCAACCCACGCAAGGTCAAAAACAGGTTCAAGGCCACCCGGCGCGTCGGGGCGTAAACGAAAATAAAGGCGGCTCCAGCGAGCAGACCGGACGGAGTTGCAATCAATAATTCCTTGAGTGGCCTCTCGTCCGGTATCAGAAGGCGTACCAGCCAGGCAACCAAAAGCACGACTCCCCACAAAGGCAAATGCCGGAGAAAGCCGATCCACAAATCACCCGCGCTCACCGGACCACTCCGGCCCGCCAGGTGGTAAAGAATCGGTAACTGGATCAGCAAACAGGAGACGGAATAGGAAATCGCCACTCCGGCCGGCCCGAACGGCAGGCCTGCTAAGAAAGAGGCGATCACAATGATTGAAATAATCGAAATCGCGAGAAGTGAATCTCTGCCGCGACCCTGGCTGGCGAAGAGCCAGGTAACGGACGTAGTCAGCGGATACTGAAGGGCGGCAAATGTGAGGCTGGCAAAAATGATCGCCGCCCCTTCCCATTTGGGCCCCAGCACAACGAGGGTCAATGGATGAGCGAGCCCGAAGCACATCCCGGTAAAAAGGAAACTGACCAGTGCAATGCCCTCGTAAAGCTCAAGAAAAGAACTGCGATAACGATCCGGTTGAATTAGCAGCCTCGAAAACGCCGGTAGAAACACCGCCTCGATGGGGTTCATGAATTGTTCCAAAGGGCGTGCGAGCAACGCAGATGCCCTTGAATAGAGGCCGAGTGAAAACGCTCCGTAAAACCGGCCAATCAAAAGTCCGTCCGCGCCCCGGGCAATGGAGTACAAGAAATTCCCGGCGGTCAGGTTCGCGCCGAAATGGATCAAAGGCCGTGTACCGCTGCGCCGGGCAAAAGATTGAGGACGCCACCGGGATACCGACCAGGTCATCAAAAGCGCAACCATGTTTGTCGTCAGGTTCATTCCTACCAATGACCAATAGCCATATTTCAGCCAGGCCATGCCAGTGCCTACCAAAGCTCCAGCCAAAACAGAACCAACCTGTATTAGTGCGATCACTTTGAAACGCATCTGCCGGTTCAGAAGGGCCATGTGCTGGACCGCCAAACCAGCCAGGAAGAAGGTGATGGAGAGGGCAAGGGTGATCTCGACGAGGCGCGGCTCCCGGTAGAACCAGGCGACCACCGGCGCAGCCGCCGCCACCAGCAGACTGACGAAGCCACTCACCACGACGTTGATCCAGAAGAGATTGGAAACTTGGGCGTGGGTGATTCCTTCCCGCTGCACCGTGGCTGTGGAGAGGCCGGCTTCTCTGAAGATCCGCAGAAAACCGATGATTGTCCACGACATGGCCAGCAGCCCGAAATCCCCGGGCGTCAGCAATCGGGACAGAATCATGGTGGAGGCCAGGGTCAGCGCGAACTGAACGCCTTGCGCCGTCACAGTGATGAACCCGCTGGAGACTGTGCGGGCCTTGAGATCCGTTAGTAGATGAGCGGTTACAAAGTGCCGCTCGTTCGGGTCGATTCTCCCGGCGTCACCAGTTGCCTCCAGTTTGTCCGGCGAAGTTACCGCACGCGACTCGTGACTGACTTCCCGACTTTCGTCCAATTCTAACCTTTTGGCGATCATAAGTTTCGACTGGCCAGCGGCAGCGGTCCCGGCTCGCTCCTTGTTCTGCTTTAGGAAACCGCTTCGTCTTTCGAGATAAGACAAAGCCTTATCCCAGGAAGTCAGGAGGGCTGACTTGCACTAATTGCAATAATATCTGAGCACGCTTAGCCACATCCCAGTCCACGAGTTTTGAATCCAGACGTACATCCACGATAATCGTGGGGGGCTCCAGTCGGCCACCGAGAGTCGCGGCAAGCTGTTGTAATTGCTCAACGAGAGCCACCCGTTCTGGACGCAGGAGTTTTCAGCTTGCATCCTTTTTTTCGCAACAGCGTGCCCGCAGCGACTATATCTTGAGACGGAGGAGCGTGCCGTCCCAAGATCTCATTACCGAAGATTTGCATTGGTTGTAAAAGAGTTGGGCTCGTTTGGCGGCGGTCCAGCCGAAGACCTTCTGAATCCATGCGTATTTCCACGATAATCGGGGAACCTCCAAGTAACTGCCTAGGTCAGCGGCGAGCTCTTCCAATTCCTTAACGATATCAGACCGTTCCGGGTAAAAATATATCATATACCGCTGCAAAAATGTTAGGCACGCGGACCGGACTCTCTCACTGTCCTCCAAGGAACGAATATTGCGGATCTGCGATTGCATCGAGAGGAAGTGAGCGTCCAATTTTTTGTGCGATAGACCGACGTGACTCAAGCGGTTGGACCCTACTCTGCGATAGAATGTCTTGGACTCCGGTGCAAACCGTATGCCATGGCTTGCCCGGACCACTCGACTGAAATACTCTCCGTCATCATCTCCCAACAATCGAATATCCCAAGGTCCAGCGGCTTCCGTAAGTTCGCGGCTGACAAGCCATGAAGCGGTTTGCAGAAAGACACCGTCTCTTAAGTTCCTCAGCAACCACTCGATTGGAGAGAGATCCCGCCACAGCGAAGTTGGGGAGAATGTCGCTCCGCTGGATCTGTGGGTGAAATAACCCCAAGCCGAAGAGAGAAGTGTGCGTTTACTTTGAAAGCAAGCCAAAGCTTCCATCTGCTTCGCGATCTTGGTCGGCGCGAGTAAATCATCCGCGTCCAGCCATTGGATGTAATCTCCCTGACAGATGGAGAAGGCCTTGTTTCTGGCCGAAGCGGCGCCTTGGTTTGGCTGGGTGATGACTGATACTGACTTTGAAACGAATTGCCGGGCAATAGATGGTGTTTGATCGGTAGAACCGTCGTCAACAACGATAATTTCCTTTTGCGGCCACGTTTGCTCAAGCGCGGACTTGATTGTATCGGCGATCCATCGTTCGGCGTTAAACGCCGGTATTAAGATTGATACTAAAGGCTCCATGGAATTCACCGTCATCGCCTTTTTTGCCTTCAAACTACTCAGGCAATCAAATTATTGTTGTTTCCAGTTGCTCAGACATGCAAGTGACTTTCGCTTTCTCCGGAACCGCCCGTTCGAGTTGTGTAAATATGGAATCCATGATCTTCGCTGTGAGAAGGATCTCGTGATATGAAATCGGCACTGGGCGGTCCTCAGAAATGGACCGATAGAAGGATGTTAAAAGAACCCTGCGTCCCGCGTCGATGTGGAAGTTGCGCCTAACGAAACCACCAATATTGCCCCAGCCATTAGCCAGGTATTGTTTTGCGTAGAGGAACGGGGGCACGAAAGAATTGAGCTGGATCTTGTAGCTCTTGTTTAAACCACGGATGAGCGTCTGGTGGGTGTGATCTGCTACAAGGTAGTTCTTCGGTCCAAAGATTCGAAATTCGTGCCGGGCTGGCGTGATCTGAGTCGAGAACGTAAAATAGGCGGTCGCGCCGCCGCTCTCGGCAATGATGACTCGCAGCTCGTCCACGAGTTCCGATTCACCCGCGGCCCTTAACCTCGGGCTCTGAAACCCATGGACCAAGACCAGCGGGTTGTCCGAGCGGAGGAATTCGGCGATTTTGCAAACTCCGTGGCTGATGACATTGTGTAGCAACTGTCCGGGGAGACCGCGCACCCAATGGTCTTTATCGGCCAGCAGGGTCCTGGCGTATCCATCGCTCATGTCATAGGAAAAGATACTTTCCATATGGACCGGATCACCTCCTAGAAAGCCTGCGTTGATCAGTGCACGCATCCGCAGAGCGACAGGGCTGAATTGGTTGTTATGACCCGCGGTCAGTTTGACATGTTTCTCCTCAGCCAAGCGAACCAACTCTTCCCCTTCCTGCGCTGTCACAGTAAACGGCTTCTCAACGAAAACATTGCTGCCCGCTTCGATGCAGAGCTTAGCCAGGGAGAAATGGCTCTGCGGCGGCGTCGTGATATGGACAACATCCGGCCGGGTGACCTCCAACAGTCTTCCGGCATCGGTGAAAGAGCCTTTGATTCCAAGTCGTTCAGCCAACTGCCCGGCCATAAGCTCTTCGTTGTCGCACACGCCGCAGATTTCGCAGTCAGGGAGCAGCTGCACTGCAGCAGCGTGTTCGTCAGCAATCTTACCACAACCGATGATGGCAACTTTCAGCATAATGGTTTGCTTTTCTGGCTAAAATACTTGCAATGCCGCCTGATGCCTTCAGCCATAGTAACTCTCGGTCGCCAGCCAAGCAGTCGCTTGGCTTTTTCGTTCGAATAGCGGTTTCCCCGGTAATAGATGGTACAAAGCCGCCGATTGAAAGCCGGCGGCAATTGTCCCTTGGACCACGCGGAGTACTTTTCCCAAAGCCAGGAACACGCGTAGAAAAGCGTATACGGAATGCGCAACGATCTGAAATCGCGCACCTGCCGTTTGAAGGCGCGCAGGAATTGCCGGCTGGTCGGCAAATCGTCATCCACAATGTTCAAGACCTCGCCCTCCACTCCCTTCACCAACCCTGCCATCACGACGGCCTCCGCACAGTTATCAATGTAAGTGAACGCAATCTGGTTGCCGCCTCCCAGATGCAAATAAGTGCCGAAAGTATCCAAACCGACTCTCGCGTGCAAAGCGGCCCGGGCGCGCGGACCGTAAATCGGCCCCGGGCGGACGATCACGTATGGGAAACCGTAATCCTTTTCGTAATTGCAGACCAATTCATCCTGCCGAAGCTTGCCGTAGCAATAGGGATCATGTCTGCGCACCGGGTCCCGCTCGACCGGGCAGGTCTCATCAAGGATCTGGCCGCGGGCCAGGTTGTAGTTAGAGTAAACCGCCAGCGAGCTTACGTTTACAAACCTCCTGAAGCCTGGCTGGTGTGAGACTGCTTCCAGCAAGTTTCGGGTCGTAACCACCATGTTCAGAAATGTGCCAGCGAACGATTTCTCGGAGGCCGCAGCCACATGATAAATGACCGCCACGCCCTCACAGACTCTCTGGCAGTCGCTGCGTGAGAGCAGGTTGCCGACCACGATGCTCACTTTGTCGGCACCGCCGTTGGCGCGTACACTCATTAAGTGCCTCGTGTCGCTCGAAGGCCGTACCAAACAACGCACATTTTGGAAGCCAAGAGACAGAAGCGCCTTGACGACGGCGGGACCTAGAAAGCCTGTCGCACCAGTCACGAGTAGCGGATCCGCCTTATCTACTATGAACGGACGCTGCATATTGATTCAGATTCCTAAAAAAGATCAATGCGTGCGCTCTGTGTTAGAGCGACCTCAGATGTTTCTCAACTTTGTATCCAAGGAAAGCAAGGATCTTGCCGGCGTGGTCGCAATTCTTGATCAGATACTTCATGAAGTTGTGGTGACCTGAAATCTGCAAAAAAGGGAGTGCCAGCGTGTAAAGGCAAACTGCTGTGCACGAGGTAAGAAGTGCCGGCAGCTTGCGCGGAGCATGGGTATAGGCAATACTGCCGCGCA
>WNGD01002106.1_pt1 | contig 22603 bp, 21 predicted proteins | sample 5400671 | NCBI WGS metagenome assembly WNGD01 (sample SAMN13153369, study PRJNA577476) | soil metagenome | isolation source: 40 cm soil or saprolite under grassland replicate 2 | place: USA:California | collected 2016-06-15 | reverse complement strand
ACGTAGTTGGGATAGGTTTTCATGATATTGGCCTTCACAATTCTGTTGTACTTCGAATACGGATACCAGTACGGTTTGATCAGTTACTTGGTTCCACTCACCGCGACCGCCGGTTTGGTCAAGAGGAATGCGGGATTCGCGCCGGCGCGAGGCCGATACTTTTGCACGCCTCCGTTATCGACTTCGGCGACGTACAAGTTGCCTTCAGAGTCGACGCTCATTCCGTGCACGCCCCAGAATCCACCTGGAAAATTCCCCCACGTCCCCCAGGCATACATGAAGTTGCCGTTCAAATCGTACTTGACCATCTTCGACGAGGCGCGGTCGAAGGCCCAAAGATATCGGGAACCGTCCATGTAAATCAGATGAATGTCCGATGGCGCCTGGCCCACGCTCCACTCATCAAGGTATTTGCCGTTCTCGTCAAACACCTGGATGCGGCGGTTGCCGCGGTCGTTCACGAAAACGCGGCGCGTCTGCGGATCGACAGCCACGCCATGGACATTATTGAAGTAGCCCGGCCGCTTTTCCTTGCCGTTGTCACCCTTCTGTCCCCAGGCCATCAAGTACTTGCCATCCTTGTCAAACTTCACCACGCGAGTGTTGACGTATCCATCAGCGACGAAAAAAGAGCCATCCGGCAGCCACGCCATGAACGTTGGACGATAGAAGTGCTTGTCATCCTGGCCCGGTTCGTTCGGCGTGCCGATCGTCTGCAGCAGGCGCTTTCCATCATTTGAGAACTTGAAGATGGCATGCCTGTAGTCATCGACGATCCAGACATTCTTCTGCGGATCATAAGGGCTTTCAAAGACGCTGTGAGGACGCCGGAACATCTTGTCCCATTGGCTCCAGTCTTCGATGAAGTTTCCGTTCGCATCCACGACACTGATGATGTGCGACCATTGGTAATCGACGCCAGGCTTCCCAACATCCAGATCATCGCCCGGCGACTTTCCATCCGGTGCGAAAAGCGCTCCCGGAGGGCTGGTCGATGTTGCATCGCGCCACGGCAGCCGTCCGATGGGGAACTCGATGTTCGGTCCGAGCTGAGGAAGCTGGATCGTTTTCGGCCGCTGAAGGTTCGGCAGCTCACCGCGCTGCAGGATAAAAACGCGATTCGGACTCTCGGCAAAGACCCCCTGTCCCGCACCCCACGTCCACTTTTCGTTGCCGGGCAAGCTAGAGATCGGCTTCGGCCAGTTCGGCACGACTTCATACGCTCCGAAAATGTCCTGGCCTCCTTTCTCGCCGGGCACGGCTGCGAACCTCGGCTGTTGAGGTGACTGTCCCTGAACAAGACTCCACGTCAACACAATGGCGGCTATTGCCATCAAACTCAAATTCTTGCGCATGACTCTCCTCCTTTAACTAGCGGGCAGGAACAAACCGCTGCACTCGTTGTCCGGTGAATACCTCACCGGTATAGATGATGCCTCGAGAGTCCACGGCGATCATGTGGAGCCCGAAGAACTGGCCGCCGTTGTCACCCATGCTGCCAAGCGTGCCGGCAATCTTGCCGTCGTCACGATTCAGGAACCAGATGTGGTTATTGGTCAGATCGGAAATAAACAAAAACCGTTGCGACTTATCGGGTGAGAAGGCCACGCCTCCGGTGGAACCGCCGACGCCCGTGTACTCGGCGAGTTTGAATTCTTTTTTGAAGTTCCCTTGCTTATCGGTAACGTGGATGCGGTTCGCATTCCGATCGGCAGCGTAGACCAAGCCGTCGTTCGAGAAGTTGAGCGTCAGATGGCCCCTGAATTCTTTCGGCATCGGCCCGCCCGGCGTGTACGCCCGGTCTGCGTCGTCCGTGGTGATTTCCGAAAGTTTGTGACCGTAGGCGCCCCATCCGCGCTTGAACGCGAAGTTGTCGAGAGAAAAAACCATGACACGGCCGCCCAGATAATTGTCGGCGATATAGATCTCATTGGCCGGCTCGTCAATTCGAATTTCTTCGATTCCTCCCACGATCATCGGCGTCGTCGGAGGATACTTCTTTCGGAAGGCCGCCTGTTGAGCGGCTGCCTGCGCCGCTGCCTCGGGCTGATTGCCGCGACCGCCGCGGCCCCCGCGCCCCCCGCCCTCCGCGGCGGGTACAGTAATGAATCCCGCAACGGGTCCGGCGCTGCCCTGGCCCGGAACACGCGTCGGAAGCGTTGGCGTGACGAACGGCTGGCCCTGCGGCGTCTCGGGCACGTGAGGTACTTCAGCGACAATCTTGCCGCTCTTCGGATCGTACTTGCGAACCGTGTTCTGGCCGATGTACACGAACCCCTTGGTGTCAACGTCCATGCCGTGACCTTGCGGCGCGTCAAAGGAACCGATCACGTTGCCCTGCTTGTCGAAATGGATCATTGCCGGAGGATGAACACAGCAATCTGCAATCGGAGGATTCAGTTCTGCCTCAAGTTCGATGCTGGTCAGATCGTTCGGACGATTGAGCACCCAGACGTTATCATCCTTATCCACAGCCAGCCCGGTAACGCCTCCGAGCTTCCATTTGTTCGGCAGCGCTTTCGGCCAATCCGGATCAAATTTATACTTTGGCGCGGCCAGGCCTTGCCCTTGCGCCGGCACTCGCATACCGGCCAGGAGAGCAAGACATACGACCAAGAAGCTCGGGCCGGCCCACACGGCCAGTATCCGCAGACTTCGATCCTTTCTCATGGTGTCCCCCATATCCAGTCACCTGGTCTATTGTCTTTTTTCTAGCGTCACACTAATTCACATCAATCCCGAATGTCACGGACTTTGCGATGGGGTCATGGTTGGTCCGGTCGTCCCCGTAGAATGGACCGAATATGGTAGGATGTGCCCCGCGCAAAATCGCCCCCAGTGGGCGGCTTCGGCCTTCCTAGACAGGAGGAACGGAGCTGCGCTCTGCGCAAAAACAAGCTACGGAGAGAACATGCATAGCGGAACCAGGCGAGCAATGCGGGGCGCCATACTAACGGTGTGCCTGCTGGCTGCAGCATCGGCCAGGGGTCAAGCTGCCCAACAGGAAAAGCCTCTGATGGCGGACGACGTTTTCAAGAACATTCAAGTGCTTCGCGGACTCACCGTGGACGAGTTCATGGGCACCATGGGTTTTATTGCCTCTGCTTTGAGCATGAACTGCTCGGAATGCCACGACCCAACCGACGCGGCCAGCTACGCGTTGGATAATCCTCGTAAACAGATGGCCCGCAGAATGATCCTGATGGTGGATGCCTTTAATAAGACGAACTTTGCCGGGAAACGCGAGGTGACGTGCTATTCCTGCCATCGTGGGGCCTCGAAGCCCAAGATCACGCCGAGTTTGGCCGAACAGTACAGCGCTGCACCTGAGGACGATCCCAATGAGGTCGAACCTTCAGAAAGACCTGCTCCAAACACCCCCTCCGCCGAGCAGGTTCTCGATAAATACATCCAGGCTCTCGGTGGAGCACAGAAGTTGTCGAGCTTGAACAGTTTCGTTGCTCACGGCACTTACTCGGGCTTCGACACGGAGGACGAAAAAGTGCCCGTCGATATCTATGCTAAGTCTCCGAACCAGCGCACCACGGTGGTGCATCTTCATACGGGAGACAACGTCAGGGTCTTCGATGGACGAAATGCCTGGAACACTTCGGCAGGAACACTGATGCCGATTCCCGTAGTTCCGGTCACGGGAGGACTACTCGAAGGCGCGAGGCTCGACGCGATTTTGTCTTTTCCAGACCAGATCAAGCAACTATTTAAGAATTGGCGCACCGGCTTTCCCGCGACCGCGATCGATGACAACCCGGTAGAGGTCGTTCAAGGGACTCAGGCGGACAATACTCCCGTAAAGTTCTATTTCGACAAAAAGACCGGATTGCTGTTGCGGCAAGTCCGCTACATGAATACGCCTATCGGCTTCAACCCAACCCAGATTGATTATGGGGATTATCGCGACGTTTCCGGTATCCAGATGCCGTTTAAGTTGACTGTGACGTGGACAGATGGCCGGTCCATTATCGAGCTTAGCCAAGTGCGTGCCAACGTTGCAGTGGACGCGGCAAGATTCTCCAAGCCGCAGGCGCCGGCACGCTGAAGTTAGCGATCTCTGGTCGCTAAAGGCAGCGCGCCAGCGCATCCGAGACGTGCTCTTCAGCTTGACATGCGATTGCAACCGGGCGTATTAGTTTCGCTAGTTCCAGCCAAGGGCCCGCCCTTGAAATCCCGTGTTTATGGGTGGCGTCAGCGGGCCCCTGGAGTCTTGAGTTATGAGTCGTGAGTTCTGAGTAGGAAAGAATTTTTCCCGTTCCGCCCTACTCATGACTCAAAACTCACAACTCACAACTGCTTTTCCAACTTTCCTTCGCGGAGGAGACATCTCGATGAGAGTCAAGCCTTTCGGCGCTTTGGTAGCGGTGTTTGTTCTACTCGGCGCTGCGGTTTCCACGTTTGCGCACCACGGATTCAATGTGGAGTTTGATGGAAGTAAGTGCATGGATCTGAAGGGCACCCTTTCGGGTCTTACTTGGGAGAACCCACACGCGTATCTTCAAATGGACGTCGAGGATGCCAACGGCAAGGTGTCGTGGCACCTCGAGATGATCACGCCCAACGCTCTTAAAAGAAATGGCACCACCAGGCTGGATTTCGTCAGTAATATGGGAAAGCTCATGAACGCAAGGGCCTGTCCGGCCAAGGTCGGTGGTGACAGCAGAGGTGCGGCGGAATACATCAAGCTGGCGGATGGCATATTGCGTATCGTTGGGCAGATTCCTGAACGGAATATGACGCCCGATAAGCTTAACTTCTGAACGATCGTGGAGACCAAATTTCGGAAGCATGCCTCAGGCAGGCTGGCCCTCTCCGAAGCATTGTGTAAGCATTCCCGGCGAATCCAAAAAGAGGAGGAATTGGAAATGGCAGGAATGAAGCGACGGTTGGGCTATTGCGCCGGGAGTGCTGGAGTCGTCCTAGCGGGTTTGTACATGGTTTTCACGCCCGTGTTTGCCCAGAATTCGGCCGGGCAAGGAGCAAAACCTCCGGTAAAGATAGCTGGGGACTTTGATAAGGTGCGTATATTGCCACCGGGCGGACCGGCGCCGCGCACGGCGGATGGGCATCCGGACCTGACTGGACGTTACTATCCAAACCATGCTGGACGGATGCTACAGCGTGCGTACAGGATCGACCAGACTATAATGAGGCAATTCGATCCCGCGAAGACGCCGCAGGAGAACCCTCTTTTCAGGCCCGAAGTGGCCGACAAATACTTGCATCCGACCCCCTATGGAAGTTGTCCTCCGGGTGGTACTCCCACTTCGATAACAACGCAAGCCACCGAACACGGCCCTATGGAGCTGGTTCAGCTGCCGGGAGTGTTATGGATTCTGACTGAATTTCCCCAGACGATTCGTGGGATACCCACCGATGGGCGTCCGCATCCGAAAGATCCAGATGTCACATTCGATGGCGACTCGACTGCTCATTGGGAGGGAGATACGCTGGTTGTCGACACAATCGCGATTGATGAGAGGATGAGGAATATCTCGGTGGGGAAAACGGGAGACGCCAACGCATGGCTTCACAGTGACAAGGAGCATGTCATCGAGCGCTTCACCCGAACCTCGAAGAACTACGTCACCTACCAAATCACTGTTGAGGATCCCGCAGTGCTGGTGAAGCCTTTCACTTCGGCGCCTCATACTTGGACGCTGGCGCAGGATCCCAACGACGTCTGGACGGAATACCTCTGTACGGCGAACGAGGAGCCAGAGTTCTGGAAGAACGTGGACAAAAAAACGAAGGATGATTACGAGAAGAGCAGGGACAGGTAAGACGCTTATTGGTCGTTGTGCCTCGCATCGGTTCAACGAGGCACCGAAAAAAAGCGGAGTTTTGGGAAATGCTGGTTGAGTACACGAATACGTTAGGCCAACGAAAGGAGTTCTAATGAAGACGAGAGTAATAACGCTTTCGTTGCTTGCAGGCATTGTCGCGGTTTGCTTCCCGATGTTCGCACATCACGGGAACGCGGCGTACGATATGAAGGAAGTAATGCTGAAGGACGCAAGTACAGACAGGCGACGTAATCACTGTATACATACACCAAAGCAAGACTGGTAACCCTGTCGGCCGTATTACTCGTATCGTGCTTCCCGATGGCTCGTCATTGCGGGATAGCGGTGGGGGAGGCGAGGATAACCCCGCCGGCGGTCGCCGTGGCCGTGGGACTCAGCCTCGTACTGATGCCGTAGAAAAAAATTGACGCAACCTGCCGGGCGGCGTCATTCCGTAAGACATTGGGCCGGGTATTCCATCCCGCGCGGCCTCTCGCAATGGTCCTTGATAAGGGTCAAGCCCCCAGACTCGGGCGGCCGCGGCGGCGCCGTTTTTCTTTCCGGCTTCGGTTGTCCGTTCAAACATGTCGGTATAGGCACGCGGCGTGTTGCCGAGATTCGAGGAGACCAGGACCAGAGCTTCCGTCATCTCCGGATGTTCGAGCGTAAAATCAAAAGCGATCCCTCCACCACGCGATATGCCGACGAGGTAAGCCTTATCCACTTTTAGGAACCGGAGCAATTGGTACAGGTCTTCTGAGTTCGAAAAGGGCTTATCGGGACTGGCCGATTTCCCGGCCCTGCGCAAATCGTAGCGGATCACTTTGTATTTCGCGGCAAACTCGGTGAACTGGTCATCCCACGCTCTGCGGTCCACGGCTCCGCCGTGGAGCAGGACAATCACGCGTCCGCTGCCCGACATCTGGTAGTACAACTTCGTTCCATTCCGAATCGTTCTGACCGCCGATCGCTTCTGGTCCAGCCTAGGTCCAGCTCAGATCGTGACTGCCGTAGGGCAGATCCCGGAAGCGTTTACCGGTAATCTGGAATATTGCGTCGCCGATCGCAGATTGGACTGAAGTGGCGCGGTCGTGGCCCATACCGAGCAGCCAGTGACCGGTCTTGAAGAAACGGATGTTGATCTCGGGAGGGTCCTCGTTAATGCGCGACAGCCGGAACGCATGGAAATTATTCTCAACGATGCGCCCGTCTTTGATCGTGTTGGCCTGGTGCATCGCGTCGTTGTAGAACCAGGTGATCTGGCCTTCGATCTGCTTCTTCACCGAAAGAGGGTTGACCAAACCGAAGCCTGTCTCGTGCGCGACGTCGACGCGTTCCAGCCTGACCTTGCCGTCGCGGCTCACCGAGACTGTGTGCACCATGGCGCTGATTGTCGCCATGCGATTGGTTTCCGCGCCCCTCTCCTCGAGGGCGATAGCCCGCGCCTTGCCGCGCGGCAACGGCTTTCCCCAACCCGACATCTCCGCGGCCATGTCGAGCGCGCGGATCATGTCTTCCTTGTAGGGCAGGCTGGTGCGGGCAATGAGCTCGCGCCGATAGCGATACGGGTCCATAGCTGCGGCATGGGCGAGCTCGTTGATGAAGCTCTCGCGATAGAACTCGTGCGCGGCCTGTCCGATGCCGCGCCTCGTGCCGACGGGAACGTGAAATTTCGTCGTATGGTTCGAGAAACGGTAGTTCGGCACGTGATACCGCGAGGTCACGTCGAACGATGATTCCGGGCCGAAACCGCCTTCCTGCATCGCCGTGCGCACCTCGAGCGCGATCGGCCAGCCCTCGCCGTCAAGACCAGCTTTGAGGCGCGCCATGCCCATAGCGCGATAGGTGGTGCCGATGAAATCCTCCTCGCGGGTCCAGAGCAAATGGATCGGCGTACCGCGGTGCGCGTTCGCGATTATGAGGGCCTGCTCCGCCTGAGGCCCGTTTCCGTTGCGGCCAAAACCGCCGCCCAGGTGGCACAGGTGCAGGTAGACGTTCTCCTCGGGGATGCCTGTGATCTTCGCGGCGCTGAAGCGCGTTTCCTGCGGGCTCTGATCGCCGATCCAGATGTCGACGCGATTGTCGGTGACGAGCACCGTGGCATTGCCGGGCTCCATCCGCGCGCGCGGCAGATACGGCGTCGAGTAGGTTGCTTCGACAACTTTGGCGGCGCGAGCGAAGGCGTCGTCCACATTGCCCTGATTGACTCGTACTCTGCCGGGCTGATCGAGCGCGGCAAGCAGCGCCTCGCGCATGGTGGCGGTGTTGAACGCCGCATTCTTCGGAGGAATTTCCCACTCGATCGGCATGCGATCGAGCGCGGTCTTGGCTTGGTACCAGGTGTCGGCAATGACGGCGACGCCGCCGCTGAAGATGCGGCCGCGGGTCAGCGCGGGATCCGGGATCGGGAACTGGACGGCGGAGCGCACGCCCGGCAGTTGGCGGATCGCGGCGAAATCGTAGCTCTTGACGGTACCCCCATAGACCGGGCAGGCCTTCACCGCCGCCCATTTCATGCCCGGAACGCGGACGTCGATCCCGTACACGGTCTTGCCCGTGACCTTTGCCGGCACGTCGAGGTTCTTCTGCTCGGTTCCCATCAGCGTCCACTGGTCCGGGGACTTGATCGTGATCGCCTCCGGATTCGGATGCGGCGTCCGGGCGGCGCGACCGGCGATTTCCCCATAGGTCGTCTTGCGGCCGCTAGGGGCATGCGTGATGACGCTGTCTTTGGCGGCCAACTCGGCCACCGGCACGCTCCAGAGCTCTGCGGCGGCAAGCAGCAATCGCTCCCGTGCCTCGGCTCCGGCAAGCTGCAGGTAGTACCGCCCGTCTTTAACCGATGAGGCCGCATTCGTACGCATACGCCGATAGAGACTGTCAGGAATACCCTCCACACCAGTGCGGTTGCGACTCCCGAACCCGGGTTCGCCGCCGCCTTTGGGATCGGTGGCGCCCTTGCCCATCACTTTCAGCGTCCACTCGGGCGCCCTCTCTCGGGCGTCGCGGTTTGCGGATGCGTATTGCGGCCGTACCTTGGTCCAGTCGCACTGCAATTCCTCGCAGACCATCATGGCATTGGAGGTCCAGACTCCCTGGCCGATCTCCGTCTGGGCGATCCGGATCGTGACGGTGTCGTCCGGCGAGATGACGATCCAGGCGTTGATCTCGGGCGTCGCGGGATCCTCGTACCAGACGGCGCCCGGCGCAGCCTGCGCATTCGCCCGCGGCGGGATCCAGAAGCCAAGGATGAAGGCTCCTTTGGCTGCGGCGACCATCGCGAGGAACTCGCGACGATTGATGGCGGATATCCCGTCCTTGAGGCTGCGCGCTATCGCGCTTGCGCTTCGCGTCTCGCTCATTATCGTCTCCTGTTCTTCATCAGGTCTGCGGCCAGGTGGATAGCCTGCCGGACACGGTGGTAAGTGCCGCAGCGGCAGGCATTCGTCACCGCGGCGTTGATATCGGCGTCGGAAGGATTGGGGCGTCGCTGCAGCAGGGCGAGCGCGCTCATGATCATCCCGGACTGGCAGTAGCCGCACTGAGGTGTATCGAATTCCTTCCAGGCGACCTGGATCGGATGGTTGCCATCCGGCGAGATCCCTTCGATCGTGGTGATTCTTTTGCCGACGGCCATGGCCGCGGGGACGCTGCAGGATCGGACCGGCTGACCATCCACATGCACCGTGCACGCGCCGCACTGCCCGATGCCGCAGCTGAACTTCGTGCCCGTCAGGCCGACGTGATCGCGGATCACCCACAGCAATGGCGTTACCGGGTCGGCATCGATGGTATGTCGCGTTCCATTCACGGTCAGATCGAACGCCATACCTGCCTCCTTTGATCTCTGAATTGTAGTCGATCCCTCGACATTGCAATGAAGGATAGTAGATTCACACGGATGTGGACAGTAATTTCAAGCCGTGTGGGCCGTAGCCGAACGCCGGTTTCGTCGTAATCGAACCTTCACTACTCGTGTCGCAACACAATTAGCGGATCGACGGTCGTCGCGCGGCGAGCCGGGATCTAAGCAGCCACATCGATCCCCGAGTCTGTGAGGGACGTTCAACGATACGCGGAATCTGCATCACAGTAGATTTTGTGGTGAAAGCTGTTAGGCGACGTGATGGACGCCAACGAAATTGCCTCAACGGCGATCGAACACCCAAATGTTGTCCTGGTCTCGCAGGCCTCCTCGGACTTGTTCCACAGCTCGAAGACGGTGGCCGGCGTACTGTAACGGTAGATCCGGTAGCGTACGGCGCGGGCATAAAGCCCGCGGCTACGAGCCCACTGCAGCGGACTCGTAGCCGCAGGCTTTATGCCTGCGTCTTCAAATTCGGTACTACCGAATCTACCGTTACAGTGCACTAGAGGGGCGCTGCGCCCCTTCATTTCCGCGAAACCTGGTCGGTCATCAGTCCCACACGATCGACGCCCGCTCCTTTGGCAACGTCAATCAAGCGTGCCACATCGTTGAAAAGCAATTCATCGTCGGCTTGGACGAACATAGTCCGATCATTCCGCGCTTTGAAGATGTCCTGGAGCCGCGCAATCAACTGTGACGGTTCGATTTCGTTCTGGTTGATCTTAATGACGCCATTTCGGTCCATGCTCAACACGATAACCTTCTCTGACTCTTGACGCGACGGACCTGGGGGAGGCTCTTGCGGAACGGCGGTCTTCAATCCTGTAGGCGTCAACGGAGTGATGGTCATGAAGATTACGAGCAACACCAAAAGGATGTCGATGAACGGGGTAACGTTGATGTCACCTCTGGGTAGCATACTCCGCCGTCTTCTTTTCATGTCTGCTCCTTACGTGATATGGGTTCGTTGCATACAGACTCCAACCAGCGGGTGTTTGTTCCTTCCTCCTTGCTCGTAAACGAACAAAGCGGTGGCAGGCGGGTTTACCGTAGTGAGTCCGACTTTCCGAGTTTTTTGGAACTCAACCGGAATTTTTGTGTGTTTGTGCTCAGAAAGTTCTTTCGATGGCCCCTTCGGTCCCGGTCTGCATTTGTGCGTGTTGATGCTTCACGAACACGGACTCGGCAACCACGGATCGGATGCCACCCGGTCTTTCGGCCGGAGTGGCATTCAAACTATCACGGTTAGTGTAAACCCTGGGATCAGATTACCCGCTGGTTCGGAGCGGGGCCGCTTTTCAGGGCGCTCAGCACTCGCTCCGGCGTGAGAGGAACCTCCCGGAAGCGCACTCCCGTGGCGTCGAAAACGGCATTGGCTATTGCTGCCGGCACGGGCACGATGGAGGGCTCGCCCGCGCCCAGTGCCTCCATCTCCGGCCGATTGATCAGCACGATTTCAATTGCAGGGATGTTCTGGAAGGTGAGAATCGGGTAGCTCTTCCAGTCCAGGCTCTTCACGCTGGTGGCATCGAACCGAACTTCCTCCAGCAACGTTCGGCTCACTCCCTGAATGACGTTCCCATCAATCTGATTTTTTACTCCATCGGGGTTGACGATCCGGCCGCAGTCGTGCGCGATGGTGATGCGCTTGACTGCAACCTTGCCCGTCGGTTTGTCCACTTCAACTTCGGCGATGGCGGCAACCATGGCGCCGGCGCGGTCGGTAATCGCAACGCCTCTCCCGACGAGTTTGGGGCCAGCAGAGGCCGGCGCGGGCGAAGGCCGTTCCTTCCACCCAGCCTTTTGAACTGCCGCCACCAGGACTTCCCTCAGCCGCTTGTTGTCACCCAGATAGCGCAGCCGGAACTGGACCGCATCCACGCCCAAAGCCGAGGCCAGCTCGTCCATGAAGCCTTCGCTGGCGAAGCAGCGTGCCGGCTGTCCCGGCGAGCGCAGGTTGCAGGTCCGCAGCGGGATCGGCCCCGCCGTCTGCCAGGGCAGGTTTTGAGCGGCGATCTTTTGGTTTTCGAACTGATAGACCTCGCCAGCCGCAGTAGCTCCATTGGGGAACCCGGGGTCAGTCGGCTTGAGGCCCACTTGCCGGGAGGCAAGCAGGACGCCCCTGGCGTCGGTCCACGGGAAGCTGCGGTCCAGATAATCCCACGCGATAACTTTGCCCTGGGTATCCACGCCGGCTCGGACCGAAATCAGATGCGGTGGACCTTTGGGTGACCAGCCGTGCTCATCTTCCCGCATCCATTGAACGCGGACGGGCCTGCCCACGGCGCGGGACATCAGCGCCGCGTCCTCCGGTACGTCGTCGGGCTCCAGGCGCCCGTAGCAGCCGGCAGCCTCCCGATGGATGACGCGAACGTTCTTTTTGGGCAGCCCCAAAAGAGTCGCCAACTTGTCCCGCGTCATAAACGGAGCTTGCGTGCCGGTCCAGACAGTGGTTCGGTCAGCCCGCACATCCGCCACGGCACAGGAGGGGCCGAGCATGCCGTGCAACTGGAAAGGCCAGCGGTAAGTGGCTTGAAAAGTCCTGCTCGCGCGGGAAAGCGCTTCCTCCGCGTTGCCCTTCTTCACCGGATTCATGTCAATGACGCTCTTGGTATTTCTGAGGTAGGCATCCAGCTCATCTTTGTTCGCGGGAAGTTTCTCCGCCGGAGGGGACCAAGTCACTTTCAAAGCTCTGGCCGCCTGGATCGCGGCCCATTCGGTCTCCGCCACCACGCCCACGAAGTTTTCCTGCTGCACCACCTTGACCACGCCAGCAATGTGCCGGATGGAGCTTTCGTCAATGCTTGCTGGTTTGGAATTCACCACCGGGGGACGAACCACGCGGCCGTGGAGCATCCCGGGAACCCGCACGTCCTGGATATACGTGTACTCCCCGGTGAATTTAGGCGGCAGGTCGATGCGCGGCACGGAAGTGCCCACGATTTTGTACTCCTTGGGGTCCTTGGCGCGGGCCTCAGGAGCCACTTTCATATCCCAGCCTTCGCCCGTGGCGGTGATCTTCAGGTTGAAGCGCTTGCCGCCGATGAGCTCGCCGTAGGAAACTTTCTGGGCCGGGTTACTGATGATGCTCACCACGCCGTCGCGGACGGTGAGCTGCTCGGCAGGAACCTGTAGCCGTGCTGCGGCCAGCTTCAGAAGCTGCTGGCGTGCCGCGGCAGCGGCCTGGCGTAACTGCGGTCCGGCTCGCTCGAGGGTCCGGCTGGCGACCGTCATGCCCTGGTCAACCGACTTGGCGGTGTCCCCCCAATCCATTTGGATCTTCTGAAACGGCACATCCAGCTCGTCGGCCACAATCTGGGCCAGGGCGGTCTCGATGCCGGTGCCGAGTTCCACCTTGCTGGTGAAGACCGTGACACTTCCGTCCTGGGCGACCGCGAGCCAGGAATCGAGCGATGTCGCCTCCGGCTCGACGGGCAGGTCTGGCGATTGAGCCAGGAGCCGGGACATGGGTGCCGAAAAGCTGAAGCTGACAACCAGCCCGCCCGTGCTTTTAAGAAATCCTCTGCGGGAAACCTGTCGTCTTTCCATGTTGGACCTCTATTCAGGCTCTCAAACCGTAGCCCGCTGAATGGCCCGGATGACCCGCAAGTGGCTTCCGCAACGGCACAGGATGCCGTCCAGAGCCCGCCGGATCTCCGCCTCCGTTGGATGGGGGTTTGTGTCCAGCAGCGCTTTGGCATTCATAATCATGCCGTTCATGCAGTAGCCGCACTGCGCCGCTTGCTCTTCAATGAACGCCTTCTGGAGCCGGTGCGGATGGGCCACACTGCCCAAACCCTCCAGCGTGCTAATATTCCGGTTCTGCGCATTGCTTACCGCGGTGCTGCACGATCGCACCGCGCGGCCGTCCAGGATCACCGTGCAACAGCCGCATTGCGAAAGACCGCACCCAAACTTTGGCCCATTCAACCCCAGGTCGTCGCGCAACACGTACAGCAGCGGAGTGCTGGGGTCTGAGTCAACGACCCGCGACCTTCCATTCACTTTCAGCGAGATTCGCGCCATAACCAGTTCCCTTCCTCAACGGACCGAGGCAAAACGATGCAGCCCGTCGACCATAATTCAGAATCTCCACTCCCCATTTTGGGTTATCCGCCGAAACCCAACATGTCATTCGATACCGCTCAGATAGATGAGTTGATTCTCGACAGCGTGTTGTCCTCCGGTTCGCCGGAGGACGAGGGTTCAGGTTGTCAGCGACCAGCCCCACTTAGAGCGGCTCGACGGTTACCTTGCGAAAGCGCACGGTGCCGGCTCCGTACTGGAGCGCGATACACCCCGACGGGTGTTTCGAGTCCATCGCGTCGACCGTCACCATTCCGTTCAGCTTGATGACGAAGTGTGCTCCTTGCGCCGTGATGTCGTACGTGTTCCATTTGCCGGCGGCGTCGATCTTCACTTTGGGCTCGCCGACGTTGACGATCGCGCCGGTGCGGTACTTTGGGTCGGGACGTTTGTCGAAGATGTTTACCTCGTAGGCGTTCTCCGCACCGACTTTGTTCGGATCCTCGCAGCGAATGAAGACGCCGCTGTTTGCGTCGGCATCCGTCCAGAATTCGGCCGTGAGATGAAAGTTGGTGTACGTATTCGGCAGCACCAGGAAGCCGTTCCCCTTGTTGGCTTCGATATAGTCGCCAGCGACGTGCCAATTCGCATCACCGATCTTCTTTAAGCCTTCGAGGGCCTTGACATCCAAATTCACACGCCCCTGTCTGCCTTGAGCAAAACCCATGACGCTTAACGCCATCACGATTGCAATCAGCACTATCAAAGTAAAGATGGTCCGTTTCATGTTTCCTCCCTTAGGCTGTTTTTCTGTTCCCTGTTATTCTCTACTTTTCGATCTCTACCGTCCAGTTCAGCACCACGGTGAAGGGGGAAGGCCTCAGCGAGGTTAAGGACGAGCCCGCTTGCGATGTACAGGTTTCCCGCTATATCCACGGCAATGCCGCTGGGTGACAGAGCCGCGGATGTCGCAGGGATTCCAATCGTGTCGGGCCTGGCGTTGCCGCCGCCCGCAACCGTGCTGATTACTGCATTCACAGTCAAATTGCGAACGCGACCGTTATCGCTATCGACAAAATAAACATTTCCGTTTCGATCCAGCGCGATTGCGGTCGGAAGCGACAGTTGTGCAGAAGTTGCCGGGCCGCCGTTCGCCGCTGAAGCCGGCCATACTGGTTCCCGCGATGGTGGTGATCACGCCGTCTCTGGTGATCTTGCGGATTCGGTGATTGTATGGCTAGCGATCATGTCGCGTTCAATTACATACACGACGCATGGCAGCATGTTGCCGTTCGGCCCTGGAAGCTCAGTCTTCTCTAAGAATCGAGCGCCGATTTTTTCAAGCGCTTTCTGCGACCGAAGATTATTTTCTCCGACCTGGAAGAGCACGCGATCGACGAAGCGGAACGCGTAATCGAGCATGAGAGATTTCAGTTCACCGTTGTACGCTCCGCCCCAAAATGCACGCTCAAGGAAAGTAAAGCCCACCATCACTTCACGCCGCTCCGGGCTGTATTCGTAATATCGCGAGCTTCCGATGACCCTTCCTGACTTTCGCTCGATGATCGCAAACGCTCCTTTGGATTCCATCGCGCTATCGAAGAACTTCCGAAACACTTCGCGCTTGTAGCGCTCCCGGTCCGGATGCTGTTCCCAGATCCGCGGATCGCTCGCGGCCTCAAACAGAGCCTCGAAATCGCCCAGGCGCAGAGGACGCACCTCGATTGAGTCGCCTGTCAGGATGGGCTGCCGATCGAATTCGATGTCCGGCTTCAATCCACAACCTTGAACAGGCGTTGATCCATAGGGCTGCCGAGCGCCGGATTGACGGTGTCGCGAAATTGCCGAGTATGCGCGACCGCCGCATGCCCATCAAACGCCTTCTGGTTTTGCCAGGTCTCGACGATCGTGAAATGGTTCGGCCGCGTCGCGCCCTGCAGGACATCGAGGCGTACATTGCCCTCATCCTTCCTGCCGTTTTCGGCCATTTGTTTGAGCAGAGCTGGAGCATCCAGGTCGCGACCGCCGATGTCAACGTGAGTCAAAACAACAATTGCCCCGTTTCCCGCTGCCGACGCTGAACCAATCGCCAGCGTCCTATACGGCCGCTGGTCGTAGGCGCCCACCCGGATCGGTTCGAGTTTCATCAGCAGCTGTTTCGTGTGCGCAGCCATCCCATGCGCATCGTACGCTTTTTGGTCGGCCCATTTTTCGACCAAGGCAAAGTGGGCTGGCCATCCAATTTGCTCGAACAGTTGGAGGCTGACGAAACCTTCATCCTTGGAGCTTGTATCGCGGTATTGCTTTAGCGCCGCCACCGCCACCGCTCTCGACCCAGGCATCACTTCGACGTACGAGACCGCGTAGAACGCCGGATCCGTTGTCAACACGCCACGATTTTGCGCTGTGACTGTTGAAGAAAAGATCGTGATCGTTAGTAAGAGATAAATGACACATCGATTTTGCATGGTGCCTCACTTGACGGGTATAGGCTGCTTCAGTTCTTCGAACCAATTCAGCGTAATGTTGATTCTCAATGGAGTCAACCTAAGCCGTTTCGTTCGTTGTTCGCCGAAACGAACAGAATTTTCGGTCGCCCACCTGGAAGTTGCTACTTCCGCCAAATGGGGATGAACGGCGAACGTCCACTTCTCTGATAAGCTACGTCGCATGCGAGCGCGGGTCTTCGTTTTGGTCCTTGTTCTGTGCGCGGTTTGGAACGTCAGTTCGCAGTCACAGGTTAAGACGAGGGCTGAACGAACCAACTACATTGAGACGAGCCGGTACGATGACGTCGTTACCTTTCTGAATACGGTCGGGACGGGATCGCCACTAATCCATATCACGACATTTGGTTATACCTTCGAGGGGCGCGCTCTACCGGTGGCAATTGTCGGCCGGATCCAAAACGCCACGCCCCAAGCCATTCGCGCTTCCAGAAGGCTTCGCGTCTACATTCAGGCAAACATTCACGCCGGCGAAGTAGAAGGCAAGGAAGCGGCGCAGATCCTGGTGCGGGAAATTGCGTCAGGCAAACATGCGCAATGGCTGGACTCGATGATCTTGCTAATTGCGCCGATCTACAACGCCGATGGGAACGAGCGCGTATCACTGACGAATCGCGGTCCACAGAACGGACCAATCGGGGGGATGGGAATTCGTGCCAATGCGCAGGGGCTTAATATCAATCGCGACAACATTAAGCTCGACACGCCAGAGGCCCGGTCGATGGTGAAGCTGCTGAATGATTACGATCCCCACATCATGATCGACCTTCATACCACCGACGGCTCGCGACACGCATACCATCTCACGTGGGAAGTACCAAACAATCCCGCCGTCGATCCCAACATCGCTAAGGTTGCTCGAGACGAGTGGATGCCTGCCGTAATGGAAACGATCAAGAGGAAAGATGGATGGGCTCTTCATTCCTACGGCGATGTCGACGGCCAACCGCCTGAGCGGGTCTGGACCACCGTCGAAGACCTTCCGCGATACACCCACAATTATTGGGGGCTCCGAAACCGCTTCGGAATTCTCAGCGAAACCTATTCCTACCTCACATTTCAAGAGCGCATCGCAACCGTGTATCGTTTCCTGGAGGAAGTTCTGAATTTCTCTCATGCGAATGCTGTTCGCATCCGAAGGGTTGCGGAAGATGCGGATGCCCGCTCTCTGGTCGGGCAACGCCTGTCCCTGCGATCTCGAGTGAAGAGGTCTGATGTAAAAGCGGAGATCCTGATGGGCGACACCGAGGAGGAAGTCCATCCTTTCAGCGGCCAAACGATGTTGCGGCGATTGGATGTTCGCAAGCCCGAACAAATGTGGCTCGAGAGCACCTTCGAATCCACGGAATCGGAACGTGTCCCATCGGCATACTACATCCCCGCTGTGCTTACCGCGGCCATCGAGCGCTTGCGGGCGCACGGCATCCGGCTCGAGAGCCTGGATCAATCCACAACAGTTCCGTTGGAAGAATTTCGGATCGACTCGACGCAGGTTGCTGCACAAACATTCGAAAGCCATCAGGAACGAACAGTGACGGGAAAGTACCAAGTGATCGAACGAACAATACCAGCGGGAACCTATCGGGTTTCGATGAAACAGCCTCTAGCCCGGCTGGCGTTCTATTTGATCGAGCCTCGCTCCAATGACGGATTGCTCAACTGGAATTTTCTCGACGATGCTCTGAAGGACTCCAAGACCTATCCGATCACCAGAAGCCGCGACTGACTGTCACTGAGGTTCGAGGTTTCTAATGCACCGGCACGCGCTGCTTCAATTCTTCAAACCAGTTCAGCACAACGTTGATCTGTGTTGGCGCGGTCGTCCGGTTTCAACACCAGTTCCGTTAATTAGGGTACCGCTGGTCGCCATCTCAAATTATCTATCCGCGCAGCGGATTTAGTTCAACAAGCGGCTGAAGCGGACCGCTGAAAAGCGCAGCGGCTGAGCGGCAAAGCCGTTATGCGTACACCCAATCTTCGTCGGCGTCCCGATGCACGGTAAGATAGGTGCGTGCAGATCCGGTATCACATCGATCCGACGACAGGACTGCCGCACATCTACCAACACGACGTTTCGGAGGAAGAAGTTGAACATATTCTCTATGGACCGGTGCAAGATATCCGTGGACGTGATGACTCTCGAATGGCGATCGGTCAAACTGAAGAAGGACGGTATCTGAAGGTGATCTACGTTCCAGATCCTGTTCCTGGTTCTGTTTTCGTCATAACGGCATATGAGTTGGGCTCGAAAGCCAAGCGGGCTGTCCGCCGGATAAAAAAGAAAAAACGATGACTACCGAAAAATATCCCCGTGGATGGAATGAGCCGCGAGTTCGTCGCGTGCTCGAATATTACGAAACACAAACTGACGAAGAAGCGGCCGCCGAAATTGAGGCCGGTTCTAAAAGCACGACAATGGAAGTACCTGCTGCGCTCGTTCCGGCCGTGCGAGCATTGATTGCAAAAAGAAAAAAAGCTCGCACGCGTGCAACTAAGACGCATAACAAATTAAGGATTCTTGCCGCGCGCGGCCGTAAACAGACAAAGAGCCGGAGACCTACAGCGCGCCGCGGCAAAATCCGGGGTTGAACTAAATCCGAGGAGCCATGTTCCGGATATGGAAATTCAAAGCGGCAGGATGAGGGAAGAGGCTGGGATTGGCGGAGCCGTAGAGGGTGAAAGGAGTGGCGGCGGAAGCAGAGTGGCACATTTTGCGGCGGAAGAATTGAAGGGTTGCTTCTGAAGAATCCGGTTCAAAGGAGCCGGAGATGGCCCCTCGGAGAACGAGAGATAGCTGTAGGCGATGAGTCTCAGATAGAACTATGGTTGACCAATCAACCAGGATGCGGCTGTAAAGCTGGAAGACGAGGCCACGTGTTTTCAATATGGGTTGGGAGAAGGCATACCTGCATTCCAGAAGGCTCTCGATGACGCGATGCGGCCGGGCTTCAGCATCGATAACGCGACCTCGTAGGGAACGGACATGTTCACGGAAATGCGTGTCGCTTTCAATATTCAGCGCGCCATGGCGACGTATCGCAGATCCAACGGCGACGCGAAAATGCCGGCGATGGTCAGCGTGCGCGACGTACTAGAATGCGCGACTGTTAATGGCGCTGCAAACGCGGGCCTGCTCGACAAATGCGGGACCCTCACGCCTGGTAAGGAAGCCGACATCGTGATGATCCGAACGGATGACATCAACCTTTATCCTTCGAACCACGCGATCGGTACCGTCGTTGCGGCGGCCGACGTCCGGAATATCGACACCGTCATCGTCGGCGGCAAGATAAGGAAGTTCCGCGGCAAGATGGTGGGCCTGAATATGGAAAAGTTCCGGCAGCTGGCCGACGAGTCGCGTAACTACCTCTTCAGCAAGGCCGGTTATAAGCTCGATATCTTCTCGTCCTAACGTTTCAGCGGATGCGAACGCGGCCGATTTTATTGACACCGCTGTAGGCCAGAAGAAGCTCGCCGCTTGGCGCGGTCACCATGTGGCGGACGACTCCACCTCCTGAGGGGATGTTCCACTTCTGGAATGTCTCCGTGCGAGGGTCGAATCGCACGAGCGTGTTCGGCTCTATCCCCGACTCGCTGTACCACACAGCGCCATCCGGCGTCGTTGTGATGCCGTAAGGCTGGGAACCGGTGCCACCCGGTGAAGCATATTCCTTCACCTGTTTGGTTTGCGAATCCAGGCGTCCGAGATAACCGCGTCTGTAGTCGGTGTACCAAACAATGTCGTCAGCATCGATGGCAATCCGCCGTGGGCGTGCCTGCGGATTGGGCAGCGGATACTCGGTGATCTGCATCGTCTTTGGATCGATACTGCCGATCTTGTTGGTTCCGAACAGATCGAAGAATGGAATTCCCTTCGAGTTTACCTTGATCCCGTATGGCAGCATTCGCGGACCTGCCGGCTTCAACGTCACTTCCCCAGTTTTCGGATCGAGCTTGCCGACAAAGCTGCCCCCCTGGACGGTGAACCAGAGCGTTCCGTCCTGCGCAAAGATCGGCGTGTGCGGATCTCGCGCGACCGGATCGGGCATTTTGAACTCAGTAACGTATCCGCTCTTGGGATCGAGCTTTCCAATCGCCGCGGCCGCGTTTGCGGTATACCAGATGTTGCCGTCGCGGTCGGCAACAACACCATGCGGTCCGTGGCCTTGGGGAAGATCGTACTCGCGAAATTGACCGGATGTCATGTCGACCCGACCGAGTTTGTTCGATGCCTGCCCTGTGTACCACAACGTGTTTCCCGGACCGAATGCCGGGTCGTGAGGAAACGAATTCGGGGTCGGGACAGTCCAGTCGTCGAACGTGACCTGCACTGTCCTCGTCGTGTGGTCCTGTGCATAGAACGGGGCCACAATGTTGAATGCCAACACGGCTGCCGCAGAAATGAACGATCGCATACTTCATTTTCCTTTCAATCGCTCAAAATCTTTTTCGGTTTTCGCACAAGCGCTGCGATTGCGCTGATTACGAGCACCTTCGCGGTAGGAACGCCGATTACTCGGCGCTCCCCTCACAGACCGTACTGGCAGCGCTTTTGTGCCCTTTTGTGGCTGTTCCTACTCTTTATTCGTGGTCTGAATATAGACGCGAGGCCAACGCCTTGCGCATTCTTCGTGTATGGGCGGTCGAGCTTGATGCCGGCTGCTTCAAGTTTTTTGCAGAATGCTTCCAGGTTCTTCACATCGAATCCAATGTGGTCGAGGACGCGCCCCTGGGTGGTGACCGTTGGGCCGTCCGCTTTGGAAAATGTCAGATTGGCACCGGGAAGGTCATCGGCCTGATTCTGGCCGCGCGTGCCGGCCTTCGCACCGAATGTTTTGGCATACCATGCTTGAATCTGGGGTATTGCCGCTTCCGGCACAAAGAAATGGATGTGATGATGCTGGATCGGGAACTTCTGATTCTTGTCTTCCAGAATCTCAATACGCAGCTCGTCGGGTGTTACCACAAATGCCTGGTCTTTTCTGCCATTAGTACCGGGAAGCACCGGCACGCCCGCGGCTTTCCAGCGGGCGACTGATTCCTGCACGTTCTGGACAGTGAATCCGACATGGTTCACGATCGATCCAACCGTACCGCCGGTCGGCGGCGGTGTCCCGGGCGCAAGCTGTAAATTTATGAGCACCCCAGGAAACCGGACTGCCTGAAAGTTGCCGCCTGTAACCTCAGCGGCGCCCATGGCTAGAAAGATTTTTTTGTTGGCTGCGACATCGCGCGTATTGAGATGCCAATGCCCCATCGTGACACCCATTTCGTTCGGTGGAAATGCCTGCCCCCAAGCTGTGCTTGCGGAGAGCAGCGAGATCACACACAAAGCTAAACTCAGTCTTTTCACGGACACTCCTTTCTCGATTACCTGAATGTGTAACGAGTAATTAACGGCATTGGTATTAACATTGAATGCGTTCGGGACACAAGGAGAAGCTGATGAACGTTGTGACGCTTCCGCGGTTATCATTCCAGGCGCGGCTTCGGCGACGTTGTTGCCACCGAATTCTCCAATCTCTGGAAGGCTTGATCGCTTCATCCGCGGGTCAATCATCCCGTTAAGGGCGGCATCGGGAGGCCGGGAGTAGCGAAAACCATCTCGGTGATAGCCTTGATGCTCCGATTTCCGTACCTGAACGGAACGATCAGCCGGAGAGGTGCGCCATGCTTTGGTGGTATGGGTTGATCGTTCATTAGCCACGCGAGCATCACTTGGGGACGCCGCAGCGTATCCATCGCCTCATCGACGTACATCTTGTCCGATGCAACAAACCGGCAGTAGTGCACCCCCTGCACGAGTCCCAACATCTCGGCGAAATCGCTGAATTTGACGCCGGTCCACTTCACGACACCGCGCGGGTTGGCTGCGCCGCACTGCAGCAGATACGCGTGGGACACCTGCGGCAGTTTCTCCAGATCGGAGAAGTGCATTGTTCCTGCGAGCTTTCCAAGACCTCGGGTGTCGACTTTGACCTTCATTTTCTTATAGTCGTATTCCATCTGCGGCGCTTGGCGATCCGGAGTACGCCACATGAGGGGATCGCTTATGGGTCCTGCTTCGTCCGGCTGGTGTTCCGGAGCCGAACCATCCGCGTTGAGCGGAAGAGGAGCCGGAAAACCCTCGCGCATTGGACGCTGGACAAGCTGATCTGGCCAATCCGCGGATTGTTGCGCGGCCCTGGCTTGAAGGTTCTCGCCTTGCAGCGCTCCCAGCGATAATCCAGCCAACGCCGACCCCGAAATACGAATGGCTTCACGTCGTGAAATCATCGGTGCACCTCAGCAGGTTTAGATTTGCCGAGACGTTACCACAAAAGGGAGTGAGAAACCTAGCCGGTTGCTGAAAACTCCATATGCAATGAGATTGTTGAAGTTATCGACCTCTGTTGTTAGCCTTC
>WNGD01004005.1_pt1 | contig 22611 bp, 25 predicted proteins | sample 5400671 | NCBI WGS metagenome assembly WNGD01 (sample SAMN13153369, study PRJNA577476) | soil metagenome | isolation source: 40 cm soil or saprolite under grassland replicate 2 | place: USA:California | collected 2016-06-15 | reverse complement strand
AGCGAATTACGGCCCTCGGTCTCCACGACGGCACGGGCTTCCGCCGTCGCTATCCCGGCATCCGCTACGTGCAAGGGGACGCCTGCGCGCTCCCGTTCGAGGACGGGGCGTTCGACGTCGTCTTCTCGAACGCGGTGATCGAGCACGTCGGAGGTCGCGAGCGGCAGCGGAGGTTCGTCGCCGAGGCGCTGCGCGTCGGCCGGCGCGTCGTCGTCACGACGCCGAACCGGTTCTTCCCCGTCGAGGTGCACACGCGCCTCCCGCTCGTCCACTGGCTCCCGGATCGCATCGCTCACCGTGCCTATCGAGCGCTCGGGAAGGATTTCGCGACAGACGTGAACCTTCTCTCCCGGCGCGCTCTGGCGTCGCTCTTCCCGGGACGCGTCCGCGTCGTCAGCCTCGGGCTGACCCTGGTAGCGATTGTCGACTAGCAGCTCCCGCTTCGGAATCGCCGCGTTCGTCGCGCTCGTCGTCGGGCTCGCGCTCCACAACGTCGTCATGGCGGAGCTCTGGGACGCCGGTGTTCGCGGGAGGACGCTCGACGTCGTCGCGGCCTGGAAGGAAGTCCTGCTCCTTCTCGCCTTCCTCCTCGTCGCGTGGAGGGTGAGGCGGCTGCCCTCGATCACGGCCGCGGACGTCTTCGCGGGTGCCTACGCGGCCAGCCTCCTCGTGTACGCACTCCTCCCGCAAGGCTGGCTGGGCGGGAACGCGACGACGCACGGGATCCTGCTCGCCCTGCGCCACGACCTGCTGCCCGTCGGCGGCTACGCGTTCGGGCGGCTCCTCGGGCTCGCTTGGCGTGAGCCACGGCATGTCGGCATGCTCGTCGCGCTGACCGCGGCAGGAGTCGCCGTCGTCGGCCTCTTCGACGTCTTCTTCGTCTCGCTTCAGTCGTGGCGCGACTCTGGTGTCCCGGGGTGGTACCGGGAGCAGCTTTCGCTCGACTACAGGTGCCTTTCCTATCTTCCGGAGAACTGGGTCTACAACACGGGCGAGGAGTCGAACCCCATCCGGCGGCTCGTCTCGACCTTCCTCTCGCCGCTCGCGACTGCGTACGTCCTGACCGTCGCGCTCGTCTTCGTCGTCAGCCGGCTCTTCCGCTGGTGGGCGGTCGTGCTGAGCGCCCTGCTCTTCGTCGCACTGCTCTACACGCACACGCGCGCGGCGATCCTCGCTCTGGCGGGAGGGTTACTCCTTCTGGCGCTCGTCCAGAGGCGGCTGCCGCCGTTGATCGTCGCGGGCCTCGCCGTCCTCGTCAGCGCGGGGTTCTTCGCCGTCTACTCGACGATCGGGCCTTCGACGAGCTATACCGCCGCCGAGCTCGTCTGCCTCCGGAAGAACGCGCAGGAGCATCCGGGAGCGAGCGCGGAGCCCTTTTCGACCTCGGACGCGTCCCTCTCGAGCCACTGGCGGAACCTGAGAGACGGGGTCACTACCGTCATGCATCACCCGCAGGGGTACGGCCTTGGAAACGCGGGCGTCGTCGCGATGCGCACCGGGGTCCAGATCCAGGCCGGAGAGTCCACCTATCCCGAGCTCGGCGTCGAGACGGGAATCGTCGGCGTCGCCGCCTTCCTGCTCTGGAACCTCGCCCTGCTCGTCGGGCTCTGGAAGCGGAAGGCGGCCTGGCTCGCGGCAGCGTTCGCGGCGGTGCTCCTTCTCGGGTTGCAGACCGACATCATCGGCGTGCACTGGATCGCCGTCGTCGTCTGGGCCGCCGCGGGCATGGCCATAACCGGGTCTGCGGCGAAGCCCGAGGCTGCGGCGGCGGAGTCGCCCGGCTAGCCTCGACGGCGAATTCGGCCGAGCACCTCGGAGTCTGCACCGTCCTTCGCGGCATCCGCGGCATCGCTCCTCGCCCTCGACTTGGTCCGCGCGAGCGCGGCGAGCGAGACCGCGCGGGACCGCACGCCCTCGAGCTCCGCGGTGTCGTCTGCGAGCGCGTCCTCGGACCAGTAGGGCTTGGCCGAGCGCAGCGGCGTGTAGACGCCGTCGTCGTCCCGTGCGAGATACGTGAGCTCGAGCCGGACGCTGTCGCGCTCGTAGCCCGTTCCACCGTCCTCGTCCGCTTCGGGTGCATGCCTCCAACCGTCGGCTTCGAGGAGAGCTGCGACGTGCGGAAGATCGTCGAGCCAGACCGCCAGGTCGACGTCGTCATGGGCACGGCTCACGTAGCCCGCATAGAAGTCGACGGCCCAGCCGCCGAAGAGCCAGTAGTCGACCGCTGCTTCCTCGAGCAGCATCGCGACGCGTGCGAGCGCGTCGAGTTGGAGTCGCGACCGCGAATCCGCGCCCACGCGCGTATTCCAGCACCAAACGCGTGTATAGGAGGCACTTGGCTGCTACCGTTCTGCCGTCATCCCAGAGCGAGTCCGGTTCGCGCACTGCGCTTTCCTTACCCGTTCGTGAGTTTTGGTGAGGGAGGTGTTTTTCCATGGCAACCGGAACCGTGAAGTGGTTCAACGACAGCAAGGGGTACGGCTTCATCACCCCTGACGAGGGAGCTAAGGATCTCTTCGTCCATCACAGCAACATCGCCGGTGAGGGCTACAAGAGCCTTGCGGAGGGCGCACGGGTCGAGTTCGAGCCGCGCGAGGGGGCCAAGGGCCCCGAGGCGACGAACGTCGTGACCGTCGCCGCCTGAGCGGCGACGTCGAGGCCGTGGCCGGCTCGACCGGCCACGGCAACCCAGCGAGCCAAAGGGGGCGGGTTGTCGGTCAAGGAAGAGAAGCTTGAGTTCGAGGCCGAGGTCCTCGAGGCCCTCCGCAGCCGCATGTTCCGCGTCCGGCTCGACAACGGGCACGAGGCGCTCGGGTACGTGGCCGGAAGGATGAAGCGGTACCGGATCAAGGTGTTCCCCGGCGATCGCGTACGGATCGAGCTCTCGTCGTACGACCTGAGCAAGGGCCGGATCGTCTATCGCCTGAGCTGACCGCCGCTCCGGTAGTAGGGACCTCTGAGGAGGAGGTTCCGGTGCGATCCATAAGCCCCACTTAATGCGTCTTCGTCGACCGCTGCTCCTTGCCGCCGTCTTCTCGGCGATCGCTTTCGCAGTCGTCCCGAACGCGCGTGCCACCCGCTTCGCCGATCAACCGTGTCCCGAGTCTGGTCCGGGTGCCGTCCGTATCTGCCCGGACGGGGTCGTAGGACAGAGCTACGCGATCAAGCTCGCCGGCGACGCGGGCTGCGGTCCTGCGCTCCCGTACCAGTACCGAGTGCTGAACGGCACGCTCCCGCCGGGAGTGTCTCTCTCACAGGACGGCGAGCTCAGCGGCGTTCCGACCAGCGCGGGCAACTGGGACTTCTGGGTCGAGCTGAGTGATCAAGACCCTCCATCGGCCTCGTGGTGCATACCCAAGAAGTCTCAACGGGAGTTCCTCATCCGTGTGGGGATCCCCGCTGCGACCATCGGTACCCCGTACTCGTTCAAGCTGGGCGCAGGTGTCGTCGGAGCTCAGGCTTGGTCGATCGTCTCCGGCGTCCTTCCCCGCGGACTAACGCTCGATCCGGTCGCAGGGATCATCGCCGGGACACCAGAAGCTGCGGGGTCCTTCGCCCTCACGTTCTCGGTGCTCGAGAACGGCGGCAAGAGTGCCACGCTCGACTTCACGCTGACTGTCTATCCAGAGCTTGTGTTCGCGACGGCGCGTCTCGAGCCGGCGCGCATCGGACAACGGTTCCGCTCGAGAGTGAGAACCATCGGCGCTGTGGGCGCCGTGAGGTTCAGAGTTCTTTCCGGCCACTTCCCGATCGGCGTCCGTCTTGATGGAAACGCGGGAGTGATCCGGGGACAACCGCGAAAGCGTGGCGTGTTCCGCTTCACCATTCAGGCGCAGGACTCCCTCGGACGTCTCGTCCAGCGGCCCTTCCAGCTCGCCGTTCGGTGAGCCAGCAGGACTACCCGTAACTCCTCTCCTGTCGTCAGCCAAGGGACCCAACATGAGTCGAAGTAGTCTCTTCTCGTGGAGGTTTCTCCGATCGACTCGAGAGTCGAAATCGGGCACGTTCATCTGAAGGTCGCGGACATCGAGCGGGCGCTCGACTTCTACTGCCGCGTGCTCGGGTTCGAGCTCCAACAGAGGATGGGTGACTCGGCCGCCTTCGTCTCGGCCGGCGGCTACCACCACCATCTGGGCTTCAACACCTGGCAGTCGAAGGGCGGCTCGCCGCCGCCGCCCGGGCACACGGGGCTCTTCCACGTCGCCATCCGCTACCCCGACCGGAGGTCGCTCGCAGACGCACTTCGGCGCCTGGTCGCTGCCGGGGTTCCGCTCGATGGTGCCTCGGACCACGGCGTGAGCGAAGCGCTCTACCTCCGCGATCCGGACGGGAACGGCGTCGAGCTCTACCGGGATCGTCCTGTGGAGGATTGGCCTCGTCCCGCAGACGACGGTGGCGTCGCGATGTACTCGATCCCGCTCGACCTGCAGTCGCTTCTGGCCGAGGCCGAGTAGGCCCCTCGCCGCCTCCACGTCAGCTATACCTGGGACATGGCCAGTGCCGAAGCGGGAAAGGCCAAGCAGGTCGAGCATCTCGACCAGGTCGTGATCCGCTTCGCCGGCGACTCCGGCGACGGCATGCAGCTCACCGGAGACCGTTTCACGAGCGAGACCGCCGTGTTCGGCAACGACCTCGCGACGCTTCCCGACTTCCCGGCCGAGATCCGCGCGCCCGCCGGCTCGCTTCCCGGCGTATCCGGCTTCCAGCTCCACTTCGCCGACCACGACATCCTGACCCCCGGCGACCAGCCGAACGTCCTCGTGGCGATGAACCCGGCGGCGCTCAAGGTGAATCTCGCCGACCTCCTGAAGGGCGGGACGATCATCGTGAACACCGACGCCTTCAACGAGCGGAACCTGCAGAAGGCGGGCTACGCGTCGAATCCGCTCGAGGACGGCGCCCTCGCCGACTTCCACGTGCACGAGGTGTCGCTCTCCTCGATGACGGTGGAAGCTCTGAAGGAGGTCGAGGGGATCACGTCCCGCGAGGCGGAGCGGTCGAAGAACTTCTTCGCGCTCGGGCTCATGTCCTGGCTCTACAACCGGCCGATCGAGGGGACGCTCGGCTTCATCGAGACGAAGTTCGCACGTCGCCCGGAGATCGCGGAGGCGAACGGTCGTGCCTTCCGGGCCGGCTGGAACTACGGAGAGACGTCCGAGGACTTCGCCGTCTCGTACGAGGTCGCTCCCGCGAAGCTGCGGCCCGGCACGTATCGGCAGGTGTCGGGGAACACGGCGCTCTCTTATGGGCTGATCGCGGCGAGCAAGCTGTCCGGCCTTCCGCTCTTCCTCGGCGCGTATCCGATCACCCCTGCCTCGGGCGTCCTCGAGGAGCTCGCGCACCTCAAGCACTTCGGCGTCCGGACCTTCCAGGCCGAGGACGAGATCGCCGCCAGCGGCGCCGCCCTCGGTGCGGCCTTCGGCGGTGCGCTCGGCGTGTCTACGTCGGCCGGGCCGGGAGTGGTCCTCAAGTCGGAGACCGTTGGGCTGGCGGTCACACTCGAGCTCCCGCTGCTCATCGTCGACATCCAGCGCGCAGGCCCCTCGACCGGGATGCCGACGAAGCCGGAGCAGGCCGATCTGCTCATGGTCCTGTTCGGGCGGAACTCGGAGTCACCCGTTCCGGTCGTGGCGGCGTCGACCCCGGCGGGCTGCTTCCAGGCGGCGATCGAGGCGGCGCGGATCGCGATCAAGTACCGCACGCCCGTCTTCCTCCTCTCCGACGCCTACCTCGCGAACGGCTCGGAGCCCTGGCTCATCCCGGACGTCGCCGACCTGCCCGACATCTCGACCACGTTCGCGACGGAGCCGAACGACGACGGCGGCTTCCTTCCTTACCGGCGCGATCCGGAGACGCTCGCGCGGCCGTGGGCAATCCCCGGGACCCCCGGGCTCGAGCACCGGATCGGCGGTCTGGAGAAGGAGGACGAGACGGGCAACGTGTCCTACGACCCGGAAAACCATGACCTGATGGTGCGGCTCCGGGCCGCGAAGGTCGCCGGCATCGCCGCCGACATCCCCGAGCTTGCGGTCGACGACCCCGGTGGTGCCGACACGCTCGTCCTCGGCTGGGGGTCGACGTACGGAGCCATCGGCGCGGCTGTGCGCCGGGTCCGCGCGAGCGGCCGCCGGGTCGCACAGGCACACCTCCAGTACCTGAACCCGTTCCCACGGAACACGGGGGAGGTCGTCGGGAGCTACGAGAAGGTGCTCGTGCCCGAGATCAACCTCGGGCAGCTGCGGATGCTGCTGCGCGCCGAGTACCTCGTCGACGCCGCCGGGTACAACAAGGTCCGCGGACGGCCGTTCCGCGCGGCCGAGCTCGCGGACGCGATCAGCGCGCTGGTGGACGAATGAGCGGAGGCAACGGCACGTCGGCGCTGACTGCCAAAGATTTCAAGTCGGATCAGGAAGTCCGCTGGTGTCCCGGGTGCGGGGACTACGCGATCCTGAATGTCATCCAAGGGTTCATGCCCGAGCTCGGCCTCGAGCGCGAGCGGATCGTCTTCGTCTCCGGAATCGGCTGCGCGGCCCGCTTCCCCTACTACCTGCAGACGTACGGGATGCATTCCATCCACGGGCGCGCGCCCGCGATCGCGACCGGGCTCGCCGTGACGCGACCCGACCTCTCCGTCTGGGTCGTGACGGGCGACGGCGACGCGCTGTCGATCGGCGGCAACCACCTGATCCACGCGCTCCGCCGGAACGTGAACCTCAAGATCCTGCTCTTCAACAACCGGATCTACGGGTTGACCAAGGGTCAGTACTCGCCGACCTCGCAGCTCGGAATGGTCACGAAGTCCACGCCGATGGGCTCGCTCGACTACCCGTTCAACCCGCTTTCGATCGCGATCGGCGCCGAGGCGACCTTCGTTGCGCGCGCAATCGACACCGACAAGAAGGGCCTGACGGAAGTGCTCGAGGCGGCGGCGCGCCATCGCGGATCGGCGTTCGTCGAGATCCTCCAGAACTGCAACATCTACAACGACGGGGCTTTCGACTACGTGCGGGAGGAGAAGCAGAACCGCATCCACCTCCGGACCGGCGAGCGGATCCGCTTCGGCGCCGAAGAAGAGAAGGGGGTCGTGCAGTACGCGGACGGGTCGCTCCGTGTCGTCGACGTCGAGGAAGCCGGAGAAAACTCGCTCCTCGTACACGACGCGACGCAGGTGCAGGCGAGCCTCGCGTTCGCGCTCTCTCGGATCACCTTCGAGACCGACGGCGCCGTCCCGCTCGGAGTCTTCCGCAGCATCGAGCGGCCCGTCTACGACGACCTCATGGGTCAGCAGCTGGACGCTGCCCGCGAGCAGTCCGGAGAGGGCGACCTCGCCGCGCTGCTCCACTCGGGCGACACCTGGAAGGTCGGCTAGCCCCGCCCAGGCTCTGAAGCCCGCGAATGGAGCGCTAGCGCGGGATCGGCACGTGGTCTCGTGCCAGGCTCTCGATGAGATCCGCCGCACGCTCGGTTCCGGGCGACGCCTGCGCGCCGGCGGCGATCGAGGCCATTCGCTCTGCGAGCCCGCGATCGGCGAGCAAGTGGTCGATCGCAGTCTGTAGCTCGTCCTCCTCGAACGAATACGTGGCGAGCCGGACACCGAAGCCCGTCTCGGCGACGCGCTGCGCGTTGTCGTACTGATCCCAGAAGAGCGGCAGCGCGACCATCGGCTTGCCTTCGTGAAAGCACTCGGTCGTCGTGTTGTTCCCGGCGTGCGTGAGGACGACGTCGACGAGCGGGAGGAGCGCCGGTTGCGGGAGGAACTCCTGGCCCCACATGTTCTCGGCGAGCTCGAACTCCGTGTGTTGCGGCCCTTTCGAGACGACGACACGGTGGCGGGTATGCGAGAGCGCGTCGACGAGCCGCTTCATGAGATCTACGTCCGCGGAGCCGAGGCTCCCGAGGGACAGGTAAACGAGAGCGCCGTTTCCCTCGGCGACGTGCTCGGGGAGCACGACCTCGGTCTGGGAGCGGCGCACGCATGTCTCCAGTCGGTGCCACGTCGGCCCGAGCGGCCTCGAACGCGGGTAGTCGAGCGCGGCCGGGAAGACGTAGAGATCGAGCCACTCCGACTCGTGGATGAACTCGGAGCCCCGAAGGGGTGGTGCACCTCGTTCCGAGCAGAATTGGGAGAACTCCGCGTGCAGCTCGGAGATCGTCCGCTCGTACTGCTCCCGGAAGTCGGCCCAGCCGAGCGGATCCGCGGTGGGGTAGCCAGAGAAGACGGGCGGCAGGGCTTCGTCCTTCAGCTCGAGCGGGTTGCAGGACACGATTCGTACCCAGGGACGGCCGGCGTCCAGGATCGCGGGGAAGGCGACGACGTTGTCCTCGACGATCACGTCCGGCTCGAGCTCGTCGAAGATCTCGCGCAGCCGGTCGTCGACGTAGCGCGAGCCGTCGCAGAGGGCACGCCAGGTCGGCTCGATGAACTCCGCAAGCTGATCGATCGTCGGCTTGCGGAAGACCGGCGCCGTCTCCCGGATGAAGTCCTTCCAGAACTGGCCGGGCTCCTCCTCGACCTCGGGAGCCGGCCCGAGGCGCATCAGTCGCTCCTCGAAGCCATGTGCCTCGAGGTTGCCCGCGAACGACTCCTCGACGACGAACAGCACGCGGTGGCCACGTTCGCGGAGCACCTCGCCGATCCCGACGCAGTTGTTGGTCGGGCCGAACGCACCCTCGGGGAAGAAGACGATCGTCGCCGGCACGCGTGCCTACCCTCTCATGCGTCGGCCAACGAGCCTCCCGATTGGTGTCAGACACCGTCGCAACGGCACTCGACCCTTCCGACGTGGCCCTTGTCGGTCTGGCTTGCGGCGTGCGACTGAGTGCTGTGGATGGATTGTTGCGAATCGCGCGCGAAGTGCTGGTGTCTGACACTGGTGGACATGCGTTGGGCACCGAGCCTCCCGATTGCATTCCACTGGACCGCGCAGTAGTGTCGCTTCAGTTTTCTTTGACGAGCTTGCAGAGCACTTCAGTGGAGGCTGCCGGTGTCGACGTGGGCGAGCGCCTCCGAGCCATCCGCTCGCTGCGACGGGTGACGCTGCGGACCGTCGCCGAGCGGGCGGAGCTCTCGGAGAGCTTCCTGAGCCAGATCGAGCGCGGCCGCGCCAACGCGAGCGTCGCGTCGCTCAAGCGGATCGCGGCCGCGCTCGGAGTGAACGTGGCCGATCTCTTCGAGCCGGACGGGCGGCGGAGTGAGCCACGCGTGCTACGGCGGGAGGGCCGCCCGACGTTGAAGTTCGGAACGCTCGGACAGAAGTTCATGCTCACGCCGAGGCCGCTCGAGCACCTTCAGGTCATCGTGGGTGAGTTCGAGCGAGGCGGCTCTACCGGCGACGAGCCGTACACGCACGGCGACTCCGAGGAGCTGCTCGTGGTGCTCGACGGAATCGTGCACCTGCAGCTCGGTACCGAGATCTTCGAGCTGCGCAGCGGCGACTCGATCGACTACCGAAGCTCGACACCACACCGGCTGGTGAACGCCGGCGAGGAGACCGCGGAGGTGATCTGGATCATCAGCCCACCGAGCTACTAGCGGAGACGGGATCGACGAACGAAGGGAGATGGAGATGACTCACGGCGAGGGTTCGATCGAACGGCGGCTGAGCCGCCAGGACCTCCTCAAGCTCGCCGCGGCCGCGGGTGGGGCAGGGCTCCTCGCGGGACGAGTCCCCGCGGCGGGCGCCGCACTCGATTGGTTGGCTGCCGAGAGCGGGCAGCTGCAGGTGCTCGACTGGGCCGGGTACGAGAACGACGGCGGCCAGCCGATGTTCGCGCAATACGTAAAGCGCTACCCGCACAACAAGCCGAAGTTCAGCTACATGACGAGCGAGGCGGACGCGCTCGGGAAGATGCAGAGTCACACCGTCAGCCCCGACCTTTTTCGCCCCTACATCGGCTGGGTCAAGTATTTCGCCGCGAGCGGCCTCGTCCAGCCCTGGGACCCGAAACTGATCGCGAACTTCAAGCACCTGAACCCGTTCATGGTGAAGGCCGGCCAGTACCAGGGAAAGCAGTTCGGGATCCCCAACGACTGGGGCTTCGACGCGATTCTCTATCGCGCAGACAAGGTCAGGCCGAAGGCGCGCTCGTGGGGCCTGCTCTTCGACGAGCGCTACAAGGGCAGGATCGCCTGGTTCGACGACATCGAAATGCTCGAGATCGCCGGCTTGTATCTCGGCTTCAAGAACACCTGGAACCAGACGGACGACCAGCTCAAGCAGTCGCAGAAGCTGCTCATCTCCAAGAAGCACCTCGTCCGCAAGAACTGGTCGTCCGAGACAGACTTGTGGCAGCTCTTCGGGTCCGGCGAGGTCTGGATCGCCTATGCCTGGCCGAACGACTGGGTGCAGATGAAGAAGAAGTTCGGCCAGAAGGTCGTCTACATGCGACCGAAGGAGAAGCCGATCGCCTGGGTCGGGAACTTCATGCTCCTCAAGGGGACGCCGCGCTACCACCTCGCTCACGCCTACGTCGACGCGTGGAGCTCCGCCAAGTCGGCGAAGTGGCTCGAGGACAACTACGGCTACGGGCACGCGAACACGCTCGCGCGACCCGCCTCGAGCGACCTGCTCCGTGCGCTGCAGCTGAACGACCCCCGGGCCGTGACGGAGCCGAACGCACATCTGGACCGCGACATACCCCGGCGAGCGGTCTACGCGCACTTGTGGGAGCAGGTGAAGGCCTCCTAAGCCGCGGAAAATGCGACTCGCTTACGCGGCACACGTTCCGCGGAGAGCGGCTGGGTCCGTGAACGACAACACGGTTTCCTAATGGCTGTCGACGCAAAGGCGGCCACAGTTCGCAGCCGGCGAAAGCGGCGCCGGCTCGACCTGACGACCCCGGGCCTGCTCGGTCTGCCGCTCGCGTGGCTTGCGGTGTTCTTCGTCGCCCCGATCGCGATCGTCGCGGCCTACAGCGTGGATGCGCTGTCTCTCTACCCAGGAGCGCATCCGGTCACGCTCCAGGCCTGGCACGACTTCCTGCACAGCGCCGTCTACTTCCGGCTCTTCTGGAAGTCGGTGCAGATGTCGCTGATCGTCTCGGCGATCATCGTCGTCCTCGCATACCCGCTGGCGTACTATCTGGCGCTGTCCGGGACGAAGCGGAAGTACGTGCTTCTCCTGCTCCTGATCGCACCTTTCCTCACGAGCTACCTCTTGCGTGTCCTCGCCTGGAAGGTCATCCTCGGCAACGAGGGCGTCCTCAACACCTTCCTGTTCTGGACGGGGCTGCGCTCGCCTGATCACCCCATATCGCAGCTCCTCTACAGCAGGTTCGCCGTCATGCTCGTGCTCGGCTACATCTGGCTCCCGTTCGTTGCGCTGCCGATCTTCGTCACGCTGGAGAGCCTCGACCGCAGCTTGCTGGAAGCGGCCAGCGACCTCGGTGCCAGCCGTCTGACCGCCTTCAGGAAGGTGACGCTGCCCCTCTCGATGCCGGGAGTGCTGGCCGCCTTCCTGTTCGTCTTCATCCCGACCCTGGGCGAGTTCGTCACACCCTCGCTCGTCGGCGGCGCAAACGGCTACATGTACGGGAACCAGATCGTCGACCTCTTCCAGACGGGCTTTCCCGACTGGCAGACGGGATCGGTCCTCGCGATCTTCCTCCTGGGCGTCGTCGTGGTCTTGACCGTGGTCTTCTCGAGGTTCCTCCAGCCACGGCAAGTGGCGGCCGGCTGATGGACGTCGCGCTCTCGAAGAACGGCGCGCGGGTGCTCAAGGTGTTCTTCGCCCTCGTCGTCGTCTTCCTGTACGCCCCCATCGTCATCCTGCTGATCTTCTCGTTCAACAACTCCGACGTGCCCGCGTTTCCGCTCTCCGGTCTCACGCTCCACTGGTACCACCAGTTCCTCACCAATCCCGATCTCAGAGGCGCGCTCGAGACGAGCGCGATCATCGCCGCGCTCTCGAGTGCCGGCGCAGTCGTGCTCGGCATCCTCGCGTCGATCGCGCTCGTGCGCCGGCGCTTCCGGGCCAAGGGACCCGTGTCTGCGCTGTTGTTGAGCCCCCTCGTGATCCCGTACGTCGTCTTCGGGATCTCCCTGCTCCTTCTCTTCCACACCGTCGGGATCCCACGCTCCGTCCTGACGGTCGTGATCGGGCACGTCGTGATCAGCCTCCCGTACACGATCCTCGTGATCATGCCGCGACTGCAGCAGATCGACGTCTCGCTCGAAGAGGCCGCGTTCGACCTCGGCGCCGGCCGAATCCGAACGTTCCGCTCGATTACCCTGCCGCTCATCCTTCCGGCCGTCATCTCCGCGTACCTGATCGCGTTCACGACGTCGTTCGACGAGTACGCGGTCGCCTCGTTCGTCGTCGGGTCGAGGGTGACGTTTCCGATCTACCTCTACTCGGCGCTTCGGTTCCCAAACCAGTTGCCGCAGGTGATCGCCGTCGCCGTGGTCGTCATCACCGTCTCGCTACTGGTCGTCCTTGCCGCCGAGATCGGCCGGCGAATCGCCGAGCGGCGCCTGGGAGCCGAGGGCTAGACGGCGAAGGCAGTGGACGGCGGAGCCTCAAGCGACGGCGACGTCCTGCTTCGGACGTCCCGCTCGTGAGCGGGCGACGGCCGCCACGGTCATCGTGACGATGGTGGTGGCGCCGGCGACTCCGAAGGCGAGCGGCGTGCCTCCGAGATCGGCAAGCCAGCCCGCGAGCAGGCCGCCGAGCGGCGCGAGGCCGACGAAGGCGAAGAGGTAGAGGCCGATCAGCCGTCCTCGCAGGTGGTCCGGCGCTCCCAGCTGGACGAGCGCGTTCGCATTCGCAGTGAAGAGGGTGAAGCAGACGCCGACCGCGACGAGGAGCGCACCGGCCAGCACTGCGCTGTGGATCGGCGCAAGGGCGAGGGCAAGGGCGCCGAACCCACCTGCGCCGGCGGCCATCTGGCGCCAGCTCGCGCCGTGGGACGTGGCGGTGACGAGGGCGCCGGCGAGCGCGCCGAGGCCGAACGCAGCCGAGAGGAGGCCGAATCCCCTCGGGCCGACGTGCACCGTGCTCGACGCGAGCAACGGTACGAGCACGTTGAAGTTGAAGCCCACGGTGCTGACCAGGGCGACGAGGAGGAGCACGATCCGAAGCTGCTTGTCGTGCAGAGCAAAGCTAAGCGCCTCCAACGTCCCGCGCATGACGCCTGTGGACGCCCGCTCGACGCGATGGAGTGCGTCCACGTCCATGCTCGCGAGAGCTGCGAGCACCGCCAGGAAGCTGAGCGCATTGAGCGCAAAGCACACCCCGGTCCCTGTCGTCGCGATGACGACGCCCGCGATCGCGGGGCCGACGATGCGCGATGCGTTGAGAATTCCCGAGTTGAGCGCGACTGCGTTCGGCAGCTCGCGGGGGCCGACCAGCTGGAAGGTCAACGCCTGACGCCCGGGGGCGTCGAACGCGAAGGCGACGCCTCCGAGGGCGGCGAGGGCGAACACCATGGGAAGCGACGCCGTCCCGGTGAAAGTGACGATCGCGAGGACCGCCGAGACGGTCATTGCAGCGGCCTGCGTCGTCATCACGAGCCGGCGGGTGTCGAATCGATCGACGATGACCCCGGCGAACAGGCCGAGGACGGTGAACGGCAGGAAACGGCAGAAGGCGAGAATGCCGATCGCGAGCGGGGAGCCGGAGAGCTGGATCACGAGCCACGCGAGTGCGATGTTCTGCATCCACGATCCGGCAAGCGAGACCAGCTGCCCCGCGAAGAAGAGTCTGTAGTTGCGGTGGCGACGCAGACTCCGAAAGGTTCGCGTCTGAACTGCGAGCGCCAGGCTCGTCAAACTTCGTCTCCGAGGAGTCGATGGAGCGCCGGAAGTGCCGTCTCGATCGCCTCGAGCTCGTCCGGTGTCAGTGATCCCATCCGCTCTGCGAGCCAGGTCGTACGTCGAGCCCGCACTCGACGAAGCAGCTGCGAGCCGCTCTCCGTCAAACGCAAGCCGACCCGGCGCCGGTCCTTGCCAGAGCGGATGCGCTCGACGAGGCCCGCTGCCTCGAGCCGATCGACGTGACCAGAGAGTGCGGGCGGCGAGATGTCCTCCTCTGCTGCGAGCTCCGCGAGCGATAGCCCCGGGCTGCGCCGAATCAACCAGAGGAGCGTCGCCTGCCGTGCGGTGATGCCGACCTGCTCGGTCTCCTTGCGGAGCCCCCGGGCCAATCGAAGGACGACCGGTCGAAGATCGGCGGCGACCAGTTCCGGGCTAAGCGTAACGTCGTTAACCATTAACCTGGCTAACGATAGCTGAAAGAAGTGCTGGCGGCGGAGCTACTTGGGCAGCGGCTCGAGCTTGTAGCCGACCCCGTAGCGGGTGTGGATGAACGCGTGGCGCGGAGCGCGCCGGTCGATCTTCTCCCGGAGCTTCCGCACGAAGACGTCCACCGTCCTGTCGCGATGGGTCGCGCGCCGGCCCCAGACACGCTGCAGGAGCTCGTCCCTCGTGAGCACCCGGCCCTGCTCGCGGGCAAGGGTGTAGATCAGACGGAACTCCGTCGGCGTCAGCTCGGCGCTCGCTCCGTCGACGTAGGCCTGGACGTTGTCCGGGTCGAGCCGGAGCTCCTCGATCTCGATCGCGTCACCCCGGCGCGGCTCGGCCTGGCTCACCCCGTAACGCGATCGTGCTCGGTACCGCGCGCCGACACCACGACGATCGGTGTGCCGATGCCCTCCGAACGCGCCTGCTCGATGACTCGCCAGCCGTCGATTCCCGGGAGCATGAGGTCGAGGACGCAGACGTCGGGCCGCTCGTAGCGAAGGCGCGCGAGCCCCGTCTCGCCGTTCGCGACGCCGACGGCGTCGAAACCTGCTGTCTCGAGATGGCGGGCCATGCCACGAGCGATGACGTCGTCGTCCTCGATGATCAAGACTTTGGCCATTCGGTAACAGACTATGGCGACCTCGTGGGCCGCACGGGGCCGCGCAACGGTTAGCAGCCGGTAACCGGGTGGTGAAGCGAGGAGCCAAGCGTGTCGCTTGGCTCCTCGCGCACCTGGGTTCCGGCTCGGCTAGCCGTCCGCCTCGGTGTCCGCGTCGGCGTCCTCGCCCGCCTGCTGATCCGGCGTCGGCGAGATCTCGACGAACACCTTCTCGCAGCCGCGGATCGTCGTCGTCGGGCGCTCCGAGTGCAGGACGAAGGCGGTGTCGTTGCCAGGCCCGCAGCTGAGGAGATCGGGCTGGCCGTCCGGAGCGAGCGCGTGCAGCACGTCGTCGCCCATACCTCCGTACAGCCGGTCCGCTCCCCAGCCTCCGTACAGCGTGTCGTTCCCGCCGCCGCCGCTCACGGAGTCGTCACCGCGGTTACCGGCGAGCCAATCATTGCCGTCGCCGCCGGCGAGAGCATCGTCGTCGGAGCCGCCATAGATGCGGTCGTTCCCGTTTCCGCCAGACGCCAGGTCGTTGCCGTGGCCGGCGTAGACGAGGTCGCTCCCGTCTCCGGCCCGCACCATGTCGTCCCCGGCTCCCGCGCGCACGACGTCCGCGCCGCCGCGGGCGTAGACCTGGTCGTTGCCCGCGAAGGCGTGAATATCGTCCGCGTTCGGCGTGCCGTGCAGCACGTCATCGCCGGGCGTGCCGAGGATCACGGCGGCCGACGCGGCGGCGGCGAACGCGAGGGCGGCTGCAGCGGAGGCGACCACCGCAAGTGTCTTGAGCCTCATCCGTCACTCCCTTCCGTCGAGGTGCACAGGGGGATTGACGAACATGTGAGTTTGCGCGTCGTGAGCGGCGCGAAAGCGTTGCGCAAACCTTGTGTTAGAACGCCGTGAGGGATGGACGTCGACGCGGCACGCGGGCGAGCGCTCGTCGAGGAGAGCCGCGAGGCCGTTGTCGTCCTCGATGCGTTCGACCGGGTCGTGCTGACGAGCAGGCGGGCTCGCCAGTCGGTCGAGGACCTCCAGGAGGGTGAGCCGTTGCCGCCGGATCTTCTGACCGGCGAGCGCGGCGTCATCCCGCTCGTTGTCCCGTACGAGGCCGACGGCCATCGCGAACGCCTCGTGTACCTGTCCCGTCAGGGCGACCTGGCGGCGTACGAGGAGTTGCGCTCGGGATTCACCGCGGCCGTCTCGCACGAGCTGCGCACGCCGCTCGCCCGGCTGCTCACGCTGCTCGAGACGGCGACGCTACCGGGGGAGGACGTCGTGGAGCTCGTCGAGCGGGCGGCCGCGGAGGTCGACCTGATCACCGAGCTCATCGACGAGGTGCTCTTCCTGAGCGAGCTCGAATCCGGAGCCCGCGTCGTGGCGCTCGGCGCCGAGCCGGTTCGGCCGGTGCTGGAGGACACGCTCGAGGAGCTCCAGGAGCGTGCGGTCCGGGCCGGGGTCGAGCTTCGGCTCGAGTGCGACCCTGCTGTCGAGCTGACGATCCGCCCTCGGATGCTGCGCGTGGTCGCGCAAAACCTGGCGGAGAATGCGATTCGCTACGCGGGGCCCGGTTCGACGTTCACGCTGACCGTCGAGACCGATCCCGACGGCTCGGTACTTCTCAGCGCCAGCGACGACGGCATCGGGGTCGATCAGGCGGAGCTCGGCCGCTTGTTCGAGCGCTTCTTCCGGGCGGACCGAGCGAGGGCGTCGCGCGGCACCGGGCTCGGACTCGCGATCGTCAAGCACGTGGTCACGCAGGCCGGGGGCACGCTGGAGGCCGCGGGCGGCCGTGGGCGCGGTCTCGAGATCCGCTGCCGATTTCCGCCCCGCTAGCCTTTGACCGGACTCGCCGGAACGTCACCGGGCGGTCCCGAGCATGCGGATCTCTTTCCAAGAGGAGCTGGAATCCCTCGAACGAGCCATCGACGAGCTCGCCGAGCTCGTCCTGCGCTCGCTCCGCGCCGCGGTCGAGGCGCTCGTAACCCGCGATGTCGAGCTCGCCGACGAGGTCATCGCGTTCGACGACGACGTCGACGACGTCTACCTGCGAACGGCGCAGGCGGTCGAGCTCCTCCTCGCTCGGCAGACGCCGGTGGCGAGCGACCTGCGCCTCGTGCTCGCGATCTTGCACTCGAACCTCCACCTCGAGCGCATGGGGGATCTCTGCACGACGACGGCGAAGCTCACCAAGCTCTCCGCCGAGCTTCCTGCCGACGACGTCCTGCTCGCGGGCTTTCGCGAGATGGGCGAGCGGGCGCAGGAGATGATTCGCGTCGCCGTCGATGCGTTGCACAAGCGGGACGGCGAGCTCGCGGAGTCGCTCCTCGCGCTCGACGAGCTCATCGACCGCTCGAATCGCCGCGTCGTCCTGCGCATGGTCGAGCTCGGCTCGGAGAACCTCGAGTGGAGCTTGCGCATGATCGTCGCCTCGCGCTGTCTCGAGCGGATCGGCGACCATGCGGTTGACATCGGTGAGCAGGCTGCCTTCCTCGCGACGGGCGAGTTCCGCGAGTTCACCGACGCCTCGCACGATGTCGTCGGCGAAAGCTAAGCGCATACGCGTGCTGCGAAATCGCAAGCACCGCGGCCCCTCCGCGGCCACGCTTTAGGGTCTTCGCGCGAGCGGAATCCGCGTGAGCGGATTCCGATCTTGCGCACATCGTTTACCGGATCTCCGCCACATCTTCACCGGTCCGGGTCACGATCGGCTTGCCGGGGCGGGGACACTGGCGATGTGAGCGGAGCGTCCGGGCGAGCCGAACGCCGGCGATGACCATTGTGGAAGAAGGCACCGCTACTCCCGGCATCGATAGCCGGAGGATCGGGGAGCTTGCGGTCTCCGCAGCCGGTGACGTCCGCTCCCGAGAGGCCGTCTTCCGGGTCGAGGACCTGTCGGTGACGTACAGCGGCGCGCTCGCGCTCAGCGGCGTCACCCTCAACGTCCACAAGAACGCGGTGACCGCGTTCATCGGCCCCTCGGGATGCGGGAAGAGCACGTTCATCCGCTGCCTCAACCGGATGAACGACGTGATCCCCGGGGCTCGCGTCGGCGGAAGGATCCTCTACCACGAGCGCGATCTCTACGGTCGCGACGTCGATCCGGTCGAGGTTCGCCGTCGGATCGGAATGGTCTTCCAGAAGCCGAATCCGTTCCCGAAGTCGATCTACGACAACATCGCGTTCGGCCCGCGCATGCTGGGGATGAAGAAGGACCTCGACCAGCGGGTCGAGCGGGTGCTCCGCAACGCGGCGCTCTGGGACGAGGTGAAGGACCGGCTCAAGGAGAACGCACTCGGCCTTTCCGGCGGCCAGCAGCAGCGGCTCTGCATCGCTCGGGCCATCGCGGTGGAGCCGGACGTGATCCTCATGGACGAGCCGGCCTCGGCGCTCGATCCGATCTCGACCACGCGCATCGAGGACCTCATCCACGAGCTGAAGCGCCAGTACACGATCGCGATCGTCACCCACAACATGCAGCAAGCTGCACGAGTCGCCGACATGACCGCTTTCTTCAGCGTCGAGGTGCGCGAGGACGGCACGGGTCGCCACGGGATCCTCGTCGAGTACGACGCGACCACTCGGATCTTCACGAACCCGTCCGACAAGCGGACCGAGGACTACGTCACAGGTCGCTTCGGCTGATGGCCCGAGTCGAGTACCAGCAGAGCCTGAACGCCCTCGAGGCCGATCTGCAGGAGCTCGGTGCCGTCGTCCTGCGCGCGCTACGCGGCGTGCTCAATGCGCTCGACTCGCAGGACGTCGAGCTCAGCGACGAGGTCATCGCCTTCGACGACGAGATCGATCTTCGCTACCACCAGATCGAGCGGTCGGTCGCAGAGCTTCTCGCCCAGCAGGGGCCGGTGGCCTCGGATCTCAGGCTCGTCCTCGCGATCCTGCACGACTCGATCCACCTCGAACGCATTGGCGACCAGAGCGTGACGATCGCGAAGCTGACGAAGCTCGCCTCGGATCTCGAGCCGGGAAGGGAGCTCGTCGAGGGGCTCTCCGAGATGGGTGACCGCGCGGAGGAGATGGTGCGCGTCGCGCTCGACTCGTTCGCCCGCCGCGACGTCGAGCGGGCGCACTCTCTGTCCGAGCTCGACGAGCTGATCGACCGGACGAACCGACGCGTGGCCGAGAAGGTCCTCGCCATGGCCGCCACGCCGGGAACGCAGGAGTGGGGGCTGCGGATGATCGTCGTCTCGCGCTGCATCGAGCGCATCGGCGACAACGCAGTCGACATCGGCGAGCAGACGGCGTTTCTCGTCACCGGCGAGTTCCGGGAGTTCACCGACGCCTCGCACTGACCTTCACCGATGCGTCACCAGGTTTTCACAGACGCGAAGCACACCGCATCGGCCGTCACCAGAGACTCTCCGCAGCCTTCGTCAGGAGGACCATCGATGGGAGAAAGGGGTTACACCATGAAACGAGCGCTTGCGCTCGGGCTCGTCGTCGTGGCCGTTGTTGCTGTAGCGGCCGTCGCAGGACAGACGCAGTCGGCGTCCGCAAAGCCTGCGGCGGGCTCGCTTGTCGGGACCGGGGCGACGTTCCCGTTCCCGCTCATCTCGAAGTGGATTCCAGCGGTCGACAACGCCCTCGGCCTGAAGATCACGTACACGGCCACCGGCTCGGGCGCCGGTATCGCTCAGATCACGGCGCGCACGGTGGACTTCGGTGCCTCGGACGCGCCGCTCTCCCCGGATCAGCTGGCTGCATGCAAGAGCTGCGTCGTCATCCCCTGGGCGCTCGCGGGGATGTCGGTCCCGTACAACCTGCCCGGACTCGGCGGGCGGCTGAGGCTTTCGGGGCCGGTCCTCGTGAACATCTATCTGGGGAAAATCAGCAACTGGAACGACCCGGCAGTCAAGAAGCTGAATCCAAAGCTGAACCTGCCGGACAAGAAGATCACTCCGGTTTACCGATCGGACGGGTCCGGATCGACGTACGCGTTCACCGACTACCTCTCGGTCGTCAGCGCGCAGTGGAAGAGCAAGGTGGGCCGGAACACGAGCGTGAACTTCCCGGTCGGAACGGGTGCTCGGGGAAGCTCGGGCGTCGCCGGCGTCGTCAAGTCGACGGAAGGTGCACTCACGTACGTCGACGCGGCGTACTCGGTCCAGAACAAGTTCCAGTTCGCGCTGATCCAGAACCGGGCCGGAAGGTTCACCACCCCGGGTATCCGAGGCGTCACTCAAGCCGTCTCGCAGCTCCCGAAGAAGATCACGAACCTCTCGCAGCTCAAGATCGTCGACCCGCCGAAGTCGGCGGGGAAGCTCGCATACCCGATCTCGACCTTCACCTACGTGATCGTTCCGACGAACTCAGGCGACAAGGCGGTAGACCTGCGGAAGTGGGTCTACTGGGCGGTGACGCAGGGGCAGAAGTTCGGCCCACCGCTCTTCTTCGTGCCGCTGCCTGCGTCGGTAAAGGGCTTCGACTACCGCGAGATCAAGAAAATCCAATCAGGGTCGTAATCGGGGGAACGGGGCGCTCGCCGGATGACATCGACCGTCTACGAACCCGCGGCGCCGGAGGCCGATCTCCGGCGTCGCGGCATCCGGCTCGGCGACATCCTCTTCAAGGGCGTGTCGGTCACCGCGGCGGCGGCGGCGACCGTCCTGCTCGGGCTCATCGCCTACAAGATCTTCGAGCTCGCCTGGCCTGCGATTCAGGACTTCGGGCTCAGCTTCGTCTGGACCGAGGCCTGGAATCCGGTCACGAACCAGTTCGGGGCGCTCATCTTCATCTACGGGACTGTCGTCACGTCGATGATCGCGCTCCTGATTGCGACGCCGCTCTCGATCGCAATCGCGCTCTTCCTCACCGAGATCGCTCCGCGACGGCTCGCAGCGCCCATCGCGACAATCGTCGAGCTGCTCGCGGCGATCCCGAGTGTCGTCCTCGGCCTGTGGGGAATTCTGGTCTTCGGCCCCTGGGTCCGAGACCACCTCGAGCCCTGGCTCGGCAGCGTTCTCGGCTTCCTGCCGATGTTCTCCGGCGACCCGAGTCAAGCGGGGATCCTTCCCGCAGCACTCGTGCTGACGATCATGATCATCCCGATCACGTCCGCAATCTGTCGTGAGCTCTTCATTCGCGTGCCGACGGAGCTCACGGACGGTGCGCTCGCGCTCGGGTCGACCCGCTGGGAGGCGATCCGGGGCGTGATGTTCGCGTACGCAGCTCCGGGCATCGCCGCGGCCGTGTTGCTCGGTCTCGGCCGGGCCTTCGGCGAGGCCATAGCGGTCAACCAGACGATCGGCAACCACAATGCGATCCCGAGCTCCTGGTTTGCGCCGGGTGACTCGCTCGGGAGCAAGATCGCCTCGGAATACGTGGGGGCGGGGAGCTTGCAGCAGTCCTCGTCGATTCTCTACCTGGCCGCGATCCTGATGGTCATCTCGCTCGTCACGAACGTCGTCGCGCAGATCATCGTCGTCCGTTTCGAGAGAGCGAGGAGGGGCGTCTGATGAGCGTCGTCTCCGCACCCGATCCGTACGACATCACCGTGCGCTCGAGCGGCCTGCGGCGACGCAAGGTGGTCGAGAGGATCTTCGGCATCGCCGCAATCCTGTCCGCGGTCCTCGCCTGCGCGATTCTCGCCGTCGTCCTCGGGACGTTGGTCTACAAGGGCTTCAGCCAGCTCGACCTCACGTTCTTCACGAAACCGCGGCCGCTCTTCGGTGAGAAAGGCGGGATCGCGGACGCCCTTATCGGGAGCGCGATCATCGTCGGCATGGCGATGCTGATCGCGATACCTGTCTCCGTGCTCGTGGCGATCTACATGTCCGAGTACGCAGGGCCGCGGATCTCGCGTGGACTGCGAATCGTCCTGGACGTGCTCAACGGCGTTCCCGCGATTGTTGTCGGCATCTTCGTCTTCGGCCTGCTCGTCGTCGGGCACGGCCAGAGCGCGGTGTTCGGCGCCTTCGCGCTCGCCATTCTCATGCTCCCTATGGTCGCCAGGTCGACGCAGGAGATCCTTCAGGTCGTCCCCCAGAGCTTGCGCCACGCGAGCCTTGCGCTCGGGGTGACGAGGTGGCGGACGACGTGGAACATCATCCTCCCGGCTGCGATCGGCGGGATTCTCACCGGTGTCGTCATCTCGGTGGCACGGATTGCGGGAGAGACGGCGCCGCTGCTCTTCACGACGTCGATCGCAGCGAACGCCATCTCCTTCAACATCCACCAGGCGCTTCCGACGCTTCCAGTGACGATCCTCAGCGACTCCGAGTCACCCGACCCCGGCGAGCAGGCTGACGCATGGGCGGCGGCGCTCGTCTTGATCGCATTTGTGCTCGTGATGAACGTCCTCGCGAAGTACTTCGCTGGTCGCAAGCGGCGGCAGCTCGAGGGCTCGTGACGCTCCGCATGCAGGGTTAGACGATCTACTCGGCGAAAACCCGTGTGTGCCTGAAGAGCTTGGTGAGCTCCGGGATGCGTCCCGGCGAACGCGGCTCGCGAACGAGCGGACCTACCTCGCCTGGTGGCGCACCGGCCTGACCACCCTCGCGGTGAGCTTCGCTGCCGGGAGGCTCGTGCCGGCGCTGTCGGGAGGGCCCAACTGGCCGTTCGAGCTGATCGGAATCGCCTTCGCCGCGGTCGGCGTCGCATTCGTGACATACGGCTATGTCAGATACCGCGATGTCGAGCAGGCGCTCGCCCGCGGTGACTTCGCGAGCCTGCCGGGCCGGGCGGCGATCTCATTTGCCGCGGTGGGAGCGCTGCTCGGGCTCGCGACGATCGCGCTCGTGCTGCTCCATCCGAC
>WNGD01004624.1_pt1 | contig 22616 bp, 23 predicted proteins | sample 5400671 | NCBI WGS metagenome assembly WNGD01 (sample SAMN13153369, study PRJNA577476) | soil metagenome | isolation source: 40 cm soil or saprolite under grassland replicate 2 | place: USA:California | collected 2016-06-15 | reverse complement strand
CGCCGTCTAGCGATGAGCGATGACGTTATCGATGATGCCGTACTCCTGGGCTTCTTGCGAAGTCAGGAAATAGTCCCTTTCCATGTCCTTAGCCACCTGCTCGGTCGGTTTTCCGGTGTGTTCGGCCAAAATCTCCTCCAGGCGCCGCTTGAGGTTGATGGTTTCGCGGGCCTGGATCTCGATATCGGTCGCCTGCCCCTGGAAGCCGCCCGAGACCTGGTGGATCAGGATCTTGGCGTTCGGCAGGGCCACGCGCTTTCCTTTCGTCCCACCCGCCAGGATGACCGCGCCCATCGACATGGCGATCCCGATGCAGGTCGTCTGGATATCGGGCTTGATGTACTGCATCGTGTCGTAGATGGCGAGCCCGGAGTACACCTGGCCACCCGGAGAGTTGATGTAGATCTGGATGTCCTTCTCCGGGTCCTCGGACTCGAGATGGATCAGCTGGGCGATGATGAGATTCGCGATCTGGTCGTCGATCGGCGTGCCGAGGAAGATGATCCGCTCGTTGAGCAGACGCGAGTAGATGTCGAACGAGCGCTCGCCTCGCGAGGTCTGCTCGATCACCATGGGAATCAACGGGCTCATGTCAGGCTGGCTCCTTAGGCGTCGCTTGCGATGCCGACCCCAGAGGCAGGGCCGGCTTCGCCGGCTCGGCCGTTTTCAGCTGCCGGGGGTCCACAGTTTCGTCTCGGTCGTTGACTTTTCCTTGTCTGGTGTCCAGATGGCCTCGCGGGCGGCGGCTTGCTGGGGCGCGATGCGCTCGACCTCGTCGACAATACGGTCCAGGGCGCGTGCGAGCCGCATGCTCTCGCGCTCAGTGTCGTACGCGCCCGCGGCGCGCGCCTGCTCGATGACCTTGTCCGGCTCCTCGAAGCGGTCACGGAAGGCCTCGTCGACCTCCTCGTCCGAAATCTGGATGCCGAGCTTGTCGGCCGCGGCCTCGAGGACGAGCTCGCCGGCTACGGAAGCGGCCGCCTGGTCGCGCAGGCGCTTGATCAGTTCCTCGGGCGAATCGCCGGACATCTGGATGTAGGTCTCGAGCGAGCCGCCGCTGCGCTGGAGCACGGCGTCGAGCTCGCGCAGCAGCGTTCTCGTGCGGGCGTCGACGAGCGGCCCGGACACCTGGACCTTCGACGCCTCTATGAGCCTGTCGAGCGCCGAGCGCCTGAAGACCTCGTTCACCTCGGCTTCGATCTGTTCGCGGATGCGCTGCTCGATGTCGCCTCGGAGCTCGTCGATCGTGTCGAACTCGGACGCGGAGCGCGCGAGCTCGTCGTCGAGCTCCGGCAGCACCTTCTCCTTGATCTCCTTGACGACCGCCTCGACCTTGACCGGTTCCGCCTCGCCGGCCTGCTCCAGCTCGATCTCCTTCGTCTCGCCGGCGCTCATACCGACGAGCTGCTCTTCGAGCTCCGGGATCAGCCGCCCTGAGCCGAGCTCCACCACGTAGTCTCGCTCGCCGCTGTCGTCGGCAACCAGGTCGACGACGACCGTGTCGCCGAGCGCCGCAGGGCGAGCCTCGACCGGGGCCAGCTCGGCGACGGTCGAGCGGAGGACGTTGAGCTCGTGGTCGACGAGATCGTCGGGGAGCTCAGGCTCGGCGTACGGCACCTGCAGCTTCGTCCAGTCGGCGACCTCGGGCTTGGGAAGCACTGAGACCGTGGCCGTGAAGTGCCAGTCGTTGTCCTCCGAGTCGGGCAGCTCGTAGTCGAGCTCCGGCTGCTCTACCGGCCGGATGCGCTCGCGGGCGGCAGCGTTCCAGAACCAGCCCGAGATGTGGCTTTCGATCGCTTCGCTGAGGAGGCGCTCTTTGCCGATGTGCGAACGCAGCACGGGCATCGGAACCTTCCCCTTGCGAAAGCCGGGAATCTTGACGCTGGAGGCGAGATCGGAGGCAGCATGCTCGACCGCGTGATGGACGTCCGCACCCGGGACATCCACCGTGAGCCGGACTCTGTCGTCCGGCAGCTCTTCAACGCGCGTCGCCATCGAGCCATTAGACCAAACGGTTCTAGGGCTGCGGCTCGGGGAGGCTTATAGCCTCTGGGTCGTGGAGCTCTACCTCCTCGCTCGTCACGGTGAGTCGACCCTGAATTTCGAGAACAGGATCAACGGCGACCCGGCCGTTCCCGTCGCCCTGACGGAGAAGGGCCGCGAGGAGGCCCGCCAGCTGGGCGAGCAGGTCGCCCACATTCGCCTGGACCTCTGCCTTTGCACGCGGTTCTCGCGAACGCGGGAAACGGCGGAGCTCGCCCTCGAAGGGCGCGACGTGCCGATCGAAGTGGAGCCGCTCCTCGACGACATCGACATCGGCGACCTCGAGGGAGTCACGCTCGAGGACTATCGGGCCTGGAAGCGTGAGCGCACCCGCAAGGATCCGTTTCCAGGGGGCGAGTCCCTCGATGAGGCAGCGCTCCGCTATGCGCGGGCCTTCCGCAGGCTGCTCGAGCGGCCGGAGACGTCGGCGCTCGTGGTCACACACGAGATCCCGATGCGGTATGCGATCAACGCTGCTGACGGCTCCGACGACCTCGACGGGCCCGCCCACCAGCTGCCGAACGCGACCCCTTACCTCTTCGACGAGGCCGCTCTTGGCCAAGCTGTAGTCGGCATCGAGCGCCTAGCGTAGGATCATTTTTCAGGGTGCCCACCGAGAAGGGAGCGACATGAATCTGATCGAGAGGATCGACGAAGCCCGGACACGCTGGAACGTCCTCGACCACCCCCTTTATCTCCGCTGGGAGCGCGGTGAGCTGAGCCGCGAGGACCTCGCGTACTACGCGGGCGAATACCGGCACGCCGTCGTGGCGCTCGCCGATGCTGCAGCGGTCGGCGGGGACGCGGAGCACGCGGCCGAGGAGGCGGCCCACATCGATCTCTGGGACGACTTCGCCGCCGCGCTGGACGCGCCCCTCGATCGCGAGCCGAACATCGAGACCCGCGAGTGCACGACCACCTGGCGACCTGAAGACTCACTGGAAGCACGAGCCGTGCTCTACGCAGTCGAATCCGGCCAGCCAGCCATCTCCCGGACGAAGCTCACCGGCCTCGTCGACCATTACGGATTCACCGCAGGGTCGAAAGCCACCGAATACTTCGAACTGCACTCGGACCGCGACCACGAACACGCCACAGCGTCGGCCGAGGTGCTGCGGAACGCGACCCCCGAAGACGCAGACCGCCTAGTAGCCGCCGCAGAAGCAGCGCTCGAGGGCAACTGGCGACTACTCGACGGCGTTCAATCCCAGACGGCCTGAACGCGCGAATGCCGGCTTTGCCGGCGTTCGCTGATGCTGCTCCTCGGGTGTGGTCGAGCCGACCGAAGTCATCATGGCTCGCGAAGCGGGCCGGACTTCGGTCGGAGGGAATGCCGGCTTTGCCGGCGTTCGCTGATGCTGCTACTCGGCAGGGTCGAACCGACCGAAGTCATCATGGCTCGCGAAGCGAGCCGGACTTCGGTCGGGAGTCGGGAGTGCGGGCGAGAGGACTCGAACCTCTAAGGAGCCAAGGCTCCACCGGGACCTAAACCCGGCGCGTCTACCAATTCCGCCACGCCCGCCGGCGATTTCCAGGGTAGACCTTTCCTCCCCAGGAGGCGTACGATCCTGGGCGGCCGGAACGTGAAATGAAGCGCGCAGGACCCATCGTGTTGGCCCTCCTCGTCGCCACGGCATTCACGGCCGCTGCGGCAGGGCGACGTTCGTCTGGTCCGACGGCGGACCGGTGCGGAGGGCAGCTCTGGCAGATGAAGACGCTGAGCGACCCCCAGCGCAATGCGGTCGATCTCGAGCCCACCGCCACTACGATCGCCGCGATCGGCGAGCGTCCGTACCCTCGGCCGTTGCCGAGGACGCGCCGAACGGCCTTCCAGCGCCATGTCTGGCAGGTCGTGGCCCAGATCACGAAGTACCGCGTCGAGACCGGCGGAATCAGGCTGGAGCTCTTCGACCACGAGTCGTACCTCCATGCCGTCATTCCCACGCCTGACTGTCTCTCGAGCAAGACGCGTGCCCGCAACGACATCGTGTCCGCGTTCAAGCTCTTCAGCGGCGAGTGCGGGCACCCGACGACGAGGGATTGGCAATCACTCGGGGCGATCGTCTACGTGCGGGGCGTCGGTTTCTGGAGCCAGCGCCGGTCGCTGCGAGGCGCGGCAGGGAACGGCGCCGAGCTACATCCCGTGACGGGTCTCCGCATCGTCGCGGGCTGCGGTTAGGGAAGGCTCCTGGGCGTCGTCTTCGCTGGAGCGCGACGCCGGTAGCTGTAGCCAGAAAGTGGAGCCTCGGCCCGACTCGCTGTCGAAGCCGATCTGGCCTCCGTGCGCCTCGATGATCTGACGCGCGAGGACGAGACCCAATCCGGTGCCCGCGATCCCGAGCTCACGGCCGACGTCGCCCCGAAAGAACTTCGTGAAGATCTGCTCCTGGTGTCCTCCGGGGATCCCGAGCCCTTCGTCGCGCACCCAGATCCAGGCCTCGTCGCCGATCATGGCGGCGGTCACCTCCACGACTCCCCCGTCAGGCGAATACTTGATCGCATTGGATAGGAGGTTCCCGACCACCTGAGCGAGGCGGTCGCGATCGCCGCGGACGGTGAGCGCCTCCTCGGCCGGCTGAAACCTCAGCTCGTGCTCGTCGCTCTGGGCCGAGTAGAGCGTGACCTGCGTGGCTAGTAGGTCGTTGAGATCGACATGTTCGCTCCGCAAATCGAGCGCTTCCTGCTCGACGCGCTGGAGGTCGAGCAGGTCGTTCAGGAGGGCCGCCAGGCGGCGTGCTTCCGAGCGGATCACCTCCAGGTAACGCTTCGTCTCCTCTGGTGGGAGATCTCGGTCGAGCATGAGAGAGGAGAAACCGAGCACGCTGGCGAGCGGTGTGCGCAGCTCGTGCGAGACGTTGCTCACGAGCTCGCTCTTGACCTGCTCGCTTTCGAACAGGGTCCGGTTTCGCTCTTCGAGGTCTGCGACGGTTCGCTCGAGGGACGCAGCCATCGTGTTGAACGTTCGCTCCAACTGACCCACTTCGCCAGGCCCATCGGTGTCAAGACGCTCGGACAGGTCACCACCCGCGATTCGGGCTGCGGCCGCCGCAGTGAGGCGGACGGGCCTTGCGACCGCGCGGTTCACGTAGATCGCTCCGATCAGAATCAAGATCAGCGCCGCGCCGAGCCCGCTGCCCCCGACCACCAGCGAGTTGCGCGTTGTCGCGCGGGCCCGCTCGTTGCGGTCCGTGCTCAATGCCGTCTCCGTCGCGATGAATCGTCCGAATTGTTCGCGAATCGCCTCGACCTGATTTCGTCCGCGCGCGTCCTTCGCGACGCTTGGCGCTTGCGCCGGATTCCGCCGCAAGAAGTCCACGAGCGGAACCGAGTAGTAAGTGAAGTAGTCCTGGATCTCGTTCTTGATGGCGAGAGCACGACCGTGCTGCAACCTGTTGTCCTTCGTTAGCCGTATGAGGGTCGCGATCGACCCCGGATACAGCGCCTGTGCGTTCCGCCAGGGATCGAGGTAGCGCTCATCGCGCGTGAGCGCAAATCCACGCGACCCGGTCTCGAGATCGATCACGAACGTCTGGAGCTGGTTCGCTGTCGAGATCACCTGCTGCGAGCGGCGCGCGTCGAGCGAGCGCTGGTGGAGGCTGACGATCGCGAGAAAGAGAACGGCGAAGACGATCGCCAGCCCGACTGCAACAGCGATCGCGGCGAAGGCGATTCGTGCGACGAGCCCGGACGCCCTCCACGATCTTCTCGACTGACCGTTCGATTCACCCGAGCCTGCAGCTTCTGCGTCGGGGCCGGCTTGGCTCATCGTCTTTCGCTGAGAACCTCCTCCACCGCAGCAGTGATTTGCTCGGGCTCGAATGGTTTTACCATGACGCGGTCTGCGCCCTGGCGCAAAGCCTCTTCGCGCGTCCCCGGCTGAGCCGTCAGGACGATGACGGCCGTGCCAGAAAATGCCTCGTCACGCCGCAGCTCGGCGAGGACCTCGAGCCCGGTCCTGCGCGGCATCATCATGTCGAGAATCACGACGTCGGGGTGCAGGCGTCGGGCGATCTCCAGCGACTCCTCGCCGTCGTCGGCCTCTGCGAATCGGTACGGGCCAACCAAGCTGACCCGGATCAGCTCGCGAAGTGACGGCTCGTCATCGCAGATGAGCACGGTTGCTAGGGAACCGGCCATCAGTCCCATGCAAGCAGATCCGGACTGAAAGGCATAGCGATATGGCCCAAGTGCGGCTTCCCTAGGATGTTCCACACGTGGCGGACGCAAAGGAGGAGACACTCGAGCCGAAGGAGTGCCCAAGCGGACATGGGTCGATGCGTCTGCGTACCCGCTGGGCAGGCCAGCAGGCACATCCGGGCCGAAAGGGCACGCATGCCGAACCGATCACGGAGTGGGTCTGTCCGCGTTGCGGGCGCACTGCCCCACTCGAATAGGCGGCCCGGGAGGAATCGACTCCGCACGCCCGCAATTCATCGCCCTAGCCGGCAGCTCAGGGCAGCGTCAGCCGAAAGACGTTCTTCGCCCGTTTGCCACCCAACTCAGTGATTAACAGCGTTCCTCGGGCGCGTGAGAAACGCCCGGTCCCACCCACGACGGCGAGGGTCGAAACGGCGGCGCCCAGGGTGACTTTTCCTTTCACCAAGATCGTTCCTCGCGGAAGCCGCGCAATCCCACGGAAGTCGGCGGACCGCTTGTCTCGGCGGACGGTGACTGTCCCCCGATCTTGTCCAACGAGGGCGCCGTTCGGTTTTCCGAATTGGGGCGCCAGGTTGTAGAGCCTGTCGGTCATGGTGACGCGGTCCCCCGCGCTCAAGCCTTTTGGCTCGACGTCCTTCGCTTCAATCCCGCTGAGGATTGAAAGGGCCTTGATGTCGAGCGTCTTGCCGGAACGCGCTTCACCGACTGCGGTCGGCAGGAGCCCGAGGCAACAGGCCACGGGCAGAAGCAAGAGCCGAGAAAACACAACCCCCACATCGACGGCCAGCCCTTTGAGCTTGAGGCGCTGCTCGTCGCTCATGTCGGCTCTGCGCAGTGCAGGGAGTTCTTTGCATGGCCCCGGGAGGAGTCGAACCTCCGCGCACGCATTCGAAGTTCTAGCCGGGTCGCACCCCCTGCGCCGGGCTGCGGTCGATGTCGAGATTTCCAGGGAGAAAGGCGAGCCGGTCGCCCGGAAGTGTTTAGGAGCCCTGCTTCTCCTTGTGGATCTCGAACTCCGTCGATTGCGGCGGCGCAGGGAGCCCAGCATCGCCGAGGGCTTGGAAGCCGGGCATCAGTGTCTCGTCGCGGAAGGTCTCCCAGCTTTCACGGGAATCCCAAAGTGCGACCACGACCCAGCCATCATTGGTCGCGCCCGCTGCGTGGTAGGTCTGGCCCTTGGGAAGGCCGCCGTCCGATGGATGGACGCGGGCGATCGACGCTTCGTACTGATCCTTGGTGCCACCGGGAAACCGGTGAATGATCCCGAAAGTGGAAGCGATTGATCGCGACCGTCCTGTCAGCCTCGCTCGGAGAATCGGCCCAGGACTCGGCGACCAGTTTCCGCAGGCCATCGACGTCGGCCTCGTCGGACTCGAACGGGAAATTGGTGACGATCGCCCCAGCAACGGCGAGGGTCAAGAGCACCAGGGCCGCAACGACCCACCAACGCGCAGAATCCGGCAGGGCAAAGGCAGCATCTTTCTTCTTCGTGAGCGTCGCGAGTCCGAGGAGGATGGTCGAGAGAACACCAGAGGTCGTCACGACCAGGACGCCACGCGCTTCGAGTGACACCTTTCGTTCATCCTCGCGGTCGAGCTGCTTCGCGAAGTAGTCGGCGTAAACGGCGCTTCCAGGCTTGGCCTGGGGCGGGTCAGACTCATGAGCCTCTAGGGCTTCTTCTTGGGGGGCGCTGGTGGTGGTCTCTTCGGGCTTTCCGGTGATTTCTGACCCCCTCCTCTTACCGGCGGCTCCTGCGGCGCGTTTCTCCGCACCGGTTGGGTGCCGATCTTGTCCTCGGGCGGCGGGTTTTTCTTCTCGTCAGCCATTTAGCGCTTCTTCGCGGAGCCGCGTTTCGCCGTGCTGCGCTTCTTGGCCGTCGAGCGTTTTCGCGTCGATCTCCGCCGTTCGCCCCTGACGCCGATCTTGTCGTCGTCGGGCTTGGGCTTGCCTTTGGACACGGCGTCATCGTAATCGGTTGCCAGGAGTACGCCAATCCCCGAACAGGGCGTCGGCAACGAGTTCCGGAACGTCTTGGCCGGTCTGCTCCTCGATCCATGGCGCGGCGGGTTCCACGGGAGGCGCGCCCAGGCCTCCAAATCACGGACGCGCGTGGCCGACGACCCTCCAGCAACGACGCCGAGCGCAAGCACAGCGGTCGCGATCAAGACAGCTGCGATTCGAGCGATGATGGCCGAATGTAGGCCCGCATGACCGCAACAACCCTGACGGGATCCCGCTAGCCTTCCTATCGAAGGAGCACGAAGACGTCGCCGTGCGTCTTCCCGCGTGTGGCATGAATTCGCCAGCAGCCTTTCTCCCAGAAGAACCATCCCGTGCCCCACTCTCCGCCGGGGTGAACCCAGTTCGACCCCGTATGGCGGTCGGGCCCCCACACGGGATTGACGCGTGTGCCACTCGGTGCAGTCGCGAAGATTCGTAGCGAGCCAGTCCCGGTCATCCGCCAGATCCACTTCAGCGGCTGCGGCTGGGAAACGAGCCCGTCGAAGACTGCGGCCATCGGCGGCTTCGCGGAGGGGCCGAAGCCACCAAAAACCCAAAGCTGGCCTCTGTTGGTTGTGCCTCGGATTTCAGGCCAGCCCGTGGGTTCGTAGGGGCTAACGGTCGAAGGCGGAGAGCATGTGTTTACAGATGCAGCGGCGTGAAGCCGATAGGCCCCCGCGACGAGCGCGGCGATCGCAGTCGCAACAGCGGCAAGCGCGACCCGCATGAGGTGATTCTGCGCGATCCGAGCTCTGACTGCCGACCGTTGCGGCCCAATGACCGCAAAAATGTCCGCGTTTCTGTCGCTCGCGTGATCTCCGTTGCCGGAAACGTGAGCAGTTCCAGGGAGGTTTGCAATGGCCCCGGGAGGAGTCGAACCTCCGCGCACGGATTCGAAGTCCGTTGGCCCCGGGAGGAGTCGAACCTCCGCGCACGGATTCGAAGTCCGTCGCTCTATCCGCTGAGCTACGGGGCCGTCGGGCCGCAGCGTAGCGCCCGCTCGTTCGAGCAATGGACCTCGGTGGGCCGCGGACTCGTAGGGATGGTCATGGTGAGAGCGCTCGTGGTTGGGCTCGCACTGAGCGGCGCCGCGGTCGGGCTGGCGTCGGACGCGGAGGCCGGGGCCGGCTCCACTCGATTGGGCGTTTCGTTTCAGGTGCCCCCGGTGTGGCATCTGACGACCGGGCGCATCAACGGTGTCCTTGATCCCGTGACGGTTTTCACGATCAGCACGTTCCGACTAACGACGACGCCGCCCTCAACCGGCATCTGCGCTCCAGCTCTTAGGCGAGCCTGGAGAGCAGACGGCGCGTATGTGCAATTGACCGAGGAGCGGGACGGCGCGTCGCGCAAGCGCATGCTCCGTCGAGTCATGCGCAGACCCAAGCACTTCAGGCTGAACGCGAAGGGCGCCGGCGGCCTGTGCACGCCGCCGAACAGCGGTGAGCTCACCTTTCAGGAGGGACGACGCGCGTTCTATGTTTTCTACGGCTTCGGTCGCAACGCCTCCCAAGGAACTCGTGCTGCGGCTACCTCGCTGCTCGACAATCTGCGGATAACGCCCAGGCGCTGAGGCCAGATCGAATCGGGGAGGGGTGGCTGATGGGACTCGAACCCACGACCACCTGGACCACAACCAGGGGCTCTACCAACTGAGCTACAGCCACCGTGCGGACCGAAGGATAGCGTCGTTCTGTGCCGGGCCTTTCCGCGACAAGTACGCCTGCAGCTATGAGGTGGTTGCCCTGGTCCTCGCCGCCTGCGCCTCCTGCCGACCTTCGGCGAACTCCTCGATCAACTTCTTGCTGAAGGCAGGGATGTCGTCTGGCCAACGGCTCGTGACGAGACCGTCATCGACGACGACCTCCTGGTCGACGCGATTTGCTCCGGCATTCCTGAGGTCGGTCCTGAGCGACGGCCACGAGGTGACCGTGCGGTCGCGAACGACGCCGGCCTCGATCAGCATCCATGGCGCGTGGCAGATGGCTCCGACGGGCTTGCCCTGCTCGAAGAACTCGCGCACGAAATGCACCGCATTCTCGTCAAGGCGAAGTGCGTCCGGGTTGCCAACACCACCGGGCAGGACGAGTGCGTCGTAGTCGGACGCGCTGACCTCTTCGACGGTCTTGTCGACCATGAACTTGTCGGCCTTGTCGTAGTGATTGAACCCCTGAATCTCGCCGTCCTTGATGGACACCAATTCCAAGTCCGCACCGGCAACCTTCAAAGCCTCCCAAGGCCCAGTCAGCTCAACCTGCTCAACCATGTCAGTCGCGAGAAACGCAATTTTCTTGCCTTTCAACTCGTCAGCCATTGGAGCCTCCTCGATCCATGGTTTTGGGTTACGCGTTCCCCAATCGCCCACGAACTAACGCCCGAACGCCGGCTCAGCCGGCGTTCGTAACCCAGCGCCCCTTCTTCGAGCCGCGGCAAATCATCATGGCCCGGCAAAGCCGGGCCGGATTTGCCGCGGGAGTGCGCCTGGGAGGATTCGAACCTCCGACCCGCGGCTTAGAAGGCCGCCGCTCTGTCCACTGAGCTACAGGCGCCGGAGGAACAGGGTATAGCGGAGGTGCTCTAGCGCCTGACGCCGAAATCGGCGGTCACGATGGTGACTTCGCGCCCGCCGTAGGTACCAGGTGCTGAGCTCAGGTGCACGGCCGAGAGACCGATCTCTCGCCAGCGTGCAGTCAGGAGGATCTTCCTGTGCTCGGGGCTGTTCATCCACATGTCGAGGGCGCTCGAGGCGCTGACGTCGGGAGACGACCAGAGCAGGTTCTCTCCAACCGACCAGTAACGCTTGTCGCCCACCGAGTAGAAGCGGGCGATCCGCTTGTCGAACGACATCCCGTTGGCCGAGTCATGACTGAAGTAGCCACGCTGGGCCATCTCGGTCGAATGCAGGCGGGCGGCGGCGGCGAGCTTCGCGGACAGTCGCAGCGCGCCGAGACCATGCTGGTGTCGCAGGAGGTTGACGTTCGAGAGGACATCTTGCTCGAGCGCGCCTGTCGCACTCGCCGGGGCCTGGCCGATCGCGCCTGCCGATCCCGCCCAGAGCCCTACGGCCGAGACCGTGAGTGCCAGACAAAGGAGGGCACGACGGGCCATGCAGTTTGGATCGGCCGCTTCCCAGGCGGCCCTGTCCCTCGAACGAGGGATCAGGTAGCGCCGGCAGGCTCCTCGGCGCGGCGATGGCGCAACCAGTCCACGAAGACCACCTGGAGCGAGCCCGCAACCGGAATCGCCGCGAGCGCACCGAGCACGCCCCCGAGCGCGGCACCGATCAGCACGGCGATCAACACGACGAGCGGCGAGAGCTGGACTGTCCGGCCATAGACGACCGGTTGGAGTATGTGGTTCTCGACCTGCTGATAGATGATGAAGAAGACGACCACGATGATCCCTGCGGGTATCGAGTGGAGGGCTGCGACCGTTCCCACGATGATGGCCGCGATCGTCGCGCCGGCCAGCGGAATCAGGTCGAGGATCGCAACGATCAGGCCGAGCGCGACGGCGTACGGCACACCGAGGATGAGGAGGACGATCGTGGTCAACCCACCCGCGATGAGGCTGATCAGGAGATTGCCAGTGACGTAGCCGCCGACAGTGCGATAGATGTCGTGTCCGACCGCGCGCCAGCGGCGCGCTGTCGCCGGCGCGAGCAGAGAGAAGAAGGACTCGATCCACCTTTTGCCCTCGAGGAGCATGAAGAGAGTCAGGAAGGCGATCGTCACCGTCGCCAGGACTGCGTTGACAACGCCTCTTGCGAGAGAGAGCGCGGCGCCAGAGACGCCGAACAGCTTCGAGGCGCCGCCGTCCTGCAGCGCCTTCCGCGCCTTGTCGACAAGGTGGTACTTCGTCTGGAGAAAGCCGAGCCGGCCACGACCCTTTGTCAGGTCGTTCAGATAGTCGGGCACCTTTCCGGCGAAGTCGTTGACCTGATTGACGAGCGTCGGGATGAAGAGAAACCCGATCCCGACGACCGCAGCGAGGGCTGCGATGTAGACGACCCCCGTCGCCAGGCCACGTCGCTTCAGCCGGGCTTCGAGACGGTCGACTGCTGGATTGAGAGCCAGCGCGAGAAAAAGGGCGATGAAGATCCAGGTGAGGACGTGGCGCGCGATCCACAGGATTTCGAGCACGATCGCCGTCGCCAACAAAAGCCCGATGACACGGAACACCGTCCGCGGCATGAAATCGACGATGCGCAGAGGGCCTTGCGGCACGACTGCAGCATCGCGAGACGGCCGGACGGTACATTCCACCCCCGATGCAGGCGACCATCCAGACGAACCACGGCCCGATCCACGTCGAGCTCTTCCCGGACGACGCGCCGAAGACCGTCAACAACTTCGTGAAGCTCGTGAACGACGGCTTCTACGACCGGGTCATCTTTCACCGTGTCATCCCTGACTTCATGATCCAGGGCGGCGATCCGACCGGGACCGGCTCGGGTGGACCCGGCTACAGCTTCGAGGACGAGTTCAACGACCACAAGGTCGAGCGCGGAGCGCTGGCAATGGCGAACGCCGGGCCGAACACGAACGGCAGCCAGTTCTTCATCGTCACCACGGAAGCTGCGCCGTGGCTCGACGGGAAGCATACGGTCTTCGGCCGCGTGACCCAGGGCATGGACGTGGTGGACACGATCTCCGAGCTGCCACGCGACGCGCGCGACAAACCGCACGACGATGTCGTGATGGAGAGCGTCACGGTCTCCGACGGTCCCGAATAGCCGCAGCAAGAGGCAACCCGTACCAGAGCACTAAGAAGCAAGCCGCGACGAACGCGGTGAACGTCGCCGCCCACGCCCGGTGAAAGAGAAAGTCGGTGATCACGAATACGACACTCGTGATCGCGACGGCGAGACAGGCCATTCCGGCGATCGTCAGGTTGTTGGAGATGACGAGCAGGCGCTCCTTGTCGTGCTGGCGCCAGCGCAGCCGGTGGTATGAGCTCGGCGCGATCAAGAGGACGGTCGACAGCGCAGTGGCGATGAAGGCGACGAAGAAGATGTCCCGGTCGACCCTGCCGAGCTTGGGGAAGCCGTTGGCGAACGGGACGGCGAGTAGGAAGGCGAAGAGAACCTGCACGCCGGGGAGCGCGACGCGCAGCTCGTTCAAGAGCTCGATCAGCTCTCGGTTGTGACGGTCTTCCTTGCTCTCTTCGGCCACGGGCTTCTATTCCAGCCAGGCCTCTCGTTCGAAACCGGCGTACTGCTGGATGGCTCCGAAGATGCTCTGGACGACTCGAGTGCAACCTGTTCGCCGATCACGTTCAGCGACAGCGTGAGATTGAGCAGTTTTGGCTCGATGTTGCTCTGATCTCCTCGTCCCGCAGATCGAAATGCGTCTTCAGGAAGAGATGAAAAAACGCACCATCTCGGGATCCGAGTTGTAGAACCGCAGCGCATTCCGATCCTTCTCGCCTTCCGCCCAATAGAGCATGCAGCCCGCCACATGGCAGCTGTCGCCTTGAAGCGCAAGGCTCCGACCTGCTTGTTGGTAAGCGATTCGTTCCGCCCGACGGTTCGCAGCCTGGATGACCGTGCCGCTTAGTTGCCGGTTGTACGCCGGGTTCCGACGAAGCAGCTCTTGCTCCTGCGTGGGAGTAAGCTCGATATCCCGGACCCAACGGCTCACGGAAGAGGCCGCGACGCCGAGACGTCGTGCAATCTCCTTGATCGGTGCGCCCTCCTCGCGCCGGATGGTTCGAGCACGCTCTCGCTCTTCTGTTTTCACTTCAGAAAACATTAGCGAGGGCTTAGGACGGAGAAGCGGGCGATCGGAATCGAACCGACATCAGCGGCTTGGAAGGCCGCAGCTCTACCGTTGAGCTACGCCCGCAGAGCTCTGGATAGCGTAGCGGCGTGGATCCGCACTCGTGGTCGCTGCACTGGGACGTGCTGCTTGCGATCGGCATCCTCGCGGCCGGGTACTTCTCGAGCCAACGCCGATGGCCTGCTGATGCGAGACGCAGAGTCGCCTTCGACCTCGCCGTCATTCTGTTGCTCGCGGTCTACGTGACCCCGCTGCACACGATCGCGCTTCACTACCTGCTCTCGGTTCACCTTCTACAGAACGTCGTCACAGCCGAATGGGCGCCGGCGCTCGTGGTGGTCGCGCTGGCACCGTCGTTTGCGCGCGAGCTCGAGCGACTTAGAGCGGTTCGCGTTCTCACACACCCGCTTGTCGCCCTGCCGCTCTGGCTCGGGACGTACTTCGTCTGGCACGTGCCACCGGTCTACGACGCGGCACTCGAGCAGTCCGGCTGGCTGCTGAACCTCGAGCATCTGACCTACTTCTTCGCCGGCGTGCTGCTCTGGTGGCCTGTCGTACACGGACGCCACTCGGACGGTGTCAAGGCGCTGTATCTCTTCGGTGCGTTCGTGCTCGCGGCGCCGCTGGGGCTGCTGCTCGCGCTCCTGCCGCGACCGATCTACGACTTCTACAAGGACGCTCCGCAGCTCTGGGGCCTTTCCGACCTCACGGACCAGCAGATCGCGGGTGTGACGATGGCCGTCGAGCAGGCGATCGTGTTCTTTGCCGTATTCGCCTACTTCTTCATGCGCTTCTTGCGGACGGAGCACATCGCCGGAGTCTTCAGCGAAAGCTCGAGATGAGCGCGCCACCGCCGACAACGAGCCCGGCTGCGAGGAGCAAGCGTGGCCCGATCCGTTCCGAGCTGCGCAGCAGCACGATCGAGATCAGCACTGCGAAGAGCGACTCGGTCGCGACAAGCGGCGCGACGATGGTGACCCGACCGCGGTCGAACGCGGAGTAGAGACAGGCGTAGCTGATCCCATAGACGAGACCGGATGGCACGAACGGTCGCGCGGCGAGGCGGATGCGCTCGCGCGCGTTCGGTCGCGAGGCGACCACGATCAGGATCACGAAGGTCGCGGACACCAGCGATGCAGTCGCAGCGACGAACCCGGGCACCTCGCTGCTTCGTGCGGCCCAGCGGACGAGATTGTCGCGAACAGAGAACAGCGCTGCGGCACCGAGGCTGAGTGCAATTCCCAGCGAGAGCAGCGTCGTGGAACCTCCACGCTCGCTGACCAGCAGCGTCCCACCCGCGACCACGAACAGCGTCCCCAGTACGAGCGCGACGTGCAGCCGCTCGCCGAGGACAGTGACCGCTATCGCGGCCGACAGCACCGGTGAGATCCCGACGGCGATGGCTGTACGCGACGGACCGATGACACCCACCGACCGCGTGAACAAGATTTGGCTGATTCCCGGCGCGAACAATCCGGTGAGGAAGAACGGCCACGTGTCCCTCCACACCACGCCCGAGAAGTCTCCGCTCAGGAGCGCAAGGACCGCACAGATCACGCCTGCAATGACGGTGGTGACGAGCGATGCCGTCTCCGCGTCGATGCCGCGGGCGAGCGCGAGACGGATCGTGACGGCGAGGGCGCCGAAGAAGAGCGCCGAGCTCGCAGCGAGGAGGACGACCAAAGTCGGGGCGGCGAGATTCGAACTCGCGACTTCTGCCTCCCAAAGGCAGCACTCTAACCAGGCTGAGCTACGCCCCGCCGTGCGCAGATTACATGTGTAGGTTCGCGCGATGGTCCAGCCACGCCCGGTCGTCGGCTACGCGATGGTCGCCGTCGCTGCGACGCTCTTCGCCGTCAACGGCTCGGTCTCGAAGGTGATCCTCGGTTCGGGCATCAGCTCGGGCCAGCTCACGGAGGTGCGTTGCGCCGGCTCGCTGATCGGGCTAGCGCTCATCGCCGTGGCGACTAGACCGCGGTCTCTAGGAGTTCGCGCCGCGGAACTGCCCCTCCTGATCGCGCTCGGCATCGGCCTCGCACTCGTTCAGTGGGCGTACTTCTTCGCGATCCACCGACTCGACATCGGAATCGCGCTGCTGATCCAGTTCGTCGCGCCGATCCTCGTCGCACTCTGGGCTCGGTTCGTCTTTCACGAGCCAGTCCGGCGCCGCATCTGGGCGGCGCTCGCCCTCTCGCTCGCCGGGCTCATGCTCATCGTCGAGATCTGGCACGGTGGACGCCTCAGCGGTCCCGGTGTCGCCGCCTGCGTGCTCGCAGCGATCAGCCTGGCCGCGTATTTCCTGATCGCCGAGCGCGGCGTGCGCCGCCGTGATCCAGTCTCTCTCTCCGCCTGGGCCTTTCTCGTCGCGACGATCTTCTGGTCGCTGCTCGCGCCCTGGTGGAGCTTCCCGGGGCAGCGCGTCGACGACCACGTCTCACTGTTTGGAAACCTCGCCTCGACGCATGTGCCCCTCTGGTCGCTGATGCTGTGGATGGTCATCCTGGGCGGGGTCATCCCGTTCGCCCTCATCGTCAGCGCCCTTCGGCACATCTCTGCCACCCGGGCCGGAATCACGGCGATGCTGGAGCCGGTCATGGCCATCGCCGTGGCCTGGGCCTGGCTGGGAGAGACCCTCCAGCCGGTCCAGTTGTCCGGTGCCGCTCTTACCCTGCTCGGGATCGGACTCTCTCAGACGGCCCGCTGAAAATGATGCTCCGAGCGAAGGCGATCTACCCCTTTTGGGGGAGGCGACCCCAGAGCGACGACTCCAGACTGCCGCGAATGCCGATCAAAAAGAAGATTTTCCTAGGTTTTCTGGCAAGTTTCGCCCTCTTCGGGCCCGCGGCCGGGGCTCAAGCCCGGTCGTTGAGCAGCTCGGAGGCTTCGCTCCTCCAGACGATGAACTCAATCCGGACGGGCCACCACCTCGCCCCCCTGCGACTGGACGTTCGTCTCCTCCGCGCTGCCCGCGGTCATTCCGCGGACATGATGCAACGCCAGTACTTCGCGCACGGCTCGGTCGCCGGCCGCGCTCTGGCCCAGGGTGCGCACGGCCCCTTGTTCGGCGAAGACCTCGCCTGGGGTACGGGAGTCGGTGCTCAATGGGTCGTCACCCAGTGGCTGGAAAGCCCAGCCCACCGAGCCGTCCTGCTCCGACCCGGCTTCCGCCGCGTCGGGATCGGGATTGCCTTCGGCACGTTTGCCGGTCACGGCGGTGCCGTGGTCTTCACGGCCGATTTCGCAGGGCGCTAAAGATCGTCGGGAGAAAGGGAGCGCGGGAGGTCGACTGGGGAGTCGGCCTCCTTTGCGCTTCTACTCGGACTCCATCAGCGACCGGAGCTCCGAGAGCTTCTCGGCACGGAGCTCGTCCCGCTCCCCGCGGTCGAGACGGTCGAGCAGGCTCTGTACGAGCGGCGCCAGCTCCAGCGGGTTGAACGGCTTCGTCACGTAGTCGACGCCACCGATGTCGAGCCCGCGGGCGCGGTCGCGAAACTCTGCCCGCGCCGTGAGGAAGATGATCGGAATGCCCACCGTCCGGTCGTCCTCGAACAGCTGCTCCGCCACCCGCCACCCGTCGAGGCCGGGCATCATCACGTCGAGGAGGATCACGTCAGGCCTCTCGTCGCGCGCCTTGTCCACACCGGACGGCCCGTCTGGAGCCTCGATCACGTCCATGCCCTCGGCCTCGAGATTCACTCGGCAGAGCAGACGAATCGGAGCCTCGTCGTCGATTACGAGAACTTTGGTCATGAGGGGACACACCCGGGAGTCGCCGCCGGTATACCCGAAGCGCCTGTCATCTATTCGCGTGCGACCGGCAGCTCGAACGAGAAGCTCGAGCCTTCCCCTTCGGTCGAGTCGACCCAGATGCGCCCGCCCATCGCAGTCACCAGTTCCTTGGCGATGAAAAGACCGAGTCCCGTGCCGGCTGCGCCGTCGCGCGCGGCGGACTCCGCACGATAGAACTTGCGGAAGATTCGCTCGCGCTCGGCGGCCGGGATCCCGATGCCCTCGTCGGCGACGCGGACTTCGACCCGGTCCTGGTTGCGGCGCGCACCGACGGTGACGGTTCCCCCACCGGGTGAGTATCTGAGCGCGTTCTCGACGAGGATGTTGAAGACCTGCCGCACCTTGTCCGGATCCGCTTCGGCGGCGAGCGGCTCGTCGGGCAGGTCGATCTCGAAGCGATGGCCGTTCATGACGCCGCTCTCTTCGACGGTCTCGACCAGCTCCGAGACGACGGAGCCGAGGTCGATCCGGCCCAGCTCGACCTGCAGGTCGCCCGCATCGAGCCGGGCGACATTCAAGAGCTGGTCGACGATCTCCGTCAAGCGCTCGGACTCAGAGGCGATGTAGCTCAGGAAGATGCGCCTGTCGTCCTCGTCGAACGGGACGTCCTGTCGAAGCAGTGTCTCGGCGAACCCGTAGATCGACGTCAGCGGCGTGCGCAGCTCGTGCGAGACCGCGGCGACGAAGTCGGACTTGACTTGCTCGACCATCCGATCGGCGGAGATATCGCGGAACGCGAAGATACGTCCCGCAACGGCGCCGAGCGGGTCGCGCATCACCGCCTCGCTCAGTGACAGCCAGACTTCCTCGCCGCCGCGCGTGATCGAAACCAGGCGCTGGCGCGACGGCGTCTCTGACTCCGTGGACTCGAGCTGCCGCTGCAGGGCCTGCAACGTGGTCAGGCCGATCGCCTCCTCCTGAGGCACGCCCGTAATCTCTTCGGCGGCGGAGTTCCAGAGGACCACTTGACCGTCTCGGTCGACCGCCACGATTCCATCTGCGATGTTCGCGAGAATCGCGACGCTGCGTTCCTTCTCCAATGAGACGCGCGAGTAGAGCTCGGCGTTCGCAAGCGCCGCGGATGTGTTCCCCGCGAGCGCGAGCAGCGCTTCGATTTCTTCGGGCCGCCACTGGCGAGGCTTGCGCGCGTAGACGGACAACACGCCCGCCAGCGAGCCTTCGGGACCGGACAGAGGTACGCCGAGAAAGGCTGCATACCCGGCCGCGAGAATCGCATCGGCGCCGGCCAGCCGTTCGTCGGTACTGACGTCTTCGACCGCGAGTGGCGAGCGCGACTGGAAGACATCCCCGGCAAGGCGTGCCGTCACGGATGTTCGACTCCCGACGGCTTCTTCGGCGCCCTCGCCCGACGCAGAGCTCACGACGAGCTCGTCTTCCTCGAGCGTGCGGACTGCGCAGGCGTCGGCTCCGAGCAACGCCGGTGCCTGCTGCACGACCTCGTCGAGAACGGCAGCCGGGTCCAGCTCGGTCGCCAAAACGCCGCCCGTGCGCGCAATCTGCTGCGAGAGAGCGCGCGCCGTGCGCTCGGCTTCGAACAGCTCGCTCCGCTCGAGAGCGCCACGACCAGCGTCGCCGAGGTGACGGCCGAGTTCGATGTCCTCGTCGCTGAACGCGCGTTCCTCCGCGAAGAAGACGACGACGAGGCCTGAGTGTTCCGCGCGCGGGCTGGCGGCGGGCACCGCAAGCAGAGCGCGATATCCCGCAGCCTTTGCCAGCTCTCGCCAGGGCCCCTCGAAGCGGTCGTCACGCGTGACGTCCGGCGAGGCCAACGCGCGCCGCTCCCCTGCCGCGGCCTGGAGGCAGTTCGCGGACTCGGGCAGCTTGTGTTCGAGTGCCTCGACGAGCGCAGGCGGCAGGCCCGCTCCGGCAGCGAGCTCGAGATTTCCACCGCGTGGCATCAGGACGGCGGCGAACGAGCCCCCTAGTGTTTCGTTCGCCGCCTGGGCCAGTGCTTCGAGAGTGTCCGAAAGCGAAAGCGACCTGCCGAGTAGTGCCGCGATTCGGAAGAGCGATCCCTGCTGGGCCATCCGCTGCTCGTTCTCGCTCAGCAGTTGGGCCACCCACACTGCAAGTCCGATTTCCCGGGCCACGGCCTCGGTCAGCGCGATCTCCTGGACATCCCAGGGCCCGGCGGTGTTGCGGTGGAGCGCAAGGACTCCGATCAGCTCGTCGAAGATCACGATCGGAACTGCGAGGACCGCACGCGAGCCCAGGCTCAACAGAGTGTCGCGTCCTCCGAGCGAAGCGTTCCCGAGCTCGGGCTCGGTCTCGACGTTCTCGACGGCCACGGTCCGGCGACGTTTCACCGCGAGGTTCGAGACGGCAAGGTGCCGCCCGACGCTGACGGGCTCCAAGCCGGCTCGTTGCCACTGCGCGGTCGGAATCTCGCCATGAGGTCCGAGACGGATCAGACACCGGTCCACCCCCAGCGCGAGGCCGGTCTCCTCCACGGCGACACGTAGCAGCTCGTCGATGTTCAGCTCGGAACGAACGCGCGCCGAGATCCGCGCGACGAACCGCTCGCGCTCGAGCGCTTCCGCGAGACCTGCGATGCCTTCAACCTCTTCCGCCTGTTCGAGCAGTCCTTCCGCAACCGCCTCGGCATCGTCGCTGCGGCGGGCGGCATTTGCTGCGCGAGTTCCCGTCTCAGCCTCGCCCGCAGGAGCGGGACCCGCTGGTCGGCCCGCAGCCCTGAGAGCGAGCAAAGCAGGCACGCCCAGGACCGTGGCGAGGGCCAGCATGAGCCAGGGGCCGCCGGGCGGAGGTTTGCGCTGGATAGCGAGCACGACCCCATAGATGGCAGTTGCGAGCCCGGCAGCGGGAAACGCCGCGAGGAGTGCGGAGTCGAGCTGGGGACGACCTCGCCTTCCCCAGACGGCAGGAGCCAGTCGTGCGGTAGCCCCGAGGAATGCCGCAGCGACAACGAGTAGCGGCACCGCGTTGAACCAGAGAACTTGGTCGGCTCGTGACACTGGGCGATCCTGATTGTAGGCCTGACAGGCACGCTTTTCCGCCGGGCGAGCCGCTTTCCTCTCGCTTCCAAAGATGGGCCGTTCGGCCTATTGGAAAGGACGGTAGGACCCGTTAGCGTCACTCCCACTGGGCGATGCGAACCGCGGTGCGTTCCTGGCCTTGCAGTCCGCGGTGAGCACTAGGAGGAGGCCCGTCGCCACCGACCCCCCCGAGCGACGGGCCTTTTCCTGTTCGAACGGGCTCGCGCGGGCACTGCTACCGTGGCCGCCGGTTTGGTTCAGCGGGTCTTGCTTGCATCACCCCGGGGATATTGCGCCGGAGTAGAGCGCGCCGTCGAAACGGTGGAGCGTGCACTCTCGCTCTACGGCGCCCCGGTTTTCGTGCGCAAGCAGATCGTCCACAACGCGCACGTCGTGCGTGAGCTGGAGGAGCGCGGAGCGGTCTTCGTCGAGGATGAGGCGGAGGCCCCGCCCGGCGCGATCCTCGTGCTCTCGGCTCACGGTGTTGCCCCGTCGGTCTACGAGCGGGCCGCAAGCCGCGGGCAGACGACGATCGATGCGACCTGCCCCCTCGTGACGAAGGTGCACGTTCAGGCGCGGCGCTACGCCGCGGAAGGAAGGCGCATCGTCCTGATCGGACACGCCGGACACGAAGAGGTCGTGGGCACGATGGGCGAGGCACCGGAAGCCACGGTGCTCGTCGAAAGTGTCGAGGACGCGGAAGCCCTCGAGCTTCCGTTCGGCACACCGATGGCCTACATCACGCAGACGACTCTGTCGGTGGACGAGACGACTGAGATCATCGACGTCCTGAAGCGCCGGTTCCCGCACATCCACGCCCCGCAGCGCGAGGACATCTGCTACGCGACCTCGAACCGCCAGTGGGCGGTGAAGGAGATGCTGGGAGAGATCGAGCTGCTGCTAGTGATCGGCTCGCGCAACTCGTCCAATTCGAACCGCCTCGTCGAGGTCGCCCGACTCGCCGGCGTGGAGGCGCATCTGATCGACGACGACACGGAGATCGACGAGCGCTGGTTCGACGACGTCGAGACGGTCGGGCTGACGTCGGGCGCGTCCGCGCCGGAGCGACTCGTGACGCGGGTTTGCGACTGGTTCCGCGGTCGGGGCGTGAACGAGATCAGCTCGTTCTCGTCGGTCTACGAGGACGTGGTCTTCCGGCTACCCGTCGAACTGCGTCGAGCAGAGACGTCGGCCGCCTGATCGGTTCGAGGAAGCGGGCCAGCCGGGCCGCCTCCGCCTCGCGTAGTGAAACGGCGGCTTCTGCAACGCCGGTGTCGCTCCAGACGCTGAAACGCACGTGGGGGTCCTTGGTCAGGTAGCGCGACACGCGCAGCGCCTTGCCGGCATCGCGTGGATGCGGCGCGAAGAATTCGACGATCTTCGTGCGCTGCGGCGACGCGCACCAGGGACAGAAGCGGAAACGCTCCTCGATCTCCCCTCTGCAGCGCGGACAGCGCGGCATGGCTCGTAGCCTGCCATAGCATCGGGCGATGCGCGAGGCTCCGGATCGGGTCCGGCGGTTGCCGGACCAGTACTTCACGGCCCTGCTCGCCAAGGTTGGGGCTGCGACGCTGCACGGCGGCGAGCCGCTGGTCGACCTCGGCCGCGGCAATCCGGAGGTCGGGCCCCCCGAGCACGTGGTGCGAGCGCTCGCTGAGTGCGCCGAACGCCACGACGTCCACGGCTACGCGCCGTTCTCGGGCCTGCCCGCGCTCAAAGAGGCGATCGCGGTCCGCTACGGCGAGGTGTACGGCGTCCACCTAGACCCCGCCCGCGAGGTCGCGGTGCTGCCCGGCACGAAAACAGGCCTGATCGAGTTCGCGCTCTGCGC
>WNGD01002223.1_pt1 | contig 22623 bp, 22 predicted proteins | sample 5400671 | NCBI WGS metagenome assembly WNGD01 (sample SAMN13153369, study PRJNA577476) | soil metagenome | isolation source: 40 cm soil or saprolite under grassland replicate 2 | place: USA:California | collected 2016-06-15 | reverse complement strand
CCATCAGCGCGGAAGTCGTGGGGAGTGACCAAATCCCACCGGTGCGACCACCTGAGGATGCAGAGCGTGCTTTTCGTGTCACAGCGAGCGATTTTTCGCTCGGTGCCGCGAGCAATGGTATCGTCGGCACTCAATTCGACTTCGCGATCGGATATGCTTGCGTTGCATCGCTGTCGGTTTCGGTCGGGGGGGGGCTGAACTTGACCGCTCAAAAGCTCGTCGCCGCATTGGCGACGCTCGTCGCTCTTGGCGCTCCTGCGCCGGGGCGGGCGGCGGTCGATCGCCCGCCTCAGTTCATTGTCATGGCCTTCGACAATTGTACTGAGCTCGAGCGCTGGCAAGAGCTCACCGACTTCGCTGCCGAATTGAACAAGGATGGCGAGCGCGTTCACTTTACCTTCTTTGTCAGCGGCAGCAATTTCATCGCCGACAGCAGCAGGAATATCTATGCAGGCCCACACCAGCGGCGAGGCTATTCCCGCATCAGCTTTGGTGGCACGCCCGAGCAGATTCGCAAACGCGTCGAGTACGTGAACGCACTTTACCGCAGCGGACACGAAATTGCCTCCCACGCTGTCGGTCATTTCAACGGCGCGTCCTGGTCGGCCGTCGATTGGGAGAAGGAATTTCGCGCGTTTGGACAAATCTTGAAGAACGTGGGGCCGAACAATGAGCTGCCGGGTTCGCAATTCGCATTTCCCGTGACAGATGTGATCGGCTTTCGCGCGCCCTATCTCGCCAAAGGCGCAGCACTATACAGCGCGCTCAAGGCGCACGGCTTCCGTTACGACACCAGCGGGGTCGGCCAAGCCGACGCCTGGCCGGAAAAGATCGATGGACTGTGGCGATTCAACTTGGCCATGTTGAGGATCCAAGGTTCCGGCAGGGGCACGCTGTCGATGGATTATAACTTCTTCGTGGCCCAGTCGCGTGCCGCGTATGATCCCCGCCGTTACGACATGACGCGCGAGCAAACGCTAAAAACGTACCTCCAGTACTTCAAAAGCAATTATGCCGGAAACCGAGCGCCGCTCCACATCGGCCACCATTTTATGAATTACGGAGGCGGCGCCTACAACGAGGCGCTGAAGTCGTTTGCGCGCGCGGTTTGCGGCCTGCCGGAAGTGCGGTGCGTCACTTACGCCAAGCTCGCCGACTTCATGGATCAGCAGAACGCGGACACGCTTGCTGCCTATCGCAGAGGTGATTTTGCGCACGTAGCAATTCCAACGTTGAACGTCGCGCAAGTGTTGCGCTAGCCGCCAAGCGGCAAGGGCCGGCCGTCGGCTCGTAAAGATCAAGTTGCGACTCTTCCGGCCTCCCAGCCCAGCATCGCGCGTTTGCGCGTGAGTCCCCAATGATAGCCTGTGAGCTCGCCGCTCTTACCCAGCACGCGATGGCATGGCACGACGAACGAGAGCGGGTTTTTGCCGACGGCGGCGCCCACGGCGCGCGCGGCTTTTGTTGCGCCAATCTTGATCGCGATGTCTGAATACGTCGTCGCGCGGCCCATTGGAATTTCGAGCAAGGTTTCCCACACCCGCACCTCGAAATCGGTGCCGATGAGCACCACGCGTAACGGCCGCTCGGCCCGCCACAAGTCTGTATCGAAGATCCTGCGCGCCAGTGGCGCGGTGCGCGCGAAGTCTTCAATGGCGTTCGCCTTCGGCCAGCGGCGCTTCATATCACTCAGCGCCGCCCCTTCCTCGCCGGGATCGGCGAATGCGAGGCCCGCAAGTCCTCGGCTGGTCATCATGACCAGCGCGGTGCCGAACGGGGAGGGATGAAAGCCATAGGACATGGTGAGCCCGTCGCCACCCGATTTCCATTCCCCAGGCGACATCGCCTCGTGCGTAACGAAGAGATCGTGCAGCCGGCCCGGGCTTGACAGGCCGACCTCGAATGCGGCGTCGAGCACACTTGCCGAATCTCGCAACAGTCGGCGTGCGTGCTCGAGCGTGAGCGCCTGCAGGAAAGCTTTGGGCGTAATTGCGGCCCAGCGACGGAACAGATGATGCAGCTCGCTGGCGCTTACTCCTGCCGCCGCCGCGATTGCGTCGATCTCCGGCTGCCTGCGCCAGCGCTCCGAGACAAACGCGATGGCCCGGCGCACGACTGCGTAGTCGGCGGCGGCGCGGCTGAGCGGCTCAGGGTCGCAAGCCCCATCGAGAGAGAGCATGCTCGCGTCCATCGTTTGCTGGCTATCTAAGCCGCGGGTGAGGGTTCGCCCACCCGATTTCTGAAATGCCTAACCAAAAACCGTTCGGGTCGGCCCTCGCTTGGCTTCGCCGAGCGCTGCCGATAGCGCGAGCGCGAAGCTTTCTTTCTCGTGCGGGCCCAGAAAGCCGGCAATCGCGAGCCGCTGCCCGCGCGAGACGAGGAACAACCGTTCGATGCCGAACTCTGCATGGACGACGCGATCGAGCCGGACCCAGAGCGGGTTGAGCGTCCATTCCTTCATACGGCCGCGGTGGTTGACCTGACGCACGGTGAGCTCGCAGGAGGTGACGGTGACCTGCTCGTAAGCTTTGGCGCGCCGATAGCTGAGCTGAAGTGCCCAGTAGAGCAGCAGAACGTCGAGCCCGCAAAAACCGAACACCGGCCAAGCGCCGGCGAGGAGAAAGGTCGTCCCGGTCACCAGGCTTATCCCGCCCGCCACCAGCATCAATGCCAAAAAGCCGTTGCGGCTAAGCGAACGGTGAGGGGTGAGCACTGCCGAAAAGATCGCAGGTTCTGGCGTGGGATCGTTGTCGGCTGTCATAGGGCTCAGTATACCGGAAGCATGGCTCGCAAGACACCTCGCCGGGCGACGCGCAGAAGCGCCCGTAAGGCACCGCGACGAACGGCGCAGACTCTTCGCCGCCCGCGCGCGCGCGCGGCGGCTGAGCTCAAAAGCCCAGCCGCGCGCTCGGCGGCCGATCACGCCGCAGCTGCCGGAGCGCTGGCGCAATGGACAACCGCCGAGATCGAGGAAGCGTTCCGCCGCTTCAAAGCGGCCCGCCCGGAGCCTAAGGGGGAACTCGAGCACACCAACCCGTTCACGCTACTCGTCGCTGTCGTACTCTCCGCGCAGGCTACCGATGCCGGAGTCAACAAGGCGACGCCTGCTTTGTTCGCCGTGGCGGACACACCGGAAAAAATGGCTGCACTCGGCGAGCAACGCGTGCAGCAGCTGATCAAGACGATCGGCCTCTACCGTACCAAAGCAAAGAATCTCGTCGGACTGTCGAAGAAAATCGTGGAGGAGCACGGCGGTCAGGTTCCGCGCACGCGCGAGACCCTGGAGGCCCTGCCCGGCGTCGGCCGCAAAACGGCAAACGTCGTGCTCAACGTTGCATTTGGTCAGGCGACTATCGCCGTCGACACGCATATCTTCCGTGTCGGCAATCGGACCGGCATGGCAACCGGCAAGACGCCCCTCGAGGTCGAGACCAAGCTCGATCGCGTGGTCCCTGCAGACTACAAACGCCATGCCCATCACTGGCTGATTTTGCACGGACGCTACGTGTGCGTGGCGCGCCGGCCCCTCTGCGAGAAGTGCCTGGTCGCTGATCTATGTAAATGGCCAGCGAAAACAGTAGTCCATCATCGCTCCGCGGAGCGCTGACCACTGTTATGCCGCCGCCTTGCTGACACCACGATCGGTGCCGAAACTGGGGGTTGACCTCGAGTCGGAGGAAATCGCCTGCATGCCTCTGCCGTGGGGCAAGATTGCTATCGGTCTCCTGATCGCCATCGTCTCATTCGGCGCTGCGCTTTGGGCCTTGGACGTGCTTTGGCCCGGCCCCAAGGACCGGCGGCCGGCGCTGGTCGAGATCCAGCCGTTGACGCCGGCCACCCGAAAGTCGGTGATCGTGACGCCCGCAGTGATCGCGCTCCCGGCGATCCATACTGCGCTCGAGCGGGCAGCACCGCGCAATCTTGCGGGCAAGCGCGATAACCCTGTCCCGCAATTGCTATCCAATGCCGAGCTCGACTGGACAGTCGCACGTGGCCCTCTGGCAGTCACCGGCCGGGGAGATACGCTGGTCGTGTCGACTACGCTTTCCGGAATCCTGCGCGCGAGGGGGCAAGTTTCCGGCGAGGCGGGCAATCTGGCTGGCGCGATCGGGGACCTGCTTGGTGGTCGTCTTGGACAAGGAATTCAGAACCTGCAGGGAAAAACGCTCGATCAACGTGCCGACATTCGCGGCGACGTCACGCTGACGTCGCATCCGTCGATTTTGCCGGCCTGGCGGATCGAGCCCAATCTGACACCTCAGGTCGCGCTCGCGGATGCCTCTTTGGCCATTATGGGCGTGCGGCTGAGCGTATCGAACGAGATCAAGCCGTTTCTCGATCGCGCGATCAATGAACAGGTGACTGCGCTACAGGCGCGCCTGCGCGACGATCCCGTCCTTGAGCTGGCGGCACGGCAAGAATGGGCCAAGATGTGCCGCTCGATCTCGCTCGGCGCGGCGGCCGCCGGCATGCCCAATCTGTGGCTGGAACTTCGCCCCACGCGAGCCTTTGCTGCACAGCCGCATATCGACGCCGCCGCGCTCACGCTGACGATCGGCGTGGAGGCGCAGACGCGGATCGTGCCCACGGAGACCAAGCCTGATTGCCCGTTCCCGGCTCAGCTGGAGGTCGTGCCGCAGATCGAGCAGGGCCGGGTCAACATCGCAGTGCCCATCGACATTCCGTTTAGCGACGTCAATCGGCTGCTCGAGGCGCAACTCAAGGGAAAGAGCTTCCCCGACGATAAGAGTAGCGCGTTCACCGCCACCATCCGCAGTGTCAACTTGGCGGCTTCTGGTGACCGGTTGCTACTCTCGCTGCGTGTCAAAGCCAATGAGAACAAGAGCTGGCTGGGCCTTGGCGCCGAGGCAACTGTCCACGTATGGGGCCGCCCGGTGCTCGATTCCACCCATCAGGTTCTGCGCCTAACCGATATCGCTCTTGACGTTGAATCCGAGGCAGCCTTCGGGTTGCTGGGCATCGCCGCGCAAGCCGCAGTTCCCTATTTGGAACGCACGTTGGCGGAGAACGCGGTGGTCGATCTGGTGCCGCTCGCGGCCAATGCTCGCAACAGCATCGATGCAGCGATCGCCGATTTTCGCAAAAGCAGTGACGGCGTTCGTGTGGACGCCGCCGTCACTGGTCTGCGCCTCGTCGGGATCGAATTCGACGCAAAGACGCTGCGCGTCGTTGCGGAGGTCGATGGTACAGCGCGCGTCGCCGTGACGAAGCTGCCAGATTGAAGAGAGGTTCGGCCGACAAGAACCCGTGCCTTTAGAACGCGAACCCCGCAGGTGCGTTCTAGCTTCTTGCTTCTAGCGTCTCGCATGGGTCGCGCGGATGCGATGATGGACATGCACCATCAGAGCCATAGCGAAGAGTGGCGTGGCGAGATTGACGATTGGGATCGACACAAAAATGGCAATCAAGGTGCCGGCGAGAAACACTGTGCTGTGGTGGGTTTGACGCAGTCGTTTGGCCTCCGTTATTGGCTGATGGCGCATTGCTGCCAGCTCGAAATATTCGCGTCCGAGCAGATAGGCGCTGGCCAGGAAAAAAATGACCGCGCCGGCGCCAGCGAAAAGCAGGAATGGGATCGCGATCAGATAGACCACGATCGCGAGCAAAGCCGTTTTCACGCCTTCGGCGAGGGCGCGTAACAGCGGCAGCGCTATGCCCACATCGGCGGGATAGTGAGTGCGTTCCACCTCGAGCGCGATGTCGTCGACAAAGAAGCTGCCGACCAGCGCAGTAACCGCCGGCATCAAGAACACGGATCCGACGATGACGCCGAGGCCAGCCGCAATAGAAATAACCCAGATGAGGATCGAGATCGGTGCTGGTGCGCTGATACCGAACATCTCCTCCGCCCAATTGGCGCCGGCACTTGCTAGCCAGACGAGCAAGCGATGAAGGGCAATGGCGAGAAGCACGATCACTGCGAGCGCAAGGCCTGCGGATTTCAACAGCACCCACCGGAACGGCGGCGAGAACATTTGGGCGAGCGCTTTGGCGGCCGCCTCGATCATCGCGTGCGTCCTTTCTCCGGCTGCGCCGGGCTGGCGCGGCCGACCGGAACCGAGCCGGTCATCGGACTCGCCTCCCGAACGAGAATAGCCGTCGCGATAGCGCAAGCACTGGAAGGATGAAGAAGATTTCACGCGTGCGCAGCACGCCTTCCATGGTAGATCTTGCAAGGCGCAACACCTAGACAGCCCCATGAGGATTTTGAGCCGGCGACTGTTCCTTGCCTCCTCGGGCGCGGCGCTGGTCGCCGGACCCGCCCTTGGAGCCCCGCCGCGTCCGGCGCCGGTCCCCGACCTACCGCGTTCCGGCTGGGTCGATGCCGTCGTAGTGGGTGCCGGTGCCGCGGGCATCGCCGCCGGGCGGCGACTTGCGGCGGCGGGCAAACGATTTGTCGTGTTGGAGGCGGCCGACGAGATCGGCGGGCGCTGCGTCACCGATACCAAGATTTTCGGCGTGGCCTATGATCGCGGCGCGCGATGGATCTACGCGGCCGACATCAATCCTTTGGCCAAGCTTGGGATGCAGTCGGGACTCGATATTTATTCAGCGCCACCTGGTCAGCGCATACGCATCGGACGCCGCTACGCCCGCGAAGGCGAGATGGAGGATTTTCTCGCCGGCCTCGTGCGCGCCAACACTGCTATTGCGGATGCAGCACGCAAGAGCGATGTCGCCTGTGCCCAGGCCTTGCCCAAGGAGCTTGGCGAATGGCGTCCAACGATCGAATTCGTACTGGGGCCTTACGCCTGCAGCAAGGAGCTCTCGGATTTATCAACCGCCGACTTCTCGCGGTCGGGGGAGCGGGACCACAGTGCGTTCTGCCGCCAAGGCTTTGGGGCGCTGCTGGCGAAGCTTGCAGCTCCTCTGCCGATCCTTTTGGCAACGCCGGTAAAAACGATTGAATGGTGGAGCCGCACACGCATCGAGATCGAAACGACAAAAGGCCAGTTTAGGACGAGCGCGGTCATCCTCACCGTCTCGACGAATGTTCTCGCCAGCGGAAAGATCAAGTTGGCACCCGATCTTCCGAAACGGCACATGGAAGCCGCCACAAAGCTCAAGCTGGGCAGCCGCGATCACGTGGCGCTGGAATTGACCGGCAATCCGCTGGGCTTGCGTTCCGATGAACTGGTGTTCGAGAAGAGTGAGGGCAAGCAGACGGCGGCAATCTTGGGCAACACTTCGGGTTCCACCATTTGCGTGATCGATGTCGGGGGCAATTTCGGACGCGATCTCTCCGCCAACGGCGCGGCGGCGATGATCGACTTTGCCACCACTTGGCTCGGCGGCCTTTACGGCACGGACATGAAAAGTGCCGTCAAACGCCGCCATGCGACGTGTTGGAACAACGAGCCGTGGGTACTGGGCGCTAGCTCTGCTGCCGCCCCGGGTGCGCAATCCGTACGCAAGATTTTGACGGAGCCGCTCAGCAACCGCATCTTCTTGGCCGGCGAAGCCACCCATGAAACGCTTTGGGGCACCGTCAATGGAGCCTGGGAATCGGGCGAGCGTGCCGCGGACGCGGTGGTGAAGCTGCTCGGCGGGCCCAGCAAGCGCGGCTGAGTGCAATTAAACCAACCCGGGTAAATTCTGACTCGTCATTCCGGGGCGCGGGCGAAGCCCGCGAGCCCGGAATCCATAGCCACCGGCGGTGGTTATGGATTCCGGCTCTCGCCGCTGCCGCGGCTCGGCCGGAATGACGAACAGAAAGGGTTGGTATTAGGCGCGCAGCACGCCGGCCGTTCGCTTGCCGACCTCGGCTACTATTTTGGCAGCGACTGCGTCGATTTCGGCGTCGGTCATCGTTTTTTCCCGCGGCTGCAATGTCACGGTGATCGCGATCGACTTCTTCCCGGGCTCAATGCCCGCGCCCTCGTAGACGTCAAACACTTTCACATTGGTGATGAGCTTGCGATCGGTGCTCTGCGCGGCCCGTAGGATATCGGCGGCGTTCACCGCGCGGTCGACGACGAAGGCGAAATCGCGCTCCAGCGGTTGGAAGGGGGAAAGCTCCAGAACCGGCCGCGCTCGTGTTGCCCTCGCCTTCGGCTCCGGGATTTTTTCCAGGATCACCTCGAACGCGACCAGCGGCCCCTCCGCATCCAGGATTTCGAGAGCGCGTGGATGCAGCTCGCCGAAATGTCCGAGCACGTTCTGCGGGCCGATTTGGATGCTGCCCGATCGTCCGGGGTGGAACCACGGCGGGCCTCCTGGCACCACCTGCAGCGCCTGCGTGGGGGCCCCGGCGGCAGCGAGCACCGCCAACGCGTCGGCTTTGGCATCGAACACATCGACTTCGCCGTCCGACGCGGACCAATGGCGTCCGATGCCGGTCGGTTTGGCGAGTCCGCGGCGAACGCCGCTAGCGGCGGTGAACTGATCCTGCGGGCGATCGCCGCGGAAAACCTGTCCGACCTCGAACAGCGCTACGTTGGCGAACCCGCGATCCCCATTGTTCTGTGCCGCGGCAACAAGGCCCGGGATCAGGCTCGGTCGCATATCGGAAAGATCCGAGGCAATTGGATTGGCGAGCGCCAGTTCGGGGTTCCCGCCGCCGAACAACTCGGCTTGCCACCTCCCAATAAACGACCAAGCTACGGCCTCGAGCATGCCGCGCGCGGCGAGCGCGCGCTTGGCCTTTCGGGTGCGCAGCTGAATGGGCGTGAGCACCGGCTTGCGCGGAGCCTCACCCCGATCAAACGGCGTCGGAGGAATACGGTGGACGCCGAGGATACGCACGATCTCCTCCACCAGGTCAGCCTTGCCCTCGACATCCCCCCGCCATGACGGGACGGTAACTTTTAAGCTCTTGCCGCCGGCAGTGATGGAGAACCCGAGACGGCCGAGCACGCGCTCGACCTCGCGCGGATCAGCACGAAGGCCCGTCAGTCGTGGCAGTTCCTGCAGAGGAAAATCGATGATGTGTTCGGGCGTGTCCGGTGTACCGGCGACCGTCACCTCCGATGCTCTGCCGCCGCAGAGATCGAGCACCATGCTGGTCGCAAGCTCGAGGCCCGGCAGCATGAAAGCGGGATCAACCATGCGCTCGAAGCGGTAGCGGGCGTCCGATTGGATGCCGAGCTTGCGACCGGTCTGCGCGATGTTCACCGGGTCCCACAGTGCGGACTCGATCAGCACGTCCGTCGTCGTGTCCGAACAGCCCGTCGCTTCCCCGCCCATGATGCCGGCTAGCGATTCCACGCCCCTCTCGTCGGCGATGACGCAGAGGGTGGAATCGAGCAAATAGCGCTTATCATCGAGCGCAACCAAACTTTCGCCCTCGCGCGCTCGCCGTACAGCAAGATTGCCGTGCACTTTGGCGGCGTCGAATACGTGCAGGGGCCGGCCGCGATCGTAAGTAACGAAATTCGTAATATCGACCAGCGCATTGATCGGACGTAGCCCGATCGAGATGAGTCGGCGCTGCAGCCACGCCGGAGAGGGGTTGTTGGTCACGCCACGCACAAGCCGCAGCGCAAAAGCGGGACAAAGCGGAGGCGTCGTGCCGAAGTCGAGCGTCACCTTCACGGGGCACGGGAACTCCCCTTTCACTGGCCGAATGCTTCTATCCCGCAACTTGCCTACGTCGGCCGCGGCGAGATCACGCGCGATGCCGTTGACTCCGGTGCAGTCGCCGCGGTTGGGCGTGAGATTGATCTCGATGAGCGGATCGTCGAGTCCCGCCCATTGTGCGTAGTTCGCTCCGATCGGCGCATCCGCGGGAAGCTCGATAATGCCTTCGTGGTCATCGGAAATTTGCAATTCGAACTCCGACACCAGCATCCCGCGACTCTCGACGCCGCGAATCTTGCCGATGCCCAGCGTCATGTTTTTGCCCGGGATGAAGGCGCCGGGCGGCACGAAGACACCTTTCATGCCCGCGCGCGCGTTCGGCGCGCCGCACACGACTTGGACCGGCTCGCCCGCGCCAGTATCGACCATGCACACGCGCAGGCGGTCCGCGTTCGGGTGCTGCTCGGCCGAGATCACTCGCGCGATGGTGAATGGCGCCAGCATTTTGCCCCGGTCTGCGACACTCTCGACCTCGAGACCGATCATGGTGAGCTTGTCGACAACGGCTGCAAGCGGCGCCTCGGTGTCGAGGTGTTCCTTCAGCCAAGTAAGCGTGAATTTCATCATTCCGCGGACCCGGGACTATCCCCTCGTCCGAACGGCAATCGACCCGGCGATTGACGCATGGCGAGGGGTTGCAGCGGTGCAATCAGCCGCTCAATCCTCCCGCGAGAGTTGGGAAGTCGAGCGGCCGGAAACCATAATGTGAGAGCCAGCGCACGTCGGCCTCGAAGAACGGGCGCAAATCCGGCATGCCGTATTTGAGCATGGCGATGCGATCGATCCCCAGACCCCACGCGAAGCCCTGATACTCGTCGGGATCGAGCCCGCAATTGCGCAGCACGTTCGGATGCACCATGCCGCAGCCCAGGATCTCCATCCAGTCGTCGCCCTCGCCGAATCTGACCTCCCCTTTGTCGCGTCGGCACTGAATGTCGACCTCGAGCGATGGTTCGGTGAACGGAAAAAACGAGGGACGGAAGCGCATGTTGACCTGATCAACCTCGAAGAAGGCCTTGCAGAATTCCTGCAGAATCCATTTCAAATGCCCGAGATGCGAGCTCGTATCGATGACGAGGCCCTCAACCTGGTGGAACATGGGTGTGTGGGTCTGATCGCTGTCGCTGCGGTAGGTGCGGCCAGGAATGATGACGCGGATCGGCGGCTTGTGCGCCAGCATCGTCCTGATCTGAACCGGCGACGTGTGCGTGCGCAGTAGAAGCTGCGACCCATCGGGCTTCGGTTGGAAAAAGAACGTGTCTTGCATCTCCCTTGCCGGATGACCTTCCGGGAAGTTGAGCTTGGTGAAATTGTAGTCGTCGCTCTCGATGTCGGGTCCTTCGGCCACAGCAAAGCCCATGTCGGCGAAGATCGCCGTTAGCTCGTCTACCACCTGACTGATCGGATGGATGCGTCCGACCTCCGTCGGCGGCTCCGGCACGGCCAATGAAACGTCTAGGGTCTCGGTGTTGAGTCGCTGATCGAGCGCCGACTGTTTCAGGGCCTCCTTGCGTGCGGCGATCGCAGCCGTGACGCGGTCCTTGAGACCGTTGATGACGGCCCCTTGCTCCTTACGCGCTTCGGGCGACATCGTCCCCAGCGTCTTCAGCAGCGTGGATATCGAACCGTTGCGGCCCAGTGCCGCAACCCGTACGGCTTCCAGCGCCGGTTCATCACTGGCGTTTGTGACGGCGGCAAGAAGTTCAGTCTCGAGCGCATGCAGGTCGGTCATCAATCTCCTCAACTGCGCCAGCGCAGCGTCTTGGGCTCGAGCGGATTAAGGAATGCGCGCCCCTCTCCCTGCGCCAAGCCATTCGTTTCGGCCTTGAGAACCTGCATGTAAGTCCGCCTGCTCCGTCACGTCGGCATGAACGGCAGGTCGGTATCGCCGGGCTTGCCGCCCGCTTGCGTGAGCATGCAATGCACCTGACCGCGATGATGTGTCTGGTGATTGAACATGTGCGTGACCAGAACCCATTTTGGTTTGCGCAGGTGCGACTTGATCGCGCCGGAGTAATACGCGAGTTCGCCTGCCAGCGATGCTCCGTCGAGGCGGTCCGCCCAGTCGATGACGACCGCATCGAAGGCTTTACGCTCGTGTTTCAACTCGCCCCAATCGTCATACAGCGAGACCGATTCGGGGATGCCGCCACGAGGAGATGGCACGCCGGCAAGGCGACTCATCCAGATGCGATCAGCCCAGAGCACGTGATTCAGCGTCGCGTGGATCGAGCCGAAGAACGCCTCCCGCTCGCGTCGGCGTTCGGCCTCGGATAAGGCGTCGGCAATGGCATATAGGTTGTCGTTTTGCCAACGGTTATAGCGCGCCATGCATTGCACATAATCCGGATCGATCATCGTCGCGTTCGAAGGACTGACGAGTAACTCCTCAACCCTCCGCCCCTCTCGTCGTCACGCCGAGATTGCGCCCTTCGCCTTCTCGACAATTGCGGCAAATGCCGCGGGCTCTCGGATCGCAAGATCGGACAGGACCTTGCGGTCCACCAACAAACCTGCCTTGCCGAGGCCACTGATGAACCGGCTATAGTTGAGCCCGAAGGGCCGCACCGCCGCGTTGAGCCGCTGGATCCAGAGCGCGCGGAAGGTGCGTTTGCGGCGCTTGCGGTCTCGATAGGCGTATTGGTTTGCCTTCTCTACCGCCTGCTTTGCGATGCGAATGGTATTCTTGCGCCGTCCGTAATAACCCTTGGCGGCCTTCAGCACTTTTTTGTGCTTGGCATGCGCGGTGACACCGCGTTTGACGCGTGCCATGGCTAACCTCCGTTTTACCTGCAATTCGCCGGCCGCCGCGGCGGCCCAGCGGGTAATCAGCCGTTGGGTAAATAGTATTTTTTGATCTTATCGCCGTCGGTCTTAAACAGCACCGTAGTCCCGCGCAGCTGACGGATCGCCTTGTTGGTACGTTTGATCATGCCGTGGCGCTTGCGGGATTGCTGGTAAAGCACCATCCCGCTTGCGGTCACTTTGAAACGCTTTTTGGCGCCCGATTTGGTCTTAAGCTTGGGCATTTGGCTCTCCTTTGCGGCGGCAGGCAAAAGGGCACAGCCGACGGCTTTTATGCTCTTATGAGCGTGCTGATCAGCGTCGCCACGGCAGCCCTTTCGGCCGGGCGGCGGAAGGGCGGCGTTATGGCAGAGGCCGCCGCGAAATACAACCCAAACGCGGGTTAATCAGCCAAACGCGTCCGACGGTTGGAAGCTAGCGGCGGGTTCAACTATGGAAGTGTGAGCGATTGAGCGCTCTTGGCGGCGCAAGCCCAGGAGGCCGTGGACGCGAGCCTTCGCTCCCCATCACCTCGGCGCCAGCACCATCACCACTTGACGACCTTCGAAGCGCGGTTCCTGCTCGACTTTAGCGACTTTGGAAGTGTCATCCTTGACCCGATTGAGGAGCTGGTAACCAAGCTCCTGGTGCGCCATTTCGCGCCCGCGGAAGCGCAGCGTGACTTTCACCTTGTCGCCCTCTTCAAAAAAGCGCTGCATCGAGCGCATCTTCACGTCGTAATCGTGGTCGTCGATCATCGGCCGAAGCTTGATCTCCTTGACCTCGACTATCTTCTGCTTCTTGCGGGCTTCCGCGGCCTTCTTCTGCGCCTGATATTTGTATTTGCCGTAATCGAGAATCTTGCAGACGGGCGGAGATGAATTGGGGGCAATCTCGACGAGGTCTAGTCCGGCCTCCTGGGCCTTGTCCAAGGCGATCTGGATCTCAACGGGACCAAGATTGTGGCCGGTCTGGTCGATCAGTTGGACTTCGCGAACTCGGATCTCCTCGTTCATGCGCGGGCCGTCCTTTGGGGCGGGTTGCGCGGGTCTCATTGGGCGACGAATGGCTCTGCTCTCCTCATGTCGTTGCAACAGTCCTGCTGCTGCAGGCCGACGAAACATCGGGACAATCCGCGCATAAGTCAACGGCTTTCCATCGGTTCGTGACCGAACCGGCCTTGAGACCACAATCACCCCCGCTGAAGGCACGTGGCTCATTCGCTGCCAACGCGGCGATGTGGTCCACGAGGACGCAACGCGGGTATAGGTCGCGCGCTCTTCGTATCTTGCTAAAGGTCGCGCCGTAGCAGCGCACTATAAACAGCGTGGGTTGCGGCCGCAGCGCTATGCGGAGCAAACATGTATTCGGCGAAGTGGCGTGCGCGTGCGGCCATCGTGCGGTACGCGACATCATCGAGGCTCAATGCGTCGTTGAGCGCGCGGGCAAATTCCTTTGCATCGCCCGGCTTTGCCACCCACCCCGTGCGCACCTCTTCCGGCATTTCCGGCGGCGCGACCACGTGTTCGGGCAAGATGCCGATATCCGATGTGACGACCGGCCGCCCCATGGCTTGCGCTTGCGCCACCACGCGGCCGAGTGCCGGCGGCTCGATTGCAGGCACCACCACGGTATCCGCTGCAGCCAAGGCCGCCGGCATGTCGCGGCAGTGTCCCGTCTGCCGAACCAGTGGCCGTACACCTTCATTCTGCGCCTGTTCCATCACGGCGCGCGCGTATTTGCGATGGCTGCGATGTTCGCCAGCGAGCACGAAAACAAAACCCCGCATACCGCCATCGAGCATGATGCGCGCGATCTCAGGGACAATGAGCTGCCCATTCCAAGGTGCGACGCGTCCAAGAACGAGCAAGATCCGCGCCGCGGGCACAATTCGCCAGGCGTTGCGCAAAGCCGCGATCCTCGCGGGGTCGACTGCGGCGGGATCGAACGCTGTAAGGTCGATGCTGCGTGGGATGATGGTGAGCCGCTCGCGCGAAATCTTATGGCGGGCAATCATGGGCGCGGCGGCAAAGTTCGACGGCGTGATCACCGAATCGCCGCGCGCGAGCCCGGCCTCCCAATATGCACGCAGGCGGGAAGCCGGCGGAACGTCCGGCAGCGTGGTGACGAGCAAGACCGAGGTGTGCGCTGCCGCCATGTTGGCGATCCACGCTCCGCCAGCGCTTTGCGCGTGCACGATGTCGATCCGTTCGGAGGCGATCAGGCGCTGCAGACTCTGGGCGCCTCTCCTGAGCTGGAACGGATTGACCGTTGCATTCACGAGGGGAACCCATTCGCCGCCGGATCCCGTGAGCTCCGCAACGAGCGGGCCGTCCTCGGCTGCCACGAGCGCGCGCGCGCCGATTTCTCGCAGCGCCGCGGCTACATTAAGCGCAGTGCGCGCGGCAGGCTCCTCGCGCAATGCGGGCACAATCTGCAAGACGGTCGCGCCGGCCAAGGTGCGCGGATGCTCCCTCTCGTCGTTGCTCACGGAGTTTATTTCCTTCGCTCCGCGGCGGCTTGTTTGCCGTCGGGGCATGCTTGTATTCAATGGCCGCACGGGCCCAAACACGCCCCGCGCCCGCTGCGTTCATAGCCTTACGGACTCTGCAGATGAACGATGTTTGCCTCAAATCCTTGAATGTTGGAACCGGCATTGCGGCGCGCCAAATCGCCGTCCGCCGGCGCGACGGAGCAGCTGCCGGCCTGTTCTGGCTCGGCGGATTCAAGTCCGACATGAGAGGCACGAAGGCCGAGGCACTGGATCGATGGGCGCAGGAGAATGGCCGGGCGATGACGCGCTTCGACTATTCGGGCCACGGCGAATCTGGCGGCAATTTCAATGAGGGCACGATCGGCCGATGGCTCGAGGAGGCGCTCGCCGTGTTCGACGCATTTTGCCACGGCCCGCACGTGATCATCGGCTCGTCAATGGGGGGATGGCTGGCGTTGCTGCTGAGCCGCGAACTCGCCCGTCGAACCCCGGCGGATGCGCGCGTGGCGCGGCTCGTCCTGATCGCGCCGGCGGTCGACTTTACTGAAGAGTTGATGTGGAAACGGTTCCCGCCGGAGGTCAAGCGTGAGATCGAACGAACCGGCGTCTGGGCCCGACCGTCGCAGTATTCCGAGGAGCCATATCTCATTACCCGCGGTCTCATCGAGGATGGACGCAAACACCTTCTGCTCGACGGCATGATCGAGACCGGCTGTCCGGTACGGATTCTCCAGGGAGTACAGGACCCCGACGTGCCGTGGCAGCACACGATCGAACTGACCTCTCGCTTTGCCCGCGACGACGTCGTGCTGACTCTCGTAAAAGATGGAGATCATCGCTTGTCCCGGCCCGAGGACATCGAGCGGCTGATTGCCGCCGTAGCCGAGTAGCACAAGCCCGCTAGCCGTGCTGGCGGCGGCTATCGGCGGGGACCTCCGCGCGATCAGACATGGTGTAGTCCCTGATCACGCCTGCAATCCTTAGTCGATAATCCGCGAATATTTCGGCGCGGCCCGCGATCTGTGCGCGCCGATGTTCCTCGATATTCCTCCATGCATTCACCGCCGCTTCATCGCGGAAAAAGGAAAGCGAGAGCATCTTGCCGGGCTCGTAGATGCTCTCGAACCGTTCGATCGAAATGAACCCGTCAATTGTCTCGAGCAGCGGCCGCAACTCGGCGGCAAGATCGAGATAGCGTTGTTTGTGCTCAGGTCTGGGCCAAACTTCGAAAATCACGGCGATCATTTGACACCTGTTCTGTGGATGCGGCTGCGTTAGGCGTCTTTTCGGTCGGCTGAGTGATGGCGAGATGATCGCCGGCCTTATGGAGCGCGTGCAGGCCGTCGCGGTAGGTCGGATACCGCAGACTGACATCGAGTACTGCCTTGAGCTTATCATTGCGCGCGCGAATGCAACCGTCGTAGAAGCTAAGTGCCATCGGCGACACCAATCCGCGGGCCTGCTCATATGGGATCACCGTTGGCGAATCGACCCCGATGAGCTGCGCTGCAAATGCGACCTGCTCGCTCGGCGAGGTCGGCTCATCGTCCACAACGTTGAAAATGCCTTCCGCGCTGCGCGCGAAGGCCGCGTCTATTGCCTGCGCGATATCGTAGACGTGAACGCGGTTCGAAACGTGACCGGGCTTGTCGATGCGGTGCAAGTTGCCACGCAGCAGACGCACCATTGCGTTCCGCCCGGGACCATAAATGCCGCCGAGTCGCAGGATCGCAACCGGCAGGTTTCGCCGCGCGCCGAGTGCCTGCCACTCGAGCTCCGCATCGATCCGCGGTCGACCCCGGCGCGCAAACGCGGGAAGCGTGCGCACCGTCTCGTCGATCCACGCGCCGCCACTATCCCCGTAGACCCCGAGCGTGGACAGATAGACGACGGACTTAAGCCGAGGCGCCAGCGCGATCTCATCTCCAAGCACGGCGAGCACGGGATCGCGGCCTTCAGCGGGTGCCGCGGATACGAGCAGCGCATCGGCGTCGGAGATCGCGCGCTTGAGCTCGCGCGGTGCCAGCGCGCCCCCGAACAGCAGCATCTCGGGGGCCCTGCCTGCGAGACGTTCTTGCCCGAGCATGGCCGCTTGTTCCGCGCTGCGCGTCGTTCCCACGATGCGCTCGAAGCGCGCGCCGAATTCGCGCAGATAATGTCGAGCGCAGTAGCCAAGCCCGATGCAAACGAGCGTGGTCATCTGGCGGCCGCCTGCAGCGCTGCCGTCCATTCCTCCGCCACCAACGGCTCGTCGTGCTGCGTGCGGCGCTGCGTCGCTATCGTCGTGAGTTGCTCGGCGGCCAAGAGGCGGCCCAGCGCCCAGACGGCAGCGCCACGCACGAGTGCGGAGGAATCGTCCAACAGCCGGATAGCCTCGGGCGCAAGCGCCGCATCGCCGGAGTTGCCGATCGCGATCAGCACGTTGCGGACGAAGCGATCGCGGCCGGTGCGCTTGATCGGCGATTTCGAAAACAGCTTGCGGAACGCGGCATCGTCGAGGCGGGCGAGATCGGCGAGGCGAGGCGCGGTCAATTCCTGACGAGCCGCGAGCTTGCTCTCGCGGCCGGCCTGCGCGAATTTGTTCCAAGGGCATACCGCCAGACAATCATCGCAGCCGAAGATGCGATTGCCGATTGCGGAGCGGAATTCGCGGGGAATCGGGCCCTTGTGCTCGATAGTGAGGTAGGAGATGCAGCGGCGCGCATCGAGTCTATAGGGCGCGGGGAACGCCGCGGTCGGGCAGATGTCGAGGCACGCCTGGCAGGTGCCGCAATGGTCGCTCTCGGGGGCGTCCGGCGGTAAGTCAAGCGTCGTGAAGATCGCGCCGAGAAACAACCACGATCCGAATTGGCGCGAAACCAAATTCGTGTGTTTGCCCTGCCAGCCGATACCGGCGGAAGCAGCGAGCGGCTTCTCCATGAGCGCCGCGGTATCGACAAAAACTCTCGCGTCGCCGCCGGCTTGCATGGAAAGCCAGCGCGCCAGCGCCTTGAGTTTTGGCTTGATGATCTCGTGGTAATCCTCGCCTCGCGCGTAAACCGAAATGGCGCCGCGGTCGCGGCTGCGCAAGATTTTCAGCGGATCGGCGTGGGGGCCGTAGTTGAGTCCGAGCATGATGACTGAGCGTACCTGCGGCCAGAGCGAGCGCGGGTTCCCGCGCCGTGTCGCGGTTGTCTGCATCCAAGCCATCTCGCCATGGGCCCCTTCCGCGAGGAACTGCCGCAACCGATCCAGCGCCTGCGGGATCGAGTCCGGCCGTGCGACGCCGACGATGTCAAAGCCGCGCTCGACGGCCGCGCGCACAAGTGCGGCCTTGAGCGCCGAGGCATCGCTCAGAAGTCGAGGTCGGCGTAGGTCTGCGACGGCGGGATCCCGGCCAGCGTCTCGGCCAGGATCGGGCGGAACGACGGGCGCGACTTTATCTGCGCGTACCAGATCTTCGCGGCTTCGTCTTCGTTCCATGGCACGTCGCCCAGGTAATCGGCGGCCGATATATGCGCGGCTGCAGCGAGATCTGCGTAACTCAGCCGCGGGCCCGCCAGCCAGTCGCGTGTGCGCACCAGCCAGCCGATATACGCCAAATGATACCGCATGTTGTGGCGCGCCGCTCGGATCACCTCGGTATCGGGTGAGCCGCCGCCGGCGCTTGCCGGCATCTGCCGCTTATATAGGCGCTCCATGGTCAGCGGCCCGCTGACCTCCGCAAAAAATTTGTCGTTAAACCAGCTCATGAGTCGACGTACTTCGACGCGCAAGCCCGGTTCACGCGGCAGCAGACGCTGCTCGCCGAGTTCGGCGCCTCTCGTCTCATCCAGATACTCGGCGATGATGGACGCCCCGGGAACCGCCGGACGACCCTCTTCCACCGCCACCGGAGTCGTGCAGGCCGGATTGAGTACAAGGAACTCCTCGCGGCGCTCCCACACGCGCTCCTCGACCGGTCTCGCTGCGATGCCGTATTCGCCGAGTGCAAGCCGTACGAACCGGGAATGCGGGCAGAACGGGTGATGGAATAGCGTGAGCATGCGGCCGTACTGATTGCGGCGATCTTGGGGCCCGCGTGGCGCGGCGCTGGTCACGTTAAGTCGCTTTCGATCCATTTGGTAGGATGAGCAGCGCGCCACCTGTGCAATGTTCGCCTTTTCCCGTTGCTCCAAGGTTAATGATGCGGGAAAAGGGCGTCTTCCGCACCTTCGGCGGCCGCTGCTGCGCCGCCACTTTCTCCTGTTCGCGGAGCCATCATGTTGATCGAACTGTTCAAGGCGTTCGTGCTCGGCGTGGTCGAGGGATTGACCGAGTTCCTGCCGGTCTCCTCGACCGGTCATCTGCTATTGGTCCAGCGGTTTTTCGGTTTCGACGACGCGGATTTCGGCAAGACATTCGCAGTCCTCATCCAATTCGGCGCAATCCTTGCGCTGTTGTCGATCTATTTCTTCCGCATCTGGCGAATCGCTGCCGGCATGTTCAGCGATCCCGCAGCGCGGCGCTTCGTCATCGGAGTGCTGATTGCGTTCTTGCCGGCAGCGGTGGTCGGCGCGCTCGCGCACGACGTTATCAAATCGGTGCTGTTCAATGTGTGGATCGTCTGTTTCACCCTGATCGTGGGTGGTGCGATTCTGTTGTGGGTTGATCGGCTGGATCTCGATACGCGCTACTATGAAGCCACGAAGTTTTCCCTGCCGATGTATTTCGGAATCGGCTTGGCGCAGTGCCTATCCATGATACCCGGAGTCTCCCGCTCGGGAGCGACCATTGTAGCCGCCATGCTGCTGGGGGCCGACCGGCGCTCGGCAGCGGAATTCTCGTTCTGGCTCGCCATGCCGACGATGGCGGGCGCGTTCGCCTATGATCTGCTCAAGAGCCGCGGGCAGCTGAGCATGGACAATTCGATCCTCGTGGCGTTCGGATTCGCAGTGTCGTTCGTGTGCGCCTGGATCGTGGTGAAGACATTTCTCGACTATGTACAGCACCACGGCTTTGCTGTGTTTGCCTGGTGGCGCGTCGTCGTCGGCGCGCTCGGGCTGGTCGCGCTGGCGGTGGGGTACTGAGCGTTTGTCTTCGCGCTCAATAGAGTGGCGCGAACGACGCTCGTTTCGGTTCGAGCTGCATTCCTCCGGCGGCCGCTCGCTAAGCGCGGTTAGCGAGGGTGCCGATCACCGGCCGCTGCCCCGCTAAATTGGCCGCTCTTGCGAAACCGCCACAGGTAAGAGGGGCGGCCTCAGAGACGACGGCGTCGCGCCGTAGCAGCTCGACCTGATCGGGCGTCAATAGCGGCTTGGGCAACAACTGAAGCAAGCCGGCCTGGAATTTGGCGAGCGCGAACGGGATCGGCACCAATAAACGGCGCCGCTCTATGACCGAGAGCATGAACTGCATCAGCTCCTTGAAGCTGCGCACTTGCGGTCCGCCGAGCTCGTAAGCTTCGCCATCTCTGGAGCGCGCTTCGATGGCAGCGACAATCGCGCTGGCGACGTCGCCGGCAAACACGGGTTGGAGCCGGGTTCGGCCGCCGCCGACGAGCGGAAGAGCCGGGGAGACACGGGCAATTGCCGCAAACCTGTTGAAGAAGTCGTCTTCGGGGCCGAACAGGACCGAGGGCCGCAAGATGACCGCCGACGGCACAGCGCTGAGCACCAGTTTTTCGCCCAGCGCCTTTGAGCGTGCATAGCGTGAGGCGCTTTCGGCGTCAGCGCCGATCGCGGAGACATGGATCATGCGCGCGTCAAATGCTGCCGCTGCGCGCGCGACGGCTTCGGCCCCGGCGGACTGCACGGCATCGAATTGTTGCCGTCCGCGCTCGAACAGAATGCCGACGAGATTGATCACGACGTCGGCCTCGCGCGCGGCCGCCTCGACCGAGGCCGGATGGCGCACGTTGGCCTGCACGGCATGGATCTGGCCGACCCGTCCCAGCGGCTGGAGGAAGCCGGCAAGCTCGGGTCGACGGACCGCGACACGGATGCGGTAGCCGAGCTTTGCCAGCGCGCGCACAACGTGACGGCCGAGAAAACCCGAGCCGCCGAATACGGTGACGAGTGTCTCGAGCGGAATGGCAGTCATGCTTGCTCAAAATCCCTCGTTCGCCGAATACAGGATCGATTTGATGCTGTACAGGGCGCCCATTTGACAACGAAGGGCCTGCTCCGTACCTAATCCGCGCAAAGCCCAGGTGGCGGAATTGGTAGACGCACTAGTTTCAGGTACTAGCGCCGCGAGGCGTGGAGGTTCGAGTCCTCTCCTGGGCACCAGGTTCGTCTCATTGCCGGTCCATGCGCCGTCATGACCGTCCGCTTGCACCGCGGTGATCTGCCCGACCTTTCACGCTACCGCGGCGCTGCGGTAGCGATCGACACCGAGACCATGGGTCTCGATCCGCACCGCGATCGGCTGTGCGTGGTGCAGATCTCACCGGGAGACGGTTCCGCCGACGTGATCCAGATCCCGGCGGGTGCCAACGAAGCGCCGAATCTGACGAAGCTTCTCGTCGACGGGACTATTCTCAAAATCTTTCATTTCGCCCGGTTCGATCTTGCGGTGCTGTACAAGCGTCTGGGGGTCATGCCCTCTCCGGTCTATTGCACCAAAATTGCCTCGCGCATCGCCCGCACGTATTCCGACAAGCACGGCCTCAAGGACCTGGCGCGCGAGCTCTTGGGGATCGACCTTTCCAAGCAGCAGCAGCTCTCCGATTGGGGCGCCGAGGTGCTAAGCGACGCGCAACTCGCCTATGCGGCCTCCGACGTGCTGCATTTGCATGCCCTCAAAGATAAGCTCGACGCCATCCTGCTGCGGGAGGGGCGTGCGGACTTGGCCGCGGCATGTTTCCGCTTCCTGCCCGACCGGGTGCGGCTCGACCTTGCCGGCTGGGCGGGGGAAGACATTTTCGCGCACGCCTAGCCGTTCACAATCGGCAATCCGAATGGATTGGTAACAAATCCGCGCTATCTCCTTCCGCCGGTGAGCTTTTCCTGCCAGCTCGGCGCCTCTGTCTCCACCCAGCCATGCCGCGCCGGGGCCATATTTGGGCGCGAGCATGGGTCCAGAACGGGTTAGTATCGCCAGTGGGGGCCGCCTGATTCTGTGCGGGCGGAGGGGCTCGGGGATGAACTCTCTAGCGGCCGTGTCCGAGGTCAAGGAGCGAGCGCCGCGGGTGTTTGCCCGCTTCGGCCGCGCCGATGGCAATCGTGCCTTTCGCGCCGCCGTGCGTCACAGCCGGCACGTACGTGTCCTGCGGCTCGCCATTCCGATCACCGCCGCTGTCGTCGTGGTTGCGGCAGCGGCATTTTCGTTCCTGTTCAAGCCACTGCGCATGCTCACGAGCATGCCGGTCGACATCGGCTCGATGGTCGTATCCGGCACGAAGATCATGATGCACCAGCCCCGCCTCTCCGGCGTCACGCGCGATAATCGCAAGTACGACATGGTCGCGCAGGCTGCCGCCCAGGATGTGACGAAACCGGATATGGTCGAGCTACAGGGCGTCCATGCGACCATGGAGATGCGCGACAAGGTTAGCTTCGAAACCACCGCGAATGGCGGACTCTACAACACAAAGACGGAGCACTTGACGCTGAACCAGAACGTCGTGGTCACGTCTTCGAGCGGGTATCAGGCATTCCTCAACGAAGCGGTTGTGGACGTTCGAGCGAGCAAGATCGTTTCCGAAAAGCCGGTCGAGGTGAAGACGGCGACATGGACCATCACCGCCAATCGCATGGAGGTGACCGAGTCCGGCGATCTCGTGC
>WNGD01002267.1_pt1 | contig 22629 bp, 20 predicted proteins | sample 5400671 | NCBI WGS metagenome assembly WNGD01 (sample SAMN13153369, study PRJNA577476) | soil metagenome | isolation source: 40 cm soil or saprolite under grassland replicate 2 | place: USA:California | collected 2016-06-15 | reverse complement strand
ATCGCACTGCTGAGCAATGGATAGCGTGCCTCGATGCGCGGGTGATAGGCAAGATCGCTATTCGGCACCAGCACGCCGATCCGCAAGCCGCCGTCCTGCGTCTCCTCGATCGTGTTGAGCGGCAGATGGGTGATGTCGATCAGCCGCGATGGGCGCACGACATTTTCCTTCATGAGATCGATCAGGTTGGTGCCCCCGGCGATCAATTTTGCACCCGGATCCGCTGCAATTTGGCGCACGGCGTCGGCGACGTCGACCGCGCGCGCATATCCGAAATTGTTCATCGCTTCGCCTCCGCTGATTCCTCCATGGCTTTGCCGAACATGACCTCTTCGATGGCCGCCACGATGTTGGGATAGGCGCCGCAACGGCAGATATTGCCGCTCATCAGCTCGCGGATTTCATCGGCGGTGCGCGCCTTGCCTTCGGCGATCAGACCGGCGGCGGAACAGATCTGGCCGGGGGTGCAGTAGCCGCACTGGAAGGCGTCATGCTCGATGAAGGCCTGCTGCAGCGGGTGAAGCATGCTTCCTTGCGCCAGACCTTCGATGGTCGTGATCCGCGCGCCATCCTTCATGACTGCCAGCGTGAGGCACGAATAGATGCGCCGACCGTCGAGGAGAACGGTGCAGGCGCCGCATTGGCCGTGGTCGCAGCCCTTTTTGCTCCCGGTAAGGTCGAGATAGAGGCGCAGCGCGTCGAGCAGCGTGGTCCATGGTGCGACTGTCAGTTTGCGCTCCACGCCGTTGACGTGAAGCGTGACCGTCGTCTTGGTGGGGATAGGAAGTTTTTCCAACCCCTTGCGAGCCGTTGAGGATGGTCGAGCCATCGGGAGTCTCCGGGCGGGCGCCATTTGCTAATTGGACGCACCGGCATTCGTGTGGGGGAGGGGCTTTCGGATTTCCGTTTTTCGGGCCATGCAACCCTGGGCCCAATTCGCCGTCCCTTGAATATGCCGAACTAGCCTGGGGCACATGACGATGAGGCGGCACACTCGTGGATCGTTCGCGGCCGGCACGGACCAACGGAGGGATTGTTGAATTTGTTCCAACCAGGCAAGAAAAATGCGTGGCAACATCCTCATGCCACCGGTGCATGGGCGCGTCGACCTGCATCGCCTCTGCTCGGCAAGTCCGGTGCTCGCAATACGTCTGGCGACGCAGCGCCGTCGCGGTTTTTTGCCGCCGCACCCTAACGCATCGTGTTTCGGGCCTGCTTTGGTAGTTTTGCTGTCATTGTTCCAATCTTGCGCAAATGGCCCGCGATGTGCTTGGGATCGTTGTCAGCGCCACAGGGGATCGCGGCGCGAACAAGCATGGTCGCTGTCGGCTGCAAAACCGGCAGAGGGGTAAGCATTGGCGGAGCGTCCGAACGCCGAGCTCAAGCGGCCGCTGCACACTGCTCCTGAAGGTGCGAAAACGGCGGGCAGGGACCGCTTCGGGGTCCTACGTGCCCGTTTATGCCCTCACGCGCCAACCGGCGCGTCGGGCGTAGCCGGCTTGGCGCCCTCCCGCCAGATTGCGATGACGGCGGCCATGATCGCTGGTCCGACGAACAATCCGATCAGGCCAAAGGTCTCCAAGCCGCCGAAGATGCCCAGCAGAACCCATAGGAAAGGCAGGCGAGTCGACGCGCCGATCAGCGCAGGGCGGACGAAATGATCGGCAACGAAAACCACGATTGACGCGAACACAAAAAGTAAGACGGCCGCGGTGACGCGGGACTGTATAATGAGGGTGAAGCACGCGATCAAAAACACCATCGTCGCTCCGAATGGAACCGTTGCGAGAAGCGCGGTCGCGAAGCCGAACAGAACGGGGTGGGCCACGCCCGCCACCGCATAGGCGAATCCGAGCGCTGCTCCCTCCGCCAATCCGACCAGCACAAGGCCGTTGACCGTTGCACGAATCGCAACGATGGCTTCCTCGCCGAGATGCTCCCCGGATGGACCGAAGAGACGATCGGCGATGATTCGGCTTTGGTTCGCGATCGTTGGACTATCCCGATACGCGAAGAAAAGCGTCAGCAACGTAAATGCCAAGATCACTAACCGGTTGACTGCTTCGCTGCCGAGGCTTCGCGTCCAGTGAATAAAGTCCAGGGATTCGGCTCGCCCCAAAAGCTCCTTGGCTGCATCCGGATCCGCCAAGTGATCCCGCCACCACGATGCGACATAGTCGCCCAGGAAAGGAACTTGCAGCACCCAACTCGGCGTTCCAAGTCCGATTTCCCTGAGCTCGTGCACCGTTCGGACAACGACGACGGCTTCTCTCGCCATCTCGATGGCTACAACGATGAGCGGACCGACGATCAGAATACCCACGAGAAGCGTGAGTGAAATCGCGGCGCCCGATGTGGTCATACCTCTGCGGATCAACCACTCGCGAGCGGGCCAGGTTGCGAGGGCGAGCACACCGGCCCATGCAAGCGCGGGCAAGAGCGGCCGCAATATCCAAACCGCGATCAGCACCAATATCGCGACTAGAAAGACGCGGCCGAACAACCGCAGAGACGATGACTGCTCCATTAAACGCAGGACTTGCCGGCCTTGCTCGTCACGCTCGATCTGGTGAGTTAGCCCGGAAGCCGGCTGTTGTTCTCCAGCGGCGGCCAGCTGCCCGCTGTCGCGCAGCGTCTTGACATAGCGCGTGGCATCCGCGACCGCCGCCGCATCGGGCGTACCGCCGTCGAGCGACTTGACACGGCCGCGCGCGTCGAGCTCGACGGATAGCGACACCGGAATGGGGGCATAGATCGATTCGCCTCCCTCGACATGCACGGGGTGGAGCTTGTTGGCTTCGACCTCGACGCGTCCAGCGGGTAATTCACGCTTGACCGCGACCGACTCGAAGCCGTGTTTGGCAAGCTCCGTCTTCAGCGCCTTTTCCTTGATGCGCGGCATTGGCCAGCCATTTTTTGGCCCCCGAGTTCCCCTCGCGCATCATATAGGCCCCAAGGGTGCGTTCTCAACGGTGCCAGCTCCCGCAGTCGATGCGAACCCGGCGCAGCACCATCTGCCGTCCTTCGCGCCGCAATTCGTGGGTATAGGTTTCGTGGGTGAGCGGCGCGGAAGAGCGTACGACTTCGGCCGCCGGCTTGCCGGCTCGGGCAACCTTGAGTCGCCCCCGTCGCAGCAGATCTTCGAAGAAGGATTTGGCGGCCTGATCCTGGCCCGGCGACGGCGCCGGTCCGACGGCCAGCGCCGCGCCGGCAGCCTGCAGGCGCTTCGGCTCGGCCGCCGCGTAGACCACGATGGAAGGGACACCAAGGCCATACTCGGCCACGGAAAGTTGCAGCCTTGGTAGCGTCGCCGATTCCGTGCTTGCGGCGACGGCCGCCGCGCGCACTGGCGCATGCGTCGCAGCCACTGCCATCGATGGCGCCAGGATACCGTGGCGGACGAACCCGCTTCGGAGCGGCACTTCATGGCCTTGAGCCGAGAATCGGGTGGCGGCGACACCGAGCATGGTCGCGGCAACCTGGCTGAAAAAAGTTGGAACAACGGACGCTGCGCGTATGCCTTCGACCAGGATCACACCGATGTCTTGGCTGACTTCCAGCAGCGCGGCCTCGTTCTTCGTACCCTTCATGGCCAGCATGCCGGCCAGTCCTTCGAAGAACGCGCCGGTGAAGACGCGCGAGAAGGAGTGCGGCTCCGAACTCAGCGCCGTCGCCGGGGCCATGGTCGGAAGCGTGTCGGGATCCCGGTAGAAGAAAGTATTCACGGCATTGCGCAAGCAGTCGGCCTCGACCGCGGAAGGAACCGATTGCCGGATGGCCCAGCCGAGCTGTTCCGCCAACCGTGACAGCCGCGAAGCGCGGCGAAGGACACCGCCGGTCTCCGCCAGTACTCCCTCGCGTAGGCTCGGCAGCTGAAGCGCCGATAGAATCGCGCTCATGTCGCCGAACGATTCGTGGAAGGCGGCAACCTCGATGCTCGCGGCGTCGAACAATTGCGGCTTGAGGGAATCGAGAATTGCATGCCCGAGCTCGTGGCATACGACGTCCGGGCTCTCACCGGAAAAGACCGTTCTTCCCGCGGCCGAACCATGGAAGAACTTCAAGCCCTGGCGGTCGTAAAAGGCGTTGAGGTCGATGCCGAAATCGAGATCCACGGGCAGTATGGAGCCTACTTCCCAGGAGGTTCCCGGCAGCAATGCTCCCCAGAAATCGGCGCCGCGGCGCAAGGCTTCGGCGGCGGTCCAGTAGCGAAAATCTGCAGTTCCGGGCGAATGAGGCTTGGCCTCGGGAGCAGAGGCCGGGTGGACAATTCGGATCGAGAAGGGCTGCTCCCTCAGCACTGGGACCGGCCTTTGGATGACTTGGCCCCCGCTCGGCTGAGCACCGTCGCCGGGATCCTGCTCCCAAGCGTTGATCACGCCCTTCGGCTTGGCTTCCGTTGGTGCCGCGCGCGGCTTGCCTCTGCGCTTGCTTTTCGCGGCCGACGTCTTCGACGCGCGTTTGGATCGCTTCTTAGCCATGTCATCTCTCCCATTCCTGAGTTGCCGACATCAATCCATAAGCGAAGGCCGTGCCTGACCCTGCTGGCGGCCTTTCCATCATGGTGCATTCAGTGGCGATACGACGTGAGATAAATCACAGTAGCTCAGCTAAACACTGAGAGTCGCCACCCACCATAGCCGTTTGCAATGGCGACGATGCCGAAGCATCCGACGATGGGTCAACCGGAGCGATCAAACCTCAGCCGACGGCGCATCATAGGCGTGGAGCCAGTCCAGTCGCTCCTGCACGCGCACCTGTTGCCAGTCTCGCGTCGCTCAAGACCGTACGAACTCATCTCCTATCAGATCGGCGCAACGCGTGACAGATAGCGCTTTGGGAAAAGTAGCCCGATGGTCGACGGAATATTCCTCTGTCCTTTTGACCGTCAGCCGATCTAATTTCCGGCGGGGGACAGGAGGACGTCGATGGCTGCTTCCATGCGCTCCGCGCGCCTTCATGAGCCTGGGCAGCCGTTGCGGATCGATACGGTGGAAATTCCGGAGCCGCGCCCGCGCGATGTGCTGGTTCGGGTGAAGGCATGCGGCATCATTCCCAACATGAACGCGATTTTCAGCGGCCGGCTGTGGAATCACCTGCCGCCGCTTCCCGCGAGCGTTGGGCTCGATGCTGCCGGCGTCATCGCGAAGGTCGGAAGTGAGGTCACCGACGTGGCCGTGGGCGATCGTGTTTACGTCAATCCGTGGCTCTCCTGCGGCACGTGTCCGTATTGCCGCGCGGGCGAGCCGATGCTCTGCAGCGCTGCCGCCTTCCAGGGCTATTTCGGCTTTTTTCCTCACTCCACGCGCCAGCTCTTGGATTATCCGTTCGGCGGTTTTTCGGAGTACATCACTGCGTCACCGCAACGGCTGGTGCACTTGCCGCCGCAGGTGACATTCGAGCAAGCCGCGCGCTTCGGCTATCTCGGCACGTCGTACGCTGCGCTGCGTCTCGGCCAGGTGCGCGGCGGCAGCTGGGTCGCGATCAACGGAATTACCGGCACGCTGGGAGTGGGCGCGACATTACTCGCCCTTGCAATGGGGGCGACGCGCATTCTCGGCCTTGGCCGCAATCGTGACGTGCTTGCACAATTGAGGGCGCTGGCGCCTGACTGTATCGAGGTCCTCGCGCTCGGCGATGCTCCGATCGCCGATTGGATGCGGCGGCACACGGACCAGCTCGGCGTGGACGTGCTCATCGATTGCTCCGCGCGCAGTGCCGCCGCAGCGAACACCGCCGAAGCGCTTGCCGCGCTCAAGCGTGGCGCAATCGCAGTCAATATCGGCGCCTTGACGGAGCCGCTCGCAATCCAACCGATCCGTTTTATGACCGCTCGTCTGCAATTCCGCGGCTCGAACTGGTTCACGACGGGCGAGGGCCAGTCGATGGCCGAGATGGCGAAGCTTGGTATGCTTGATCTGACCAAGCTGGTCACGCATGCCTATCCTCTTGCGAAGGTCAATGACGCGCTGGCCGAGGTGCAGACGCGCCCGGGTGGATTCATCAATATCGTGGTCCGTCCTGACCATTGATAGGGCTGACGCGAACGAAGGGTTGCCCCAACCGCGCATCAGTACATGGAGCAAACAGGATGATCGGGATTGCTTGGCTTAGGCGACGCGGCCTCAGCGCCGCGCTGTTCGTAATCTGCATCGATTTCGCAGCCATGCCGGTGCACGCACAGCTTGCGCCGTCGCAGCCGATCAAGATCGTCGTGGGTGTACCGGCGCCCGCCCGCATCCTCGTGCAAAGGCTCAGCGAAAACGGGCACCCGGCAATCGTTGAAAACCGCCTTGGCGGCAACGGTATCATCGCCACCGACGCGGTCGCAAAATCGCGGGCGGACGGCTACACCCTGATCATGGGCAATCATTCGACGCTTGCGATCCTGCCGCACATCACCAAGATTGGCTATGACCCCGAGAAAGACTTGGCGCCGATCGCGCTGATGCTGGCGGCGCCCAATGTGGCCATCGTCAAGTCGGCGTTGCCGGTGACATCGATGCGGGGAACTCGTCGCCTACGGCAAGATCAATCGCCTGACAAATGCCACGCAAGGTATCGGCGCGAGCGGCCATCTCATCGGTGAGCAGTTCAAGCAGCTGACCGGCGTCGATCTCATCCACGTCCATTATCGCGGCGCGGCGCTCGCACTGCAGGACGTTGTCGCGGGGCACGTCGATATGATGTTCGACGTGGTGGCGCTCACGCGAGAACACGCGTTGTCCGGACAAGTGCGGGCGCTGGCGGTGTTGTCGCCGCAGCGGAACCCGGTGCTGCCCGATGTCCCGACCTCGGCGGAAGTCGGCTTCACCGCGCTGGAAGGCGGAGCCTGGTTCGGGCTCATGGCACCCGCCAGCACGCCGCGCGCGACCGTCGATTGGCTCAACGCCGAGACCCGCAAGGCGTTCGAGGTGCCGGAGGTGCGTGAGCGCCTGAGCAAGCAGGGGCTGCAGCTGCCGCTCGGAAGCCCGGAGGAGTTCGCCGCATTGATAGCCGCCGAGAGCAAGCGCTGGGGCGAGGTGATCCGCACGGGCGGTATCAAACTCGAGAGCAATTGAGCAGCAAGCTTGCAATTGCGATAGCGCTTGCAGGCACCGCGGCGCTCACGAGATCAAATTCTGGGCGTCACGGACGGGCGACGAGCAGGGGCTCCACGTTTGCGCCTCCTGCCATTTGCGGGTGCGACGGCTCAAAGCCCTGGCGCAGTTCTCGCTTCAAGACCAGCGAGCGCGCAACAAGAAAGGCGTCCTTCAGAGTCGTGGCCCGGCGCAGCGCAACATTGAAAAAGGCGTCCCCGAAATAGGTCCACTTGGCTTTGTCCTGACATCCGAACGATGCATGGTTGGCGTCCGCCGCGGTGATCACGAGCGTATCAGCATTGACGAGGGGAGGTATGAAGACGCCAGAATAGCAAGCCGAAATGATCACGACATTGTGTCGCACGCCGGTTCGCTCGAGCATCTCGGCAAGTCTGGATGGCTTGAGCGTTTCAGTCAGCCGCCGCCCCGCGGTGACGGCGAGGCCGTCGGGCGAGCCGTGCGACGTGAGGATGACAAACAGAATATCGCTCTCGCCATTCATCTTTTTTGCCTCCGCTTGCAATGTTGCTGCAAGCGTTTCGACGGTCGCATCCCCGCCCGTCTTAGTATTGAATCTTACGACAACCGGGCCGCCCCCGAATCGGCTCGCCACGACCTGTGCCGCGCCGGTGGCCTCGCTGCGGAAAACGCCTTGATCGCCGTACAGTCCGAATGACACCACGGTCACCTTGCGAGCGTTCTCGGCCGCGTGCGCAGCCGCAAACGGCGGCGCGAAGGTGAGAGACAAAGCGATGATCGGCACGCCGAGCCGGCTAACCAAAGATCCGAACGTCACGACGAACCTCCGTTCACGCGCGCCACGCTGAACATCCTCAACGGACAGACTCGAAGATGTCCGTGATGATGGTCTCATCGGCGATGCCGCCGCCCGCCGCATTAGGCTGTTGCGCGCCCGACTTGGGCAGCCCATACATCGCTTCGATTGTGCGCAGGATGTTCACGTGGGTGATGCCTTTGCCCTCGGCATATGAGCCTGGCTTGATATGTGCTCCGGCGAAGATTGTGACGATCCGATTCTGAATATCGCGTAACAGCCGGTTGTAGCTCGGCGAATATCTCGGGTTGGTCCGATCAGCGGATTGGTCAATCCGTAATAACCTCCCTGGTCATCGTTCTCGTCAAAAGTAACGATCAGAAGACTGTTGTGAGTCTTCGCCCACTGGTAATAGCCGTCGAGGTTCTGTTGGAGCCAGGCGTCGCCGGCCGGGATGCTCTGAGCCGGTTTGCCGTTGTGCATGTCGTGATTCAAGTTCGGGATGACGAAGGCGACGGTCGGCAGCGTGGCGTAGTCGCCGGGAAAGTCCGCGAACCGCAGATTGGACGAGGTGTCGATCGTCGTTCCGTTGGGAACGTTCGCGAAGCTGATCCAGGGCACATGCTTGCGGGCGTAAACACATTGGTCCGTGCGGCAGTTCGGCGGATCGAAATCGACCGTCGAGCCGATGCCGGGTAGGCTTTCCGAATATCCCTTGAACGAGAGGCCTTTGGCGATCAGTTGCTCGCCGAGGCTGCTGGCCTTGAACGGGTAGTCGGGGTGGTTGGCCTTGCTCGGCACCTGATCGCGAAAGCCGACATTCTGGTTGCTGCCTGAGAACAGCCAGAAATAGTTGCCTTGACTATAGTGCTCCTCGGCGAACATGCGCTCGAATATGGCGCCTTCAGCCGCCAATTTTCTGATATACGGCGCGTCAAACTTGACCCCGAGGATTTGTTCAAAATCCTTGTTCTCCTCGACCACAATAACGATGTGGTCATAGACCGGCAGTGTCGGGGGCCACGGCGGCCTGCTAGCCGCCACTGCGGTGCCGGCCGCGCACGACAAGAGAGCAATGACGCACGCGTGTGAAATTTGTGGCATCTGTTCTCCATCCGAGTAGATCTGTGCTTGCGCTCGAGGTCGCGAGCGCTGCGAATCCACCGGGGGCGGATGCAAGCACATTCAATTGCGTGAGGATACCGGCTCCGCATTAGCTGTGCTATCACTGCATCCACGCTTTGTTGATGCCTCTCGACTCGCGCGGAGACGATCATGCTCAATTGCAAGGTCCTTGGCGAAAGTTCTAGGCGCAACGGCGCCGGGCGGTTGCACGTGGTGAGGGATGCCCAAACTTCCTCCTTGCGTATCCGGACCGCTGCCGGAGGGCTTCTCGCTGCGCCGGTCACCGCCCGCAAGTGACTGCGAAGGACACTCCCTGCAAACAGCCGCCGAAAACGTTGCCGTCAGCCGAGCCGATGGGGCGACCTTGCGCCAGGCGCTGAGCGTTTGGCCGCGCATTGCCTTGCTGAGCTTCGGAAGTCCCGCCGTGCAGCTCGCCGCCATGTACCGCATCCTCGTCGAGGAAAGGCGCTGGATTTCCCGAGACAGGTTTCTCAATGCCTTGAACTATTGCCTGGCGCTTCCGGGACCCGATGCGCAGCTGCTCGCGGCCTATGTCGGTTGGACCATGCGCGGCACGCTCGGCGGCATGCTTGCAGGCGGACTCGTCATCCTGCCACCCATGATCTGCATGATGGCGCTGAGCTATGGATATGTCAGCGGCGGTGATTCCACGATCGGCGAGGTGCTTCTTTACGGACTCAAGCCAGCCATCCTGGTCATCGTGCTCGAGGCGACGATTCGAGTCGGAAGGCAGGTGCTGCGGACCCGACTGATGGTTGTGCTCGCGGCTTTGGCTTTCGTCGGAACTTTTTTCTTCAATCTGTCCTTCGTGCCCGTCGTCATTGGCGCCGCCATGATCGGCTTCTGCGCTGCGCTTGTGGGGTCTTCGGCATTTCCTAGCGCGGCGCAGGCTCAAGACGTCTACGGCGCGTTCATGGGGCCGGCCGCTGAAGACATCCGTCAAGACGATTTGCCGGATCACACCCGGCCGACCGCAGGCCGCCTCCTTCGCATCTGCGCATTCTGGCTCGCGCTTTGGTTTGTTCCTGTCGGCGTGCTAGTCGCTGCGCTCGGCCTCGACAATGTCTTCAGCCAGATCGCAATCTTGTTCAGCAAGATGGCGGCGCTGTCCTTGGGCGGCCCCTACGCCGTCAACAGCTATGTCGCGCTCCATGCGGTAGAACCATACGGTTGGCTCACGCGCAACCAGGCGCTGGACGGTCTTGCGCTCGCCGAGCTGGCGCCGGGGCCTGTCATCCTGTTCCAGCAGTTCGTCGGCTTCCTGGCGGCATATCGCAATCCCGGCATGCTGCCACCGCTCGCGGCAGGGACCTTGGGCGGGCTCCTCAGCGTATGGGTCATTTCCATCCCGCCGTTCTTGTGGATTTCTCTTGTTGGCCCGTTCATCGAAAGATTTCGCGACAACAAGGTCATCAACACGACGTTGAGCGCCGTCACGGGCGGCGTCCTTGGCGTCGTCCTTACCTTTGCGATTAGGTTCGGCACGCGCACGATATTCACGGAGTCCGAGCCGATCAGCGGCTTTGGGCTCGATTTCAGCGTTCCGAATTTCGCCAGCGCCGATCCATGGGCGCTGGCAATCGCCGTCGTCGCCGCCATCGCCATGTTCCGCTTCGGGCTTGGAATGGTTGCGACGTTGGCGGCATCCTGCGCAATCGGAACCATTCCCTATTTGATTGATGCAATCGGGCTAGGGAGCCTACGCAGCGGCCTGTTGGGATTTGTGGCCGGCGCCGCCATCGGGTTCCCAGCCGGTCCGGTTGCCGTTTGGTGTCTGCATCTTCGCATCCAGCAACGGCGAGCAATGGCGTCCGCGATCATTGCGGGTAGCGCGATCGGCGATCTCATTGTCGCATTGGTGTTCTTCGTCGTCACCGACCTTTTCGGAGGCGCCATCACTTCGCTGCAGATGCTCAAAAATCCGCTCTTTCAAGGCCCCATCCTGATCCTGGGCGGGATCGCGTTGTTGTTCATCGTGAGCCGGAGCGTGCTCTTGGGATTGCCGCAGCAAAAGCAGAGGCAGGACGAGGAGTGGACCTATGTGGGGGCGGGACTCGCGGCCCTGATAGCCGTGTCCGCGAGCGTAACTCACCCGGAGAATCTTCTCGCGATCGGGGCTGTCTTCGCCATCCTTGGAATTGGATCCGACAGCGGCATCGCTCTGCTCGCAGGATTCTTCATCGGGACCGGACTCACCTGGTTCAGCACGATCGAATTGCTTTGCCATCTGGGCGAGAAGCAGGGACGCCAGATCATGCTGCGCGTCATGCAGAGCTTGTGCGTGCTGTGCATTGCGGCAGGATTTGTCCAACTCGCCCGTGCGGCGAACCTCCTCGGCATCTGAGCACCGCTGCTGGCACGGCGATGTGTTCAACCCTGCGTAAACGGTGCAACACGATCGCCTGCAACCGTCCCTGTAAAGAACAGGAGAAAACAGAGAGCGGGTGATTCGCCGCTCTCGGCTGCTCCTGTCTCGCGGCGCAGAGTGGGACCGCGGCACGATCGAGTTCTCCTGTTCCCCCAGCGCTTTAGCGCCGCTCCCGCAACCATGGGCGGTGCGTGCGGGCAACCGGCTGCGGCCATTGGGGCAAACAACGGCAGAAAGACAACAGGAGATAACAGGAGAAAACCACGAAAAGGCGAGCCTCAGCGTGGGCTGTTGCGCGCGGCGTCCTGTCCACGACACCGCGCCGAGCGGCAGCGGCCAACACCAGCGTCCGCCCCATCCGGCAGCAACATCGGAGCGGCTTTCAGGCGCAAATGTGATGAATACCCTTTTGTGTAAGATTCTCGTAACGCGCGCAAGCGATATTTTCCTACGCGGCCGCGATGTCGATGCCTTCTTGCTCGCAGGAATTGGCCACATCGCAGACGGTGGCGCGCTGCACGTCGCGCTTCCAGCGCAGATCGTCGAACTCGGTTCCCCGATGCATCGTACAGCGATCGTCCCACATGACGAGGTCGTTGACCCGCCAGCGATGGGTGTAAACGAATTGCCGCTGCGTCGCGTGCGCGATCAATTGATCGATCAATGCGCGACCCTCGTGCTCAGGCATGCCGAAGATCCGACCCGCGTGCGACGCGAGGTAAAGCGATTTGCGCCTTGATTCCGGGAGCGTGCGAACGACCAGCTGGGGGACCGGCGGCATTCCCCGCCGCTCGTCATCGCTGAAATTGGCGAAGCCGAGCCGCGCACGAGAGTTGAAGATCGAATGCTCGGCCACCAGGCGATCGAGGCGGCGTTTGGTCTCCTCGGGAAGCGCATCGTACGCCGCGCGCTCATCGGCAAATTCGGTATGTCCGCCGACTGGTGGGATCGACCGCGCGTAAAGTAACGATGCCCGTGCAGGCAGCCGCTTGAATGAGCTATCGGTGTGCCACAGCCGGTTGCCCAATTGGAACAAGCGGAGTCTGCTTTCCTTGCCCCACACCTCATTGTCGTGATTGAGGTTGGAAACGTCGGCAAATTCCTTGCGCAGACGCAGCGGCGCATCCTTTCGATAAACGGCGATCGTGGTCTCGAGCGGGCCGAAGTGCCTCGCGAAGTCGAGATGCTGATCCTGCGAGAGATGTTGATCGGGAAAGATCAAGACCGCGTACTGCGTGAAGGCGTCCTTGATCGCCCGCACATCCGTGGGGTCGATTAGTCGAGCCAACTCGACGTCGCCGATTTCGGCCGCAAAGCTTGGCGTGACCGGATAAACGGTGATGGCCATGATCATGCCCTCGGCGCACGAGGTTTCGCCGGTGTTGGAAGAATTGAATCACGACGGACCAACGCTTGCAATCGGCTCGGAGGCGATTTTAAGCCGTGACGACCGGGAGCGAGCAACGGAAAGCGCGTTTCATCTTGCGCGCGATCGGCGCAACGCGCGCGCGTCGGTTCAAGTCTCGCGTCGACACGGCTTTCGAGGGTCAGAACTTGTAGCCGAGGCCGGCGCGGACGACCTGCACGTTGTAGCTCGCCCAGGTGAATGTGACGGGAAGGAAGCTTCCGGGAGAGATCGGTCCGCTCAGAGCGACGTTGTTGTCGAAGCTGTAGTAGAGGTATTCGAGCCTGAGCATGGCGTGCGGATAGACCATCCTTCAAACCACGTCAGCCTTCCAAATCCCGGTCGCTGCGTTTGGCCTTTCAGGCGGCCCGCGCTCCGAGCAGCGCCTGGCGGAAACGCGACTTGAGGAACGGTCCGTCCCACGGTGGCAACACCAGCGGGTCGCGCGCGGACGAAACTTTCAGCAAAACGAGCACCGGGCCGTTGGCCGTATGCAACATTGCCACCGCGGCGTCGAGCTCGCTCACCTGCCTCACGGTTGCGGTCTGGCGGAAGCCGCAGGTGATCGCGACGCCCGCAAGATCGACACCCGCACTGGTGTGGGTCGGTTGCATGCCGGTTTCGCCGTAATGCTCGTTGTCGATGACGGCGATCGCGAGGTTGTTCGGCTTTTTCGCCGCCGCGGTCGCCAGCGCCCCCAACCCCATCAGCATTTCGCCGTCGCCCGTAACCACCAAGACGCGGCGTTTCGGCTGCGCCAGAGCCAGTCCCAATCCCACCGTGACCGCGCTCCCCATCGCGCCCCAGAGATAAAAATTGAGCGGATGATCGCGCACAGCCGCGCAGTCATAGGTCGGCGAGCCGAGACCCGTCACCACGAGCGTATCGCCGCGATCGGCCAGTATTCGGGCGATGGCACTGCGGCGCCGCAGCGTGTTTTGTTCGTCCATCGGTTCAGTCCTTGAAAAGCTTGGCGCCGAGCATGCGCTGCGAGAGCAGGACCGCGGCGGTCAGGTTGCCATTGAAGGCGATGCGCGCGGCTGCCTCCACGGCCGGGGCCGCCGCTTCCGGCTCGGTCACCTCGTAAACGATCGCGCCCGCCAGCCGCAGGGCGTCGGCTGCGATCTGGCCCATCGGCACCTGCCAAGGATTGGCTTCGCCCCACTCGCCACGCATGGTGACGATCATCAGCAGCGGGAAAGCGCACACCTTCGCGAGCGACAGCGTGTTGATGCAGTTTCCCACGCCGCTGCTTTGCATCAGCAGGACACCGCGCTCGCCGCCGAGCCAGGCGCCGGCCAAAATGCCGATGCCCTCCTCCTCGGTGGTCAGCACGGTCGGCTTCATGTCATCGGCCGCGTGGCACAACTCTATCAGCCGCGCATGCCCCGAGTCAGGAACGTATGTGACGTGACGGACATCGAATTCGCGCAGCTTCTCGAAGATCAGGTTCGGCCAATTCTTCGCATCGGGGGCCATGACGCTGCCGGTCGCATCGTTGTTCGCCCGTCCGTGTCCCCGAGTCTGCGTCGCCATTTGCCGCCCTTTCAAACCGACAACCGTTGCCGGATGGCTTCATCGGCCATCACGTCCGCCGGCGCACCATGCTTTATAATTCGTCCCTTCTCCATCACGTAACAGGAGCTGCTGACAGCAGCCGCACGGCGAACGTTCCCCTCCACGAGCAACAGCGCGACGCCCTCGCTGCGCATCGGCTTAGAACAGTTGACGTGTTGAGCATGTTTTCCTCGGGTTGGAAGTCTGACATTCACGCCCCAGTGAAATTGGCCTTGCGCTTCTCGGTGAAGGCCGCGATGCCTTCCTTGTAGTCGCCGCTCTCGCGCAGCTTCTCGTAGGCGTGCCCCTCGATCTCGAAGCCTGCGCTCAGACTCGTGTCGTATGACGTGTTCAACACCCGCTTGACCGTCTTGAGCGCAAGCGGCGACATGGCGGTGAGCGTGCTGATGATGTCGTCAAGAATGCGATCGAGCGCCGCAGTGTCGTCGGCAATGCGCGTGAGCAAGCCCCAGCTATGGGCTTCGGGCGCGGGGATGCGCCGGCCAAGCATCATCATGTCCACCGCGCGGGTCAACCCGGCGATGCGCGCCACACGCTGACTGCCGCCGCTGCCGGGAATTTGGCCGAGAGTCACTTCCGGGAGCGCCAGGACTGTGTCCTTGGTCGCAATCCGGATGTCGCACGCCATGGCCAGTTCGAGGCCTACTCCCATCGCGTACCTTTCCAGCACGCAAACGACCGGCTTCGGGCAGCGCTCCGCCGCGGCGATGTTCCACGCGAGGTGAGACATGCCGTCGCGCTCGATCTGCGGGAATGCCTTGACGTCGCCGCCCGACGTGAACACGCCGTTTTTGCCGCGGATGACGACGACGCGCACGTCCGGATCTTGGCCGAATGCCTCGATGATCGCGGCGATTTGACTGCGCCCACGATACGACACGACATTCAACGGCGGCCGATCGAGCCAGAGAAAGCCGGCCTTCTTCTTCGCGTCGACGTTGTAGTGCAGGCCATCGAGATCGCGCAGAATTGCAGCGCGCTGTTCGGCGTAATCCTTGCTCATGAGTCTTCCTTCACCGTGACCTTGTTTGCTTCGAATGCCTCATATTCCCCGGTTCGCAACTTGCGGCGCAAAAGCTTGCCGGACGCGGAGCGGGGAATGGCCTTCACGAATACGTATTGCCTGGGGCGCTTGAAACGGGCGAGGCCGCTCCGCAAACACACATTGTCGAGCTCCTCGGGCGCGAGCTCGGCGGCCGCCGGTTCAACGAAAGCCACCACCTTGGCGCCGAGCCGCTCGTCCGGCATTCCCACGACGGCGCATCCCGCGACGAGCCTGCTGCGCGCGAGGGTGTCCTCCACTTCCTCGGGAAAGATGTTTTCGCCGCCGCTGATGATCATGTCGTCGACGCGGCCCACGACGTAGAGCTCGCCATCCTCGTCGAGCTTTCCGAGATCGCCGGTGCGGTACCAGCGGCCTTGGATCGCCTTGGCATCGGCGTCGGGGCGCTTCCAGTAGCCCGAGAATGCCTCCGGGCTGCGCATGCTGGCGACAATCTCACCCGCGACGCCCGCCTCCAGGTCGATCTCGATATCGTCGTCGCGCGACGGTGAAACGACGCGGATGATCTGGTTCATCCCGGCGCGCCCGGCGCAGCCGGGCTTGCGGTCGAGATGGTCGCAGTAGCTGAAGGTGTAGATCTCACTGGAACCATAGTAGTTGACGAACAGATCGGGCTCGAGCTGATCCAGGCAGCGCTCGATCAGCGCCGGCGTCATCGTCATGCCTGCGAAGCCGACGCGGGACAAGGAACGCAAGTCATAGGAGTCGAACTTGGGATGTCGCAGCGTGTCGTGGAACATCGTGGGCACGAGAAAGAGCGTCGTCAGCCGCTCTTTGGAGATCAGCCGTAGAATCTCCTCGGGTTCATATTCTGGCACACACGCCAATCGGCCATTGAGCAGCGCCGTGCTCAGAAGGATGCGCACGCCCATGGTGTGGAAGAACGGCATTACGCCGAGACTCGAATCCCCCCGCCGATACTGGTTCTGAGCAATGTGAGCAATCGCGGCCATCAGCTCGCTGCGGTGACTACGCGGCACGCCTTTTGGGCGCCCGGTGGTCCCGGAGGTGTAAAGCATCAAACATGTCGCGGCCTCGCTGATCGCGGCGGGACCGGCGAGCGCGGGCGAATCGCGCAGTCGTGCGAATGGCGTACCCTCGCCTTTGCCGTCTGCGGCAATGATCACACGTCGCGGGTCGATCTTGAGCGTCGCAGCAGCCTCGGCGGCCGCAGCGCCCGAGGCGCCGTCGAACGCCACGGCTGCCGCTTCGGCGTCCTCGAGGCAATACCTGATCTCGTCTGCGGTTGCGCGCCAGCTCACCGGCGTGAAGACGATGCCGAGCAACTGGCATGCCCAGTACAGGGTCGCCATCTCGTATCGATTCCGCATCACCACCACGAGATGGTCGCCCGCCCTCAACCCCATGTCCTGTAAGCCGCCGGCAACGGACGCGATGTCGCGGTACCAATCGGCATAGCTCATCCGACGTTTGCCTTCGATAAACGCCTCCTGACGGGGTTGGCGCATCACCGCCGCGGCAAACGCGCTGCCGAGATCCATGGTCACGACCCTTTGCCGATGGCGATTGCGGCTTCGAGCACCGCGGCAACGATCGGCGCATATCCCGTGCACCGGCAGATGTGACCCGAAAGCATCTCGCGGACCTGCTGCTCGTCCGGCGCCGGCGTGTCGCGCAGAAAATGGGTCACCGAGCACAATATGCCCGCCGTGCAGAAGCCGCATTGCAGGGCGTGATGCTTCGCAAAGGCGCGCTGTACCTCGTTGAGCGTGCCGGGTTCGGCGAGCCCCTCGACGGTGACGATGTCCGCACCGTCCGCCTGAGCGGCATACTGGGTGCAACTGCGCACCGCTCGGGCATCGACCAGAACCGTACACGCGCCGCATACGCCATGCTCGCAACCGACGTGAACCCCGAAGGCCTGCAGCTCATGACGCAGAAAATCGCAGAGCAGCATGCGAGGCTCGGCCTCACCGGATCGGCGTTGTCCATTCAAGGTCAACTCGACCGTGAAGCGCTCGCCGGCTGCGCGATAAAGCGTTGTCATTGCAATTGGCCCCTTCGCTGCCGGGCCATTTCGAGCGCACCGTTGACGGCGCGCTCCACCAGCACTTTCGTCAACGCAATCCGATAATCGGCGCTTGCCGAGTGATCCTCCATGGGTGTCACGCTGACGGCGGCATGCTCGGCGAGGCTGGCAGCGATCTCGCCGGCCGGGCGGCCGAGAAAGCTCTTCACGTCGATCGCGACCGGCCGGCTCTCCACCCCCCCGACCCCGAGCGAGAGTTGCTCAAGCCGGTCGGCTCCATCGAGACGAAGGCTGCAGCCCGCCGCCGCGATTGCGAAATCTCCGTGGCGCTGCGCGATCTCCGTGAATGCGTGCCCGGCATCGGGTGCAGCGCGTGGCCACTCCAGCGCCGCCACGATCTCGTCCGGCCGGCGCTGCGTCGTGAGCGCACCGAGAAAGAATTCCGGCGCGGGAACGCGCCTTTCTCGCCGACGCGATTGCAGCACGATGGTCCCACCGCATACGACGAGAGCGAGCGGTATCTCAGCACTCGGATCCGCGTGCGCGACCGAACCGCCGAGCGTTCCGCGGTTGCGCGTCTGGAAATGCCCGACCCATGGCAACGCCATGACCAGCAGCGGCACCTCCCGCGCGATGACGTCCGAGCGCAGCGCATCGCCCTGTACCACTCCGGCACCGGTCACCACGATGTTCGATCTCGTTGAAATTGTCTTCAGCGCCTGGATGCGTGAAATGTCGATCACGGCGCGCGGACGAACCATTCTGAGGTTCAGCAACGGCCCGAGCGTCATGCCGCCCGCGAGCACGGCCGCTTCATGGCCCATCTCGGACAGAAGAGCGAGCGCCTCCGAAACAGCCTCCGGCCGATAATAGTCGAACGCCACCGGCTTCACGAACCGCCTCCACTTCGCCCATACCGTCGCAATCTCGACCACCAAGTCCGCCAGTGCTCGCCGCCCCCCGGCCTTAGCCGGCGCTCCAGAGAGTGAAAGAATTGAGCGACGAGATAACGCGTCACACTGCCGAGCATGCGCTGGCCGACGGCTGCAACCTTGCCGCCGACATCGGCTTCGTAGCGATACTGGAGGCGCGTGCGGCCGCCGGCCTCGGGTCGCAGGCTCACGAAGCCCGACCCTGATCCGAAGCCTAATGCCCCGAAGGCCTTGCCGACCAGGCGCACAGAGCTTGGTTCTTTCTTGTCGCGCATCTCGATTTGCGCGTGATAGGTGCCGCGAATGCCGGCAACACCGATCACGACCTGAGCCGAGTAGCGATCCGGACCATCCTGGGTGAGGCCGCGACATCCCGGGATGATGGCGGCAAGCTCGCTCGGATCCAGGAGCCGCCGCCACACCTCCTGCACGGGTGCGGAGAGAAAGACTTCCCCGCTCCCAGTCACCGCGCCGCCGACGGCCGTCCCCTCCGCTCGGGTCTGCGCTGCCAGCGAGCGCTGATTCACGTCATGCCCGTTTGCAAATGCCCAAACGCGGCGCAGGTTCAACGGCAACGAAATATCGTCGCGTCCAAGCGCATCCGCGACCGCGTTTGTGATCGCAGCGGGGGTGAGCATGGCGCTGCCGTCTCCCATCCCCTTCGCGCCGAGCGCATTGACGGGAGAGGCCGTTTCGACGTGACCGATCTCGAGACGCGGAACCTCGACAGCTGTCGGACAAAGATAATCCGCAAAAGTCCCCGACAGGAAATTGCCCCGCTCGTCATACGCCAGCTCTTCGAAGAGAGCTGCGCCCAGACCGTGCGCAAAGCCGCCGTGTACCTGTCCTTCGACGATTTTGGGATTGAGCTGGGTTCCGACGTCGTGAACCGAGACATATTTGTCGATGCGGATCGCGCCGGTCTTGCGGTCGATCTCAACCGCCGCCAGATCGACTACGAAGCCGAATGTGACCGCAGAGGCAATCCGGTCTTCGTCATCGGGCGAGCCCAAGACCGCAGGCGACACGATGGCAGCTTCATGAATTCCGGGGGTGGCATGGTCCGGCAAACCGGCTGGGTCCCAGTGGGCGCGCGCCGCCGCCTTGCGGAACGGCAGTCCCTTGTTGGATTGCGCGCGCACTCGGGCATAGCCTTCGCACAGCTCGATCTCTTCCGGAGCAGCGTCCAGGGCGTCAGCGGCGAGCAATTTGATTTTCTGCGCGACTTGCCCCGCGCACTTTGCGACGGCATCGACAACGATTGCCGCGAAGCGGTTCGAATAGTTTCCCGACGCAATCGACCAAGCGCTCGTCAGCGTGTCGATCTCCGTCACCACATCAATATCGTTGGGATGCAGTCCGAGCGCGTCGGCGACGATCTGCGCAGCAACGGTCGCATGGCCCTGGCCATTCGGGGCGCTGCACAAGCGCAACGTGACTTGTCCGCTCGGATCAACCGAGAGCACGGCGCTGGCGTTGGCACCCGATTTGCGGTCGGCGCGGCGGCGGTCCTGCGCCGTCTGCGCCAATGAAACATAGGCCATATTCGAGCCGGACGGCTCTACACCCGCTGCCAAGCCGATGCCGAAAAGTCCTCCCGCGCGGCGAACTTCGTCGCGGCGCCGTTTGAGTTCGTCATAGTCGGCGATTCGTAGGAGTTCCGACAGCCCCGCCTCGTAGTCGCCGGCATCGAATACGGCGCCTGCCGGTGCTCTGTAAGGGAAGGCGTCGGCAGGAATGAAATTGCGGCGGCGCAGCTCCGCCGGATCCATTCCGAGCCCGCGCGCTGCGATGTCCATGATACGTTCGAGGGCAAAATAGAATTGCGGCCCCCCATATCCGCGATTGAGGCCGACGGGGGTGCAATTGGTGACAACAAGCTCATTGTCGATAGCAATGTTAGGCACCTTGTAACAGCCGTTCGAAGCGGCGTGCATGCGATAGAGGGAGGCGGGCTCGGGCGGGCGGACGTGAGCGCCCATGTTCGCCGTGTTCTTGAATCGCAATCCTGTGAGCTCGCCGTCCGTCGTGAACGCGGCCGCGACTGTTCCCAAGCGATCGCTCGACGCGGACGAGGCCGTGAGGTGCTCGGCGCGATCTTCGATCCACTTGACGGGCACGCCGGTCTTGCGGCTGACGGCCGCGAGAAGAACGATGTACGAAAGAACCGCCTGCTTGATGCCGAAACTTCCGCCGCTGCTCGGCGGCGTGATCAGGCGAAGCCGGTGGCCGGGCACGCGCAATGCGCCGGCCATGAGCGGCTGGACCACGAACGGCCCCTGGAAGTTCGACCAAACCGTGTAACGGTCGGGAGTACGCTCGAAGTGCGCAATGACGCCGAACGTCTCCATCGGCGTGGAGGCATAGCGCGGATACGAGTACGAGAACTCGAAAACCCGATCGGCCGCGGCAAAGGCAGCCTCCGGGTCGCCGTAATTGAAGCTGCGCCGGCTTATGACGTTCGATCCGGCCTTCTCGTGGATCACCGGGGCATCGCGCGCGGTGGCGCTCCGCAGGTCCGACACTGCCGGAAGCACGTCATACTCGACGTCGATCAGATCGCACGCGTCTTCCGCGATGTAACGCGTGTCCGCGACCACGACGGCAACGGGCTCGCCGACGTATCGTGCCCGGTCGATGGCGATGGGATAGTAGGCGAGCGGAGCCTTCACGACGCTTGGCACCGGCCCGATCAGGTCCGCGACGTCCTTGCCGGTAACGATGCCCCGGACGCCCGGCAGCTCCCGCGCTCGCGCGAGATCGATCCGCCCGATCCGCGCATGCGGATGGGGCGAGCGCAAGATCGCTGCGAAACGGATTGCGGGAATTGGCGAGAGATCGTCGATGAAGCGCGCCTGCCCGCTCAGCAGCGCCTGGTCCTCCTTGCGCGCAACAGGCGAGCCGACCCATCGCTGCGATACGGTTCCGATTGCTTCCAGCAAGACGCGGTCCACCTTGGAAAAGCGTTAGCCTCGCCTTTCGGACGTTTCGTCTCGTTGCATGATCTATAGGACCAGCCGGGTCGTCACGACAAGATTGACAACGAGCAAAATGATTTGTTCGTTATAGAGGGCATGCCGGACCGCAGGCAGGCGTCGCGGCCGCAAGATCAACATCGGCCGGACGTTGAGCCGGGGATAGTATTACGGCGTCGCTATGCGAGCGGTTGATTGCAGGAAGAATTGTCGAGCCGAGTGCTGCGTGTTGCTTAGCGCCCAAACGGGCACGATCGAGAAGGCCGACAACCCCCGCCGAGAATGATCGTGACCGTCGATCCCTCGCTTCAGTCAGCAATCGATGCCCTCTCTTTGCCAGGCATCATGATTGGCCATCGGCTGATCTCACCTGGCGATGAAGATGCGTTATTGCCAGAGGAGGCTCCTTCCTTCGCCTCGAGTGTCGTCAAGGTGCGGCGTGCGAGTGGCGCGGCTCGTATCGTGGCGCGTCAACTCCTGAAGCGATTGGGACAACCCGAATGCGCGCTACCGAGAACGTCCGGGGGAGCGCCAGCCTGGCCCGCAGGCGTTGTCGGCTCGCTCGCCCACGATTCTCGGGTTGCGGTTGCAGCCATCGGGATGGGTCGCGATGTAGGCGCCATAGGGATAGACGTCGAGCCGGCCGAATCATTGCCGTCTGAATTGCTGGACTTGGTCGCAACGCCGCAAGAGCGGCTGAGACTGGGTGATGACCCTTATCATGGGCGACTGCTTTTCGTCGCCAAGGAGGCTGTATACAAGGCCGTGTACCCACTCGACCAAACCTTCCTTGACCATCACGACGTGCAAATTAGTTTTGCCGAGCGCAAAGCTGTCGTGCGCAATGGTCGGGTCGTCGAATTGCGATTTTGTATCGCCGCACACTTGGTGGCGCTGGCCTTCCTCCCCGGCCTTCGGTGAGAGCCCCACCTAAGCCTTCAGTACCTTGCAATCCACCGGCACTGATTTCCGACTGGGGATCAGCGCTGTCACCGGCGTGGTTCACCGACTTCCGGGGCGAGACGCGTGGTATCTCGTCCCGGCCTCTATTATAACTCGCCGCAGGGCGGCGCCGCGGAAACGGGCGACGCGGCCCGAGAAGCAAAGGGAGGAACCGTGTCGCAGATTTGTCTCGCAGCCATGGCGGTCGCGTTGAGCGTCGTCGGGTTCGCAACAACGGGGCTGGCGCAGCAGGCACAACGGCCGCAAATCGAGACCACCAAGGTCGACGGCACCGACAACGTCTACATATTCCGCAACGGCAACCATCAATCGATGTTCATCGTCACCAAGGACGGCGTGATCGCGACCGATC
>WNGD01001840.1_pt1 | contig 22630 bp, 20 predicted proteins | sample 5400671 | NCBI WGS metagenome assembly WNGD01 (sample SAMN13153369, study PRJNA577476) | soil metagenome | isolation source: 40 cm soil or saprolite under grassland replicate 2 | place: USA:California | collected 2016-06-15 | reverse complement strand
TGTCGTTGCCGGAAACACTCGGGGAGCTGGTACGGATGCTGCCGCCCGATCCCCGGCTGCTCCTCGAGCGGGTGGACTCCGACGCGGTGCCGCCAGTGTGGGGCGACCCGTTCCACCTGTCCGAGGTCTTCACCAACCTCATCCAGAACGCGCTGGAGGCCGCGCCCGAGGGAGGAACGGTCCGTGTCCGCGTCGAGCCGCGTGGGGGCGACTACGTCCGCGTCCTCGTCTGGAACTCCGGCGCCGGCATCCCGGCCGAGCTTCACGAGCGCATCTTCCAGCCGTTTTTCACGACGAAGGCACGGGGGACTGGGTTGGGGTTGCCCATCGCGCGGCAGATCGTGGAGGCGCACCGGGGCACCCTCATCGTGGAGAGCGACGGCAAGTCGGAGACCAGCTTCGTCGTGGAGCTCCCCACCAGCGCGCCCGTGATGACCGTGGGGGCGAAGCCGTGAGCGAGAAGATCTTGATCACGGAGGACGACGAAGACCTCGCGTTCGTGATCCGCGAGGCGCTCGTGCGTCAGGGCTATGAGGCCGAGGTGGCGCCCACGGCCGGCGCGCTCCTCGACAAGCTCAAGGCCGCCCAGTACGATCTCATCTTGCTGGACGTGCGGCTTCCCGACATGGACGGTCTCGACGCCATTCCGCGCGTCCGTGATCTCGCCCCGGAGACGCCCATCATCGTGATGACGGCCCACGGCACGCGGCAGATCGCCATCAATGCGATCACGCGCGGAGCCTACGACTTCTTCACCAAGCCCCTCAAGATGGCCGAGTTCCAGGTCGTGGTCGCCCGCGCCCTCGACCGGCGACGCCTGCAGATGCAGGTGCGGGCCCTCCGGGAAGGGCAGGCGGCGGGCGGCTTCGAGGACCTGATCGGCAAGAGCGAGGCGCTCAAGCGCGTCCTCGACATGGCCCAGCGCGCGGCGCCCACGGATCTCACGGTGCTGATCCAGGGCGAGAGCGGCACGGGCAAGGAGCTGATGGCTCGGGCCATCCACCGCCTCAGCCCCCGCAAAGACGGGCCGTTCATCCCTGTCAACTGCGCGGCCATCCCCGAGGGCCTCCTCGAGTCCGAGCTGTTCGGCCACGAGCGGGGCGCGTTCACGGGAGCCATCCGCGCCAGGCCCGGGCGCTTCGAGCTGGCGCGCGAGGGCACGCTCTTCCTCGACGAGATCGGCGACATGCCGCTCGCCATGCAGTCCAAGATTCTCCGGGTGCTCCAGGAGCGGCAGTTCGAGCGGGTGGGGGGCACGCGGTCCATCGGCGCCGACGTCCGCATCATCGCCGCCACGCACCAGGACCTGGAGAGCCTCGCCCCCGAGGGCAAGTTCCGATCGGACCTCTTCTACCGCCTCCAGGGTGTCCGTCTCGTGATGCCCGCGCTCCGTGACCGGGTCGACGACCTGCCTCAGCTCGTCACGCATCTCCTGGATCGGGCGGCCACGCGGCTCTGGCGCCAGCCCGCCACGCTCTCGACGGAAGCCCTGCGTTGCCTGTGGACGTACCCGTGGCCGGGGAACATCCGCGAGTTGCAGCACGTGCTCGAGGGGGCGATGGTGCTCTCCGACGGCGTCATCCTGCCCGAGCATCTGCCTCCCGCCGTGCAGCGCGGCTCCAAGCCCGCCGCCCCCGGCGAAGCCGCGCCCGTCGTGCAGGGGTCGCTCGACGAAGCGCTCGAGGAGTGGGAGCGGCGCGCCATCCTTGATGCGCTCCAGAAGGCGCATGGGGTGCAGGCCCGCGCCGCCAAGATCCTCGGGATCACGGAGCGCAGCCTCTGGTACCGCGTCAAGAAGCTCAAGATCCAGGTCCGTATGGCGGGGGAGAGCCCGGAGAGCGCATGAGCGGACTCGCCGAAGGCGTGGCCGAGCTGATCGCCCGACTCACGCACCTCGAAGGCCCCGGCGTCGCGATCCTGGCCCGGCTCGTGGCCGTCGCGGTGACCCTGCTCCTGGCCTTCGCCGCCTATGGCGTCCTCGGCCAGCTCGTCGAACGGGTGCTGCGCCGGGCCGCGGGCGCCGACGAGCCGTCGGGCACCCAGCGCGTCCACACCCTCGCCCCCCTCCTCAAGAATCTCGCCCTCTACGCGCTGTCCTTCGTGGTGGGCATCGTGGTGCTCCAGGAAGTGGGCGTGGATGTCCGCGCCCTTGCCGTCTCGGCCGGTGTGCTCGGGCTGGCTGTGGGCTTCGGCGCCCAGAGCCTCATCAAGGACGTCATCACGGGCTTTTTCATCCTCTTCGAGGGCCTGGTCAGGGTAGGGGATGTGATCGAGGTGGGCGGGCACACGGGCGTGGTCGAGGCGATCGGGCTTCGCGTCACCAGGCTGCGCCTTTTCAACGGCGCCCAGCGCATCGTGCCCAACGGGGATTTGACGCAGTTCGCCAACTACAATAGGGGCTGGGCGCGCGCCGTCGTGGATGTCGGCGTCACCTACGATACCGACGTGCGACGCGCCCTCGAGGCCCTGGAGCGCGTCGGCCGCGACTGGGCGACCGAGACGGGCCTGGGGCTCGATGCTCCGCTCGCCCAGGGCATCGTCCGCTTCGGCGAGACGGAGGTGGGATTGCGGCTCTCGGTCAAGGTGATGCCCGCCGGCCGGGCGGACGCGGAATCCGACCTCAGGCGGCGGATCAAGGAAGCTTTCGATCGCGACGGGCTCGAGCTGGCCGCTCCTCAGCGGGCCATCTATCTGAAGCCGCAGGAGGCGCGGGCATGACGCGTGTTCGCAAGGCAGTCTTCCCCGCGGCCGGGCTCGGCACGCGCTTCCTGCCCGCCACCAAGGCGCAGCCCAAGGAGATGCTGCCCCTCGTGGACAAGCCCACCATCCAGTACGTGGTGGAGGAGGCGGTCGCCTCCGGCCTCGACGAGATCATCCTCGTCACCGGGCGCAACAAGCGCGCCATCGAGGACCACTTCGACGCGGCCTTCGAGCTCGAGTACTACCTCCAGGATCGCGGCAAGGTCGACGAGCTGGCCCAGATCAAGACCATATCGGAGATGGCCTCCGTCTCCTACGTGCGACAGAAGGAGCCGCTCGGCCTTGGTCACGCCATCCTCTGCGCCAGGCCTCTCGTGGGGGATGAGCCCTTCGGCGTCTTCCTGGGCGACGACATCATCATGTCCCGCGTGCCGTGCATGCGGCAGCTCCTCGACGTCTTCGAGCGCCACCAGGGCCCCGTGCTCGCCGTCATGCGCATCCCCAAGGAGGACATTGGCCGCTACGGCGTCATCGTGCCCCGCGGCGTGGGGGGCGGCGTCTTCGAGGTGCTGGATCTCGTCGAGAAGCCGGAGCCCAAGGACGCCCCGTCCGACCTCGCCATCATCGGCCGCTACGTCCTGACCCCGGATCTCTTTCCCATTCTCGCCGACACGCCGGCCGACTCACGTGGAGAGATCCAGCTGACCAACGGGCTCCGGACGCTGCGCGGGCGCCGGCCGATCTATGCCGTGGAGTTCGAAGGACGCCGTCACGACACCGGGGAGAAGCTCGGCTTCCTCAAGGCCACCGTCGACATCGCGCTCTCGCGTCCCGATCTCGCCGACGCCTTCCGGGCATATCTCAAGACCCTCGACCTGTAGCTCGGGCCGTCGCAGCGAGAATTCCTTTCCACGCACGGACTTGCGTCACGCCGTCGCCCGTCCGCGGTTTGACTTCACCAACGGTTTCTGGGACAATCCGCCCACTTGAGGGGCGCCGTCAGGCAACCCTCTATCAGCATGGCGAACCAACCGAAGCGCGCCTTTCATACGGCATCCGAGCCCGAGATCAAGGCGGGCCAGGTGTCGGACGTCTACTTCCAGCGGACCATCCAGATCCTCAAGGCCAAGGGCATCACCAAGCGCGTCAAGGCCGAGATCCGACTCAAGAGCTTCCCGCAGGCGGACTGGTCCTTCGGGATCCTCGCGGGCATCGAGGAAGCGGCGGTGCTGCTGGAAGGTCTGCCCGTCGACGTGTGGGCGATGGACGAGGGCACCATCTTCGGGCCCCACGAGCCCGTGCTCGTGATCGAGGGCACCTACGTCCAGTGGGCGGAGTACGAGACCGCGCTTCTGGGACTGCTCTGCCAGGCCTCCGGCATCGCCACCAAGGCCGCCCGCTGCAAGCGCGCGGCGGGGGACCGCGCGGTCATCTCCTTCGGAGCACGGCGCATGCATCCGGCCCTCGCCCCCATGATCGAGCGCAACGCCTTCGTGGGCGGCTGCGACGGCGTGGCCGTGACGAAAGCGGCGGAGCTGATCGAAGCCGATCCCACGGGCACCATTCCCCACGCCCTCGTGCTCATGTTCGGCGACACCGTGGAGGCGCTCAAGGCCTTCAACGACGTCATCGACCCCAAGGTGCGCCGCGTCGCCCTCATCGACACCCTGCAGGACGAGAAGTTCGAGGCGATCCGCGTGGCAGAGGCCCTCGGCAAGGATCTGTACGCGGTGCGCCTGGACACGCCGTCGTCCCGCCGGGGCGACTTCTTCCGCATCATCGAGGAGGTGCGGTGGGAGCTGGACATCCGGGGCTTCGAGCACGTGAAGATCCTCGCCTCGGGCGGCATCGACGAGTACGAAATCCTCAAGCTCAATCCTCTCGTGGACGGCTACGGCGTGGGGACGTCCATCGCCAACGCCCCCGTCCTCTCGTTCGCGCTCGACATCATGGAGATCGAGGGGCGTCCAATGGCCAAGCGCGGCAAGCGGTCGGGCGCCAAGCAGGTCTGGCGGATGCCGGGGACGGCCAAGAACGTCGTGCTGTCCGCGGCCAAGCCCGCGCCCGTGGGCGCGGCCGGCCGGCCCGCCGAGGCCTTGCTCAAGCCGCTCGTGGTCGGCGGGAAGATCGTCCGCGACCTGCCGCCTCCGCGAACCCTGCGCGAGTACGTGCTCGAGCAGATGGCGCGCATCGAGCTCACCCCCACCCGCGAGCACGGGCTTCGCGGCGACTACTAGGTCACGGAGTCCACGATCTCGGGCCGAGCCGAACTCGCCATGGGGCCGGCCGCATCGGCCCCGCAGGGTATCTGATGGGCGTGCTCGACGACATCGTCGCCAACAAGCTCGAAGAGCTCCGGCAAGTCCGCGCCGCGCGGCCCCTGGCCGCGCTCGAAGCGGCGTGCCGCGGGCTCGGTCCGGCCCGCGAGCTCGAGGCGGCGCTCCGGCCCTCCGCCCCCGGCGGGGTCCGGCTCATCGCCGAAGTGAAGCGCGCTTCTCCCTCCAAGGGCACGCTGAACGCCACGCTCGACCCCGCGGGCCAGGCTCGTGACTATGCCGCGGCGGGAGCCGCCGCCATCTCCGTCCTCACCGATCAGAAATACTTCCGCGGCTCGCTCGAGGACCTCGTGGCCGTCCGCGCCGCCGTCGACCTGCCGATTCTCCGCAAGGAATTCATCCTGGACGAGTATCAGCTCTGGGAATCGCGGGCGGCGGGGGCGGATGCCGTGCTCCTGATCACCGCCGCCCTGGAGGAGGCGCGGCTGCGAGATCTGCACCATGCCGCCAAGGGCGTCGGGCTCTCCAGCCTCGTCGAGGTCCACACGGCTGCCGAGCTCGAGCGCGCGGTGGCCCTGGGCGCGCCCGTGATCGGCGTGAACAACCGCAATCTCCAGACGCTCGAGACCAGTCTCCAGCCCTCGCTCGATCTGCTCCCGCGCGTGCCGCGCGCGCACACCGCCGTCAGCGAGAGCGGGATCTTCACCGCCGCCGATGTCCGGCGCGTGGTGGAGGCGGGCGCCCACGCCGTGCTCGTGGGCGAAGGCCTGGTGCGGGCGTCCGACGTACGCGCCAAGGTGCGCGAGCTGACGCTGAGATGATTCGAGCCGAGACGGGGCCCGCTGTTCGAGCTGAGCGGCTACGCCGCGAGGCGAGAGCTGAGCCAATTCCGCAGGCGTGGCAATTCGAGCTGAATGGCGGAGCCAAGAGGCGAGGGCTGAGTGAAACCCCGGCGAGGCGAGTGCTGATGGAAGTTCGAGCTGAGACGGGGCCGACGAGCCGCAGGCGAGAAGCCCGGCGAGGCGAGTGCTGAGAGTGACCCGGGTCAAGATCTGCGGCATCACCAATGCAGGAGACGCACGCGTGGCCGTCGAGGCGGGAGCCGACGCCCTCGGCTTCATCTTCGTCGAGGGAACGCCGCGCTACATCGCGCCCTCGGCCGCCGCGGAGATCATTGCCGACCTGCCGCCCTTCGTGACGCCCGTGGGCGTGTTCTGGGACCATGCCGCCGGCCATGTCAAGGCCGTGGCGGAAGAGTGCCGCCTGGGGGCGCTTCAGTTCCACGGTGACGAGCCGCCCGAGGCGCTGGCCGGCTTCACCTTGCCCGTGATCAAGACGATCAAGGTGGGCGGCCCCGCGGATCTCGACGGACTCGAGCGCTACCGTGTCGCCGCCTTCCTCCTCGACTCGCCGGCCCGGTGGAGCGACGGGGAGCGGCGGGAGCCGATTTCGTGGGAGCTCGCGCGCCGCGTGCCGCGCCGTCATCCCGTCATCCTCTCCGCCGGACTGACGCCCGACAATGTCGCCCGCGCCGTCGCCGTGGCGCGACCCTGGGGCGTGGACGTCGATTCCGGCGTCGAGGAGCGGCCGGGCGCCAAGAGCCCGGACAAGGTGCGACGCTTCGTGGCCGCCGCCAAGTCGGTGGCGCGGGAGCTTTCGTGAAGAAGGCCGTGGCGAATCCCTCGGCGCTTCCCGACGCCGCGGGCCACTTCGGACGCTTCGGCGGTCGTTTCGTTCCGGAAACGCTCATGGCGCCGCTCATCCAGCTCGACAAGGCGTATCGCGCGGCGAGACGGGACGCCCGGTTCCGGGCGCGCCTCCGGGAGCTGCTCACGACCTATGCGGGCCGGCCGACCCCGCTCTACTTCGCGGCGCGCCTCACCGAGCACTGCGGCGGCGCCCGCATCTACCTCAAGCGCGAAGACCTCTGCCACACGGGCGCGCACAAGATCAACAATGTCCTGGGACAGGCGCTCCTGGCCGAACGGATGGGCAAGCGCCGGGTGATCGCCGAGACGGGGGCCGGCCAGCACGGGGTCGCCTCCGCCACCGCGGCGGCGCTTCTCGGGCTCGAGTGCCAGGTCTACATGGGCAGTGTGGACATCGAGCGCCAGGCCCTCAACGTGTTCCGCATGAAGCTGCTCGGCGCCACCGTCGTCCCCGTGGAAAGCGGGTCACGCACCCTCAAGGACGCCGTCAACGAGGCGCTGCGCGACTGGGTGACCAACGTGCGGACGACCTACTATCTCCTGGGCTCGGCCATGGGCCCGCATCCGTATCCCATGATGGTGCGCGATTTCCACCGCGTCATCGGCGAGGAGACGCGGGGGCAGGCGCGCAAGATCACGGGCAAGCTCCCGGATCTCCTCGTGGCCTGCGTGGGCGGGGGCTCCAATGCCATCGGGCTGTTCTGGCCCTTCATCCGCGACTCGCGCGTGCGCATCGTGGGCGTGGAGCCCGCCGGCCACGGTCTCTCCACGGGCCGCCACGGCGCCTCGCTCGGGGCGGGGGCGGTGGGCGTGCTCCACGGGAGCATGAGCTATCTCCTCCAGAACGACGACGGCCAGATCTCCGAGGCTCATTCGATCTCGGCGGGGCTCGATTATCCCGGCGTGGGGCCCGAGCACGCCTACTACAAGGAGCAGGGCCGCTTCGAGTACGAGTCGGCCACCGACGCCGAGGCCCTCGAGGCCTTCCAGGCCCTGACCAGGCTCGAGGGGATCATGCCGGCCCTCGAATCCGCCCACGCCGTGGCCTATGTCATGCGCGCGGCCAAGCGGATGAAGAAGAGCGAGAGCATCGTGATCGGGCTCTCGGGCCGGGGCGACAAGGACGTGCACACGGTCGAGCAGGCTCTCGCGGGTGCGAAGGGACACGGGGCGCCGCCGGTGCGGGCGGCCTCGGCGGCAGGCCGGCGGTGACGACGACGGTGACGGGGCGCCTGGCCGCGACCTTCGCCCAGCTCCGGGAGCGTGGCGAGCGGGCCCTCATCCCGTACTTCACCGCGGGCGATCCGTCCGTGTCGCTCACGAAGCGGCTCGTCATCGAAGCCGCGCGACGAGGCGCCGATATCGTGGAGCTGGGCGTGCCCTTCTCGGATCCTCTGGCCGACGGGCCGGTGATCCAGCGGGCGACCCAGCGCGCCCTCCAGGCGGGCGTGACGCTGCCCCGCGTGCTCGAGCTGGCGCGAGATCTCCGGAGCGAGACGGCGGTGCCGCTCGTCTTTCTCACGTACTACAATCCCGTCCTCGCCTTCGGCCTCAAGGCGTTCTGCGTGACGGCGGTGGAGTGTGGCGTCGACGGCGTCATCGTGGCCGACCTGCCGCCCGAAGAAGCCCGTCCCCTGCGATCGGAAGCCGAGGCGGCGGGCCTCGACCTGATCCACCTCGTCGCCCCGACCTCCCCGCCCGATCGGATGCGCGCGATCGCGCGGGCGGCTACCGGCTTCCTCTACATGGTCTCTTTGACCGGGGTCACGGGGGCGCGCGCCGAGCTGCCCCCCGATCTCCTGCAGCACCTGCGCACGCTTCGAGGCATCACGACCAAGCCCATCTGCGTGGGATTCGGCATCGGGACCCCCGAGCAGGCAGCCGCGGTTGGCCGCGCGGCCGACGGGGTCATCGTCGGCTCGGCCATCGTGCAGCTCGTCGAGCGTCATGGCGGGTCCGAGGAGCTCGTGGGCCGGGTCGGGGACTTCGTGGCCTCCCTCAAAGAGCCGCTGAAGGCGACGGCGTAGCCATGGCGTGGTTCTTCAAGGACAAGGAGCAAGGTGACGATAGGCCCAAGAAGGTCAATATCGCCGAGGGCCTCTGGGTCAAGTGCGACTCGTGCAAGGAGATCGTCTATCGCGCCGAGGTGGACCGCGCCGGCCGTGTCTGCCCGAAGTGCCGCTACCCCTTCCGCATCACCGCCCAGGAGCGCATCGCCTCGCTCCTGGATACGGGCTCCTTCGAGGAGCGCGAGACGGGACTTCGCTCGCGCGACCCCCTCGGCTTCAAGGACACCAAGCGCTACACCGATCGCGTGAAGGCCGCGCGCGGCAAGACGGGTCTCGAGGAAGCCGTCATGACCGGACTGGGGCGCATCGGGGGCTACGAGGTCGCGGTGGGCGTGTTCGAGTTCGGCTTCTTGGGCGGCAGCATGGCCTCGGTGGTCGGCGAGAAGCTCACGCGTCTCATCGAGTTCGCCGTGCAGAAGCGCGTGCCCGTCCTCATCGTGTCCGCCTCCGGGGGGGCGCGGATGCAGGAAGGCATCCTCTCGCTCATGCAGATGGCCAAGACTGCCTCCGCCCTCAAGCGACTGGCCGACGAGCGCCTGCCGTACGTCTCGCTGCTCACGGATCCGACCACGGGCGGCGTCACGGCCAGCTTCGCCATGCTCGGCGATCTCATTCTGGCCGAGCCCCGCGCGCTCATCGGCTTCGCCGGACCGCGCGTCATCGCGGAGACCATACGTCAGCCGCTGCCCGAGGGCTTCCAGCGCTCCGAGTTCCTCCTCGAGCACGGTCAGATCGATCTCGTGATCGAGCGCCGGGAGCTCCGAGACACACTCCGTCGCATTCTCGCTTTCTTCGCGGGCCCATCCCAGCCCGCTCCATGACCTACCGCGAGGCCGTGGCCCGCGTCACCGGGCTGCGGGGCGGCGAGATGGCCGGGATGCGTCCTGGCCTCGAGCGCATCGAGACGCTGCTCGAGTCGGCGGGCCATCCCGAGCGCGCCATGACCCTCGTCCAGGTCGCCGGCACCAACGGCAAGGGCTCCATATGCGCCATGCTTGCGGCATCCCTCCAGGCCGCCGGCCGCCGGGTCGGGCTCTACACCTCGCCCCACCTCCTCGATATCCGCGAGCGCATTCGCGTCGACGGCCGCCCGATTTCCGAGGCTGATTTCGCCGACGGGGTCGAGGCGCTCGGTACCCTGGTCGCCCGCCTCGACGCGACCATGTTCGAGGCGTTGACCGCGCTCGCCCTCGATCACTTCGCCCGCGAGAGCGTCGAGGTGGCGGTGCTCGAGGTCGGCATGGGTGGGCGGCTCGACTCGACCACCGTGGGCCGTCCCGCCGTGGAAGTCGTCAGCCGCATCGACCTCGACCATCAGGCCTACCTCGGCGACACCATCGAGAAGATCGCCTCGGAGAAGGCCGCCATCATTCGGAGCGGAATCGCCGTGTCGGCGCGCCAGGAGCCCGGGGCTGAGTCGGTGATCGTGAGGCGCGCCGCCGAAGCAGGGGTGCCCCTCCTCCTCGAGGGACGGGATCTTCACGCGCGAGTGCGCCGGAGCGGGCTCGACGGTCTGTGGCTGGATCTTGACGGACCCGGCTTCACGCTCGATCAAGTGCGGGTGGCGCTGCTCGGAGTCTTTCAGCCCGGCAACGCGCTCCTCGCCGCCACCGCGGCGCATCTCCTCGGCGTGAGCGAGGGCGCGATCCGAGCCGGCCTCGGTGCTGCCCACTGGCCCGGGCGCTTCCAGGTCTTGCCCGGGCCACCTCCGATCGTGCTCGACGGGGCGCACAATCCGGCCGGCGCCCGAGCTCTCGCTGCGTCGCTCGAGGCGTATTTCCCCGGACAGCGCGGCACGCTCATCATCGGCATGTTCTCGGACAAGGATCAGCCCGGCATTCTGCTCCCTCTCTTGCCACTGGCCCGCCGAGTCATCTTCACCGCCAGCGAGCACCCAAGGGCGGCTCCCGCCGCCTCCGTGAAGGCCCTGGCGGAAAAGCTCTGGCCCGGCCTGAAGGCCGATCTCGCTCCCTCGCCGGCCGAGGCCCTACGGATGGCGCTCTCGGATCCGCGAACCCCCATGGTTTGTGTGGCAGGGTCGCTGTCGATCCTTGGGCCGACTCTCGTCCAAGCCACTGAAAAGACAGATATATTTAGCGAAGACGACCTGGGCCGCTGAGATAGGATGAGGGCCTGTGTCTCTAAAAAAGACGCCCAATCCCTGTCTGCCCGCGCGACTCGCGGCACGACTCGGCCCCTTGGCCCTGGCGGTCGCGCTCTTCTGCATCCACCCAGCTGAAGTGAGGGCCCAGCAGGCTCCGGTCACGCTCCGGGATAGCAGCGGCGAGACCAGTGTCGTAGCCGACCGGATCCAGCAGATCGGCGGCGACTCGGACCTCCTGCTTGCCACCGGCAATGTGGAGATCACCCGCGGAGGCAGCCGCCTCCTCGCCGATCGGGTCGAGCTCAATCGGAATACGGGCGAGGCGGTGGCCCAGGGCAAGGTCGTCTTCTTCGACGGGCAGGATCGACTCGTCGGTGAGCGCGTCGACTACAACCTCAACACCGGGACGGGCGTCGTCTACAAGGGCGCGGCCCAGATCCCTCCGTACTACCGCCTCTCCGCCGAGCGGTTCGACCGCCTGGGGGAGAGCCTGTACGGCGTGCGCCAGGGCGTTTTCACGACGTGTGAAGGCGAGGTGCCCGACTGGTCCGTGCATCTGGGGTCAGGGCAGGCCGACCTCGACGGGATCGTCTTCGGACGGGACGCCTCCTTCTGGGTCAAGAGCGTGCCCGTCCTGCCCTGGGTGCCCTTCTTCGCGGCGGCCCTCCGACGCGAGCGTCAGTCGGGCTTCCTCTTTCCCGAGTTCGGTCAGAACTCCCGGAAGGGATACTTCGCCCGGGTGCCGTACTACTGGGCCATCAGCGACAGCCAGGATCTCACGGTGACGCTCGATACCTTCACCCAGCGCGGGATGGGCCTGGAACTCGACTATCGCTATGTCCTGTCGCGCGAGGCCCAGGGGCAGGTCCAGGCCTTCGGCGTGAACGAAGCCTTCCTCGACTCGCGCACCTCGAAAGGCATCGACGAGAACCGCGGCTGGATCCAGATCAAGCACGCGTGGCAGATCACCCCGAGCATGTCGCTCAAGATCGACTCGAACGTCACCTCCGACGACGACATCTACAAGACATACGCCGACGCGGCGGGCGAGCGTGCGCGACAGCGCGCCGAGACCAACGTGTTCGTGACGCAGCGGTGGGAGTCGTGGAACCTCGTGGGCCGCGTGTACTGGTACCAGGACCTGACCACGCCGCGGCCCGTGGAGCTGCAGCGGGCGCCCGAGATCAAGCTGGAGGGCATCCGCCAGGCCGTGCCCGGGGTGCCGGGTCTTCTCTTCGAGACCCAGGCCTCCTTCGTCAGCTTCTTCCGCGAGATCGGATCCGAGGGCGTGCGGGGCGATGTCCATCCCCGGTTCCTCTACCCGGTGCCCGTGGCCGGGCTCTTCACCATGACCCCGTTCCTGGGAGGACGCCTGACCTACTACAACCAGCGGGTGGTCAGGTCGGCGATCTCCCAGGGCCCCGACAACGGCTATCCCGTCACCGTGGAGAAGACCGTCGACGACGACCGGGTCCGCCAGCAGGTGGAGGCAGGCGTGCAGCTGGAGACCCGCGTCTCGCGCGTCTTCAACGTCGGCGGCATCGGCGGCATCTCCGCCCTCCAGCACGTCATCGAGCCACGCGCCACCTTCCTGGAGATTCGCGGCATCAATCAGAAGGACAATCCGCAATGGGAGCCCGGAGGAGGTCCGACCATCCGCATCGACCCGGGCTACGAGGCGCGGACGGGCATCGACGCCCAGGACAAGGCCAACGAAGTCACGTACAGCCTGGTCAACCGGTTCAACGCGCGCACGGTCTCGGGACCCAACGAGGAGCCCGTGCGCTGGGAGCTCGCGCGCCTGACCCTGAGCCAGACCTACAATTTCCTGGGAGTCGGCGAGCCCTTCAAGGACGCCGTGGGCGAGGTCCTCATCCAGCCCAACGAGCATCTCCGCTTCCGGGCTGATGCCCGGTACAATGTCTACGGCCTCGGGGTCCGGGACGCGAACGCCGACATCAGCGCCATCTTCCGTGACTTCTCGGTGACGATGGGGCCGCGCTTCAACGAGCAGGCGGGCTTCCGCTTCCTTCAGGCCTCGGCCACCGCGCGCGTGACGCGAAACGTGGATCTCAAGGCCAGCAGCTACTGGGACGTGACCAATGGCAGGGCCACCGAGGCCCGGGGAGGGATAGACATCCACTTCGATTGCTGGGCGATCACCGTGCAATTCATCCACCGCTACGCTTCCGACGACGAGTTCCGATTCTCCGTCAATCTCCTCGGGGTCGGCCAGGTCGGCACGAGCGCCCGCGGAAGCAGCGGAGGAGGCAGCCGATGATCCCCCAGATCGACCTCACGCGGCAGCACGAGGCGCTCAAGGCCGAGCTGGCGGCGGCGGCGGCGCGCGTGCTCGCCTCCTGCCGCTTCGTTCTCGGGCCCGAGGTCGCCGCCCTCGAGAGCGAGCTGGCCCAGCTCTGCGGTGTCTCCCACGGCATCGGGGTCGCTTCTGGCACCGATGCCCTCGTCATCGCCCTCAAGGCGGTCGGCGTCCGGCCCGGTGACGAGGTCATCACCTCGGCCTTCTCCTTCGTGGCCTCGGCGACCAGCGTGCTCATGGTGGACGCGCGGCCCGTCTTCGTGGACATCGATCCGGGAACGTACAACCTGGATCCCGCGCTCGTGGACAAGGCGGTGACGCCCCGGACGCGGGCCATCATGCCCGTCCACCTCTATGGCCAGCCTGCCGCCATGGACGCCATCACCGCCATCGCCCGCGCCCGCGGCCTCGCCGTGATCGAGGACGCCGCGCAGGCGGTGGGAGCCTCTTATGGCGACAAGCCGGCGGGAGCCTGGGGCGACGTCGCGTGCCTGTCGTTCTATCCCACCAAGAACCTCGGAGGCTGCGGCGACGGGGGCATGATCCTGACCGCCCGCGAGGACGTGGCCGGGCAGGTACGCCGGCTGCGGAATCATGGATCGTCGCGCAGGTACGAGCACGTCGAGCTCGGCTACTCGAGCCGGCTGGACGAGCTCCAGGCCGCCCTCCTCCGCGTGAAGCTCCGGCGGCTCGAGGACTGGAACCAGTCGCGCCGTCGGATCGCCGCGCGCTATCGAGAGCTTCTCGCGGGGGTGCCGTTGACCTTGCCGGAGGAGCGCCTGCCCGCGCGCCACGTCTACCACCAGTTCACCGTGCGCACCCCGAAGCGAGACGCCCTCGCCATGGCCCTGACCGACGCGGGCATCGGCACCACCGTCCACTACCCGATCGCCATCCCCGCCCAGCCCATGTTCGCCCTCCCCGACGCCGACCGGGCCTTCCCCCACGCCGCGCGGGCCTCCGCCGAGGTGCTGTCGCTGCCGTGCTTCCCGGAGCTCACCGACGCGGAGATCGAGGCGACGTCGCGCGCCATCCGGGACGCGCTCGGACGGCTCCATTGAGCGCGCCCAGGGGGCAGGTGGCGGAGGAGCTCAAGCAGCGGCTGGAGCGGCGGGACGCCACCATCGGCGTCATCGGGCTCGGTTACGTCGGCCTGCCCCTGGCCGTGGCCTTCGCCAAGGCGGGCCTGCCCGTGATCGGAGTGGACGCGGACGCGGGCCGCTCCGCGCGCATCCGCGCGGGCGTGAGTCCCGTCGAGGACGTGCCGAGCGACGAGCTCGCTCCCCTCGTTACGGCACGGCGTCTCGTCGTCGCCGACGGGATCGCGGCGCTCACCGCCGCCGATGCCATCATCATCTGCGTGCCGACGCCGCTCGGGAAGTCCAAGGAGCCGGACATCTCCCACATCGTGGCGGCGACGGAGGACGTGGCGCGCATCCTGCGAGCGGGCCAGCTCATCGTGCTCGAGTCGACCACGTATCCGGGAACGACCGAGGAGGTGCTGCTCCCTCGCTTCGCCGCCGCGGGGCTCACCGTCGGCCACGAGTTCTTCCTCGCCTTCTCTCCCGAGCGCATCGACCCCGGCAACCGCCGATTCGGCCTCACGAACATTCCCAAGGTCGTGGGTGGCGTCACCGCGTCCTGCATGGCCCTCGCCTCCGCGCTCTACGGGCTGATCATCGAGCGCGTCGTGCCCGTCTCCTCGCCCCAGGCGGCGGAGCTCGTCAAGCTCTTCGAGAACATCTTCCGCAGCGTCAACATCGCCCTCGTGAACGAGCTGGCCATCATGTGCCGGCGGCTCGGGCTCTCCGTCTGGGAGATCATCGATGCCGCGGCGACCAAGCCCTTCGGCTTCATGCCCTTCCAGCCCGGCCCCGGCATCGGCGGCCACTGCCTGCCCAGCGATCCCTACTACCTCTCGTGGCGGGCGCGCATGATGGGCTACGAGGCCCGCTTCATCGCCTTCGCCGACGAGATCAACCGAGGCATGCCGGGCTACACGGTGCAGCTCGCCATCGACGCCCTCAATGACCTCGGCCGCCCGCTCAAGGGCTCACGTCTGCTCGTGCTCGGCGTCGCCTACAAGGCGGGCGTGGGAGACGTGCGCGATTCGCCCGCCGTGGAGATCATCGACGCCCTCGCCCTGCGGGGCGCGCGCGTGGACTATGCCGACCCCCACGTCCCCACCTTGACGGTGGGGAGCCGATCCCTGACCGCGGTGGACTGGGCCGCCTCCCTCGGCGCCTACGATCTGGTCCTCGTCCTCACCGCGCATCGCGAGTTCGACCCCGTCCGCCTCGTCCGCGAGGCGCGGCTGGTGCTCGACACGCGCAACCTGACCGGGCCGCTCGGTGCCCAGCCGCATGTGATCCGCCTGTAGGACGGCTGAGAATGCTCGCGGCCGTCCTGACATCACTCCGTCCCCGCCAGTGGGTCAAGAACCTCTTCGTCTTCGCCGGCGTCGTCTTCGCCCAGCAGATGTTCACTCCACTGGTCTGGCGCGCCGTGGCCGCCTTCGTGATCTTCTGCGGGCTCAGCGGCGCCATCTATCTCTTCAACGACGTCGCCGACGTCGACAAGGATCGTCTCCACCCGCAGAAGAAGGAGCGGCCCATCGCGGCAGGGCTGCTGTCCATCCGTGCGGCCGTGGCCAGCGGCCTCGTGCTCTCGGCCGCCTCCCTCGCGGCGGCCTTCTCGCTCTCGCCCGTCTTCGGCCTGACCGCCCTGGGCTATGGCGTGCTCCTCACGGCGTACTCCGCCTGGCTCAAGCACCTCGTGATCCTGGACGTGCTGACGGTCGCCACCGGCTTCGTGCTGCGCGCGGTGGCGGGGGCGGTGGCGGTGGACGTTGAGATCTCGGGGTGGCTCCTCATCTGCACCATCCTCATCGCGCTCTTCCTGGCCCTGGGCAAGCGTCGCCACGAGTACCGCACGCTCACCGGGAACGCGGCGGCCCATCGGCCCATCCTCGCCGAGTACAGTGAAGGCTTCCTGGACCAGATGATCTCCGTGGTCACCGCCTCCACGGTGACGGCCTATGCGCTCTACACCATGTCGGCGGAGACGGTGGGCAAGTTCCACACCCGGCTCCTGCCCCTCACCCTGCCCTTCGTCCTCTACGGCATCTTCCGCTACCTCTATCTCCTCTACCGGCGCGATCTCGGGGGCAATCCATCCGACCTGCTCGTGAACGATCGCGCGCTCCTCGTCGATGCCCTCCTCTGGATGCTGGCCACCCTCGCCATCATCTACGGCCCGCGATGGACGGGCTGAGCGTCGAGACGATCGCGGGCTGGGGTCGCCATCCAGTCTGCCGCGCCGCCGTCCTCCGCCCGGAGCGCTTGAGGCTCCCGCGCGCGGGCCGCGTCCTTCCGCGCGGCCTCGGCCGCTCGTATGGCGACGCCGCCGTGCCCGCCTCGGCCCAGTCTCTCGTCCTCGAGACGGTCCGGGCCGACCGCATCCTGGCCTTCGAGCCCTCCACGGGGACGCTGACGTGCGAGGCGGGGCTCTCCCTCGCGGAGATCCTCCGGGTCTTCGTGCCGCGTGGCTGGTTTCCTCCCGTGAGCCCGGGCACGAAGTTCGTCACGGTGGGGGGCTGTGTCGCCTCCGATGTGCACGGCAAGAACCATCACCGCGACGGCTCCTTCGGCGGATTCGTGGGCCGGCTCGTGCTCGAGACGGCCGACGGTCGCCTCGTGGAGTGCGGCCCGGATCGCGAGCGCGAGCTCTTTCTCGCCACGGTGGGCGGCATGGGACTGACGGGCCTGATCACGGAGGCGACGGTCCGCCTCAGGCCGATCGAGACGCCGTGGATGTTCGTTGAAGTGGAGCCGGCGGCTCATCTCGCCGAGATGCTCGACGGTCTGAGGCACGCGGGCAAGGACTGGCCCTATACCGTGGGCTGGATCGACTGCCTGGCCACCGGGTCTGGCCTCGGGCGCGGCATCATCATGCGCGGGCGCCACGCCTCGCGTGGGGAGGCCCCGGGCGCGCGCCCGCGAGAGACGAGTGTGCGCGGGCTCCCCTTCGACGGACCCCAGTGGCTGCTCAGCCCACTTCTCATGCGGGCCTTCAACGCGGTTTACTACCGGATCCAGAGCCGACGGACGGGCGGCCGCTTCGTGCCCTACGACGCCTTCTTTTACCCGCTCGACACCGTCAAGGACTGGAACCGCCTCTATGGCCGGAGCGGCTTTCTTCAATACCAGTGCGTCGTCCCGCGAGCGGCGGGCGGGCCCGTGCTCTCCGAGCTGCTGGAGCGTGTGAGCCGGGCGGGGGCGACGTCCTTTCTCGCGGTGATCAAGGATTGCGGCCCGGAGTCCGACGCGTATCTGTCCTTTCCCCTCGAGGGCACGACCCTCGCGATGGACCTGCCCTACCGCGGCCCCACCACCGAGGCCCTCGTGCACGAGCTGGACGGCACGGTGGTCCGCGCCGGCGGACGGATCTATCTGGCCAAGGACGCCGTCACCCGGCGCGACGATTTCGAGCGCATGGTGCCGCGGCTCCCGCAATGGCAACGCGTGCGGGATCGGTGGGATCCCGAGCATCGATTCGGCTCCGCCCTGTCGGCGCGCCTCCTCGGGGACGAACCGTGAAGGCCGTGCTGGTGGGAGCCACGCGCGGGATGGGACGGGCCCTGGCGCGGCTCCTCGCCGGCCGCGGCGATGCCCTCGCTCTCCTCGGCCGCGATCCGAACGAGCTGCTGACCTCGTCCCGGGATCTCGCGGCGCGGGGGGCGAGCGGACCGGTGGTGACGGGCCATCTCGACCTGGCGGAGCCCGAGGGCTTCGCGGCCGCCCTCGACGCGGCCGAGCGCGCGCTGGGCAGCTTCGACGCGCTCATCGTCACGGGGGGCGACTTCGCCCCGCAGGAGACCCTCGAGCGCGACAGCGCGCGTCTGGCCCGGCTCCTCGAGGTCAATTTCACCGGCACGGTGGTGCTCTGCCAGCAGACCGCGGAGCGACTGGCCCGGCGCGGCGGCGGCACCATCTGCGCGTTCAGCTCGGTGGCGGGCGATCGAGCTCGGCGCAGCAACTATCTCTACGGCGCCTCCAAGGCGGGTCTGTCGGTGTTTCTCGACGGCCTCGGGCTCGCCTACGCCGATCGTGGCGTGCGCGTGCTCGCCGTGCGGCCCGGCTTCGTCAAGACGTCCATGACGGCGGGATTACGCGTGCCGCCCTTCGCGGGGGAGCCGGAGTCGGTGGCGCGCGTCGTCCTCCGCGCCCTCGACGCGGGAGCTCCCGTGGTCTACGTCCCGCCCATCTGGCGCTGGGTCATGCTCGTCATCCGCCTCCTTCCGCGCGCGGTGATGCGCCGAGCCCGCTTCTAACGCGGTAAGATGATCGTGCATGCCTGACACGGTTAGGGTTCGCTTCGCGCCGAGTCCGACGGGCTCCTTTCACGTGGGGGGCGCCCGCACGGCCCTCTTCAACTGGGCCTTCGCCCGGCGCCATCAGGGCGTCTTCGTGCTTCGGATCGAGGACACGGACGGCAGCCGCTCGACCGAGGCCTCCATCGGCCAGATCCTGGAGGCGCTGCGCTGGCTCGGGCTCGACTGGGACGAGGGCCCGCCAACGCCGGGCTACCGGCAGACGGAGCGCTTCGAGATCTATCGCGCCCATGCCGAGCGGCTCCTGGCGGAAGGGCGCGCCTATCGGTGCCGTTGCACCCCGGCGACGCTCGACGTCCTCCGGAAGGAAGCGCAGGCGCTCGGGCAGACCTTCAGGTATCCCGGCACGTGCCGCGACGCCGACGTGCCTGCCTCCGAGTCGCATACGCTCAGACTCAAGGTGCCGAGGAGCGGACAGACGGTGGTCGAGGACGCCATCCTGGGCACGGTCTCCTTCGACAACGACACGCTCGACGATTGGATCCTCGTTCGCTCCGACGGCACGCCCACCTACAACTTCTGCGTGGTCGTGGACGACGTGACCATGAAGATCACGCATGCCATCCGAGGCAACGAGCATCTCAACAACACGCCCAAGCAGCTCGCCTGTTACGCGGCATTGGGCTACGCCGCCCCCGTCTTCGCTCACCTGCCATTGATCCTGGCGCCCGACCGCAGCAAGATGTCCAAGCGTCACGGCGCCACCACCGTGGAGGAGTTCAGGGACCAGGGCATCCCGCGCGAGGCGCTCATCAACTATCTCGCGCGTCTGGGCTGGTCGCACGGTGATCGGGAGATCCTCTCCCCCGAGGAGATCGCCGCCCACTTCGACCTCGCGCATGTCGGCAAGGCGGGTGCCGTATTCGACCGCGAGAAGCTTCTCTGGCTCTCACTCGAGTGGATCAAGGTGATGCCGCCCGAGCGCCTGGCCGCCGAGCTCGAGCCGTTCCTCGCGCGGGCGGGGCTGCCCGTCCCTGCCGATCGCTCGTACGTCGCCCGCGTGGCCGACAGTCTCAGGGAGCGCTCTCACACGCTCGTGGAGATGGCCGAGCAGGCCGCGTTCTACTTCCGCCCGCCCCCCGCCTACGATTCGCAGGCCACCGCCAAGTTCTGGACCGCGGAAGCCCCGCATCGCTATGCCGTCCTGATCAAGCGCATGCAGTCGCAGGAGGCGTTCGACGCGGCGAGCCTCGAGGGTCTCTATCGCGGCCTGGCCGCCGAGATGGGGCTCAAGCTCGTGGACCTGGCCCAGCTCACACGCATCGCCATCACGGGCAAGACCGAGAGCCCGCCGATCTTCCAGGTGGCGGCGCTGCTGGGCAAGGCGGAGACTCTGTCCCGGCTCGAGGCGGCGCTGGCCGCGGTCGAGCACCGGCGATGAGCCACCTCCTCCTGGCCCGGCACGGACAGTCGGTCTCGAACGCCATCCGAAGATTCCAGGGCAGCCAGGACGTGGAGCTGTCGGAGCTGGGAGCGCGCCAGGCCGAGGCGCTCGCGCGCGTTCTCCAGAGCCGGCCCGTGGCCGCCGTCTACACGAGCCCGCTCGCGCGGGCGCGGCGCACGGCCGAGATCGCCGCGGCTGGGACCAATGTGCCGGTCACGCCCGTCGAGGATCTGCGCGAGCTCTGTCTGGGGGAATGGGAAGGACGGACGGTCGAGGAGATCCGCGCCTTGCCGGGCGATCCGTACGCCCAGTGGGTGCGGGATCCCGTCGCCTGTCTGCCTCCGGGAGGCGAGCCGCTCGCGGAGGTGCAAGCTCGCGTGGTGAGGGCCGTGGACGAAATTGCCCGCGCGCATCCCGATGGCCAGCAGGCGCTGGTGGTGTGCCATGGCGGCGTCATCAGCGCGTACCTCGCCCATTGCCTCGGGCTTCCCCTGTCCTCGATCTGGCGGCTGACGGTGTCCAACGGCTCGCTGACCGAGGTGAGGCCGCCGCGCGTGCACTCCGTCAACAACACGCAGCATCTGGTTGGAGTGATGGCCGATATAGCGCTCGGCTATCCGACGCCCACGCCCCGCGCCCCATGATCCTCCTGGAGCTCTTCGGCGGGGTCGCCCTGCTCCTCTACGGCATGCAGCTCTGTGGCGAAGGGCTCCAGCGCGCCGCGGGGGGCCATCTGCGACACTTGCTGACGAGCGCCACGCGCACGCGGCTCAGCGCCGTGTCTTCCGGCGCGCTCGCCACCGCGCTGCTGCAGTCCTCCTCGGCGACCACGCTGATGGTCATCGGCTTCGTGTCGGCCGGTCTCATGACCTTCCGGCAGTCGCTGGGGGTCATCCTCGGCGCGGATATCGGCACGACCCTCACCGTGCAGATCCTCGCCTTCAGGATCCAGGATCTCGCCCTCCTGCTGGTGGCGGCGGGATTCGGGCTCACCTTCTTCGGGCGGCGCGGGCTCGTCAAGAGCGTGGGACAGGCCGTCCTCGGCTTCGGCTTCGTGTTCCTCGGCATGCGCCTCATGACGGAGGCCATGACGCCGGTGACGGAGAGCGGCCTGGCGCGCCAGGTGCTGGTAGCCCTGTCGGCAAATGCCGGCCTGGGTCTTCTCCTCGGCGCCGTGTTCAGCGCCGGCATGTCTTCCTCGGCCGCGACCATCGGGCTGGTTCTCTCCCTCGCGAGCCAGGGGCTCCTGCCCCTCAGCGGCGCCATTCCCGTGGTCCTGGGCGCCAACATCGGGACGTGCGCCACCGCGCTGACCGCGAGCCTGCGCTCCTCCGCCGATGCCCGTCGCGTGGCCGTCGCGCACATCGCCTTCAAGGTGCTGGGGGTGGCGCTCGTGTTTCCGTTCATTCACCCGCTCGCCTCGCTCGTCGGCGTCACCGCGAGCGATCCCGCGCGCCAGATTGCCAACACCCACACCTTGTTCAACGTGGCGATCAGCGCCGTGTTCCTGCCCTTCGCGCCGTGGGCCGCGCGGGTGATCACGGCCATGGTCCCCGACGACGTCACCACCGCCGACAACCCGTTCAAGACCCGCTATCTCGATGACCGCTACCTCGACCAGCCCGGCCTGGCCCTGGGGCAGGCGACGCGCGAGGCGCTCCGGATGGGTGACGTGTCCCAGGGCATGCTGCGGGACGCCATGCTCGTCCTCCGAAGCGACAACCAGGAGCTTCTGGAGGACGTCGAGCGGCGCGACGATCAGCTCGACTACCTCGAGCGGGAGATCAAGCTCTTCCTCTCGCGTCTCGGTCAGGAGACCATGTCCCCGGACCTGACCCGAAAGGAGATCGGCCTCATCTCCGTTATCGGAAACCTCGAGAACATCGGCGACATCATCGACAAGAACCTCATGGAGCTCGCCCGCAAGAAGCTCTATCAGGGGCGGCGCTTCTCGGAGGCGGGGGAGGCCGAGCTGCTGGAGTTCCACGGCATGATCTCCAAGAACCTCGAGCGCGCCATCGCGGCCTTCGCGGCGGGGGACCGGGCCCTTGCCCAGGAAGTGCTCGACCAGCGCCCCATCATCCGCCAGCGCGAGCGCGAGCTTCGCACCTCGCATCTGGCCCGGCTCCGGCAGGGGCTGGCGGAGTCGCTCGAGACCTCCGAGATCCACCTCGACGTGCTGACCAATCTGAAGCGGATCTCCTCGCACATCACCCAGCTCGTCTTCCCCATCCTGGAAGAGGACGCATAGGGGATCTGGGACATGCCGTCGCCGCGACTCCGCGTGCTCGTGGTGGCCTCCGAAGCCTCGCCCTTTGCCAAGACGGGCGGGCTGGGCGACGTGGCGGGGGCGCTGCCTCAGGCCCTCCATGCCCTCGGCCACGACGTGCGCGTCTTGATTCCACGCTACCGGGGCGTGAAGGAGCAGGTAACGGGGACGCGGCCGGTGATCGAGCGCGTGCGCGTTCCCATCGGCGACCGCCTCGTGGAGGGCCAGCTCCTGGAGGCGGCGGGGCCGGGCGGCGTGCCCTTCTACTTCCTCGCCCAGGATGCGTATTTCGATCGCGAGGCGCTCTACGGCACCGCGGACGGCGACTACCTGGACAATTGCGAGCGCTTCACGTTCTTCTGCCGGGGCACCCTCGAGGCCCTTGTCGCTCTCGGCCGCGAGGGAGC
>WNGD01001839.1_pt1 | contig 22632 bp, 30 predicted proteins | sample 5400671 | NCBI WGS metagenome assembly WNGD01 (sample SAMN13153369, study PRJNA577476) | soil metagenome | isolation source: 40 cm soil or saprolite under grassland replicate 2 | place: USA:California | collected 2016-06-15 | reverse complement strand
CTCTCTGAACCGCGGGGGACACGTTCACAGTGATACGCTTCAGGGGTTAAGAGAGAAGGGGTCGCGCGGCGTCTCCCCCCCCACGCGAGCAGATTTGTGACGTCGCGGGCACCCTTGCGACATGCGGTCCCGGTCGCATATTGGGAACGCAATTCAGATGCTAGGATCCCCGGGGCGCGATGTCGTGCGGGTCGCCGAGGCCCCGAGGGGAGCAAATCGCGAAGCCGGCTGAGTGGGGACACCCACGTGGCCGGTTTTCTCGTCCTTGAGAGAGCCGGCAGAACGGAAAGGGCGATCGGGAGCTAAGTCATGCGCAGCACGTTTACGCGGCGCACCATCGACGACATCGTCGGAACATACCTCGCTCCCAACGGCGAACATGGCTACTTCCGGACGCCATGAACCAAGCCGACGGCCCGGAAACTGACGCTAGAAAGCATGTGCGCGAAGCGTACATCCGGCGTCCTTGGCCTGCGCTTTCGCGTCGGCGAAAACAGCGAGCTTCTGGCCGCGACGGGCATCACGAGCCTGACGAGCACCCCGAGCCAGTTTCCAAACTCACAATTGCCTGGCTCGCCCGGGAGTGCTTAATGCAGCGGCCACGGAGGCACCCATGCCAAACTCAGAGAGAAGCATTCTTACCCGCCGAGACCTCCTGCACAAAGCCTTCGCTCTCGGCGGCATCACCGTTGTCTCGAGTTTCTCGGCCGCGAGCATGATCGATGCTTGGGCCGCGCAGGCGCAGATGCGCAAAGTCACACCGCCTAACGATGTCGGCCCCTTCTACAAAAAGCGCGCGCCCGAGAATCCGACCATGCGCGACCCGCGCGATCCGGGTCTTCCACTCACTGTCTCCGGTGGCGTCTACAGCGAGAAGGGCCCGATTCTCCACGACGCGACACTCGAGGTCTGGCACGCCGACCACCTCGGCCACTACGATCTCGATGGGTATCGCTTCCGCGCGACGCTGCATCCCGACGCGAACGGCAATTACGCGTTCAACAGCGTGATACCGGGACACTATCCCGATCGCGTGTGCCAGCACATCCACTACCTCGTCACTGCCCCGAGACACAGGCCGCTGGTCACGCAGCTCTATTTCGCGACAGACCCTGTGTTCGAGGGAAATCCAGACAAGAACTTCACGCGCGATCCGCTCATTCACACGCGCGACCTCGTGCGCCCGGTGGTGCTCACCGGCGATCCGAAGGACGTTCTCGCCATGGTGCAGTTCGAGCTCGTTCTGGCGAGAGCATGAAGACGTCGCTCATATGCGCAGCGCTGGCGGTGACGGTCGCCATGCCAGCACTCGCGCAAACGGCCGCGCCGGCCGGCGAGATCAAAGCGCCGTCCAATGTGTTCGTCGTTGTGCTCGCGCCCACGGGACGAGAACTCGCCGCCATCTGCGATGGAAACACGCTGCGAACCTTCTCCGTGCCGGATGGGAAGTTGCACCTTACGATCGACGGCGGCGGCACGCAGATGATGGCGCTCGCCTACTCCACTGACGGCAAGCGGATTGCCGTGGCAACAGCGAAAGGCGAGGTGCGCCTATTTGATTCGGAGACCGGCGCGGTGCTTGAGGCGCTCGCGCCGAGCAGCTTGGTGACGTATGGGATTGCGCTGTCGCCTGACGGGCGAGTGCTCGCGGTTGCACCGGCGGAGAACCCGGTGCAGCTGTGGGATGTCGAACACAGGAAGCTGATCGGTTCACTTGAGAATCCGTTCTCCGGCTCGTCAGCGCTCGCGTTCTCACCGAATGGCGAGCTGCTGGCGAGCGCGGACAATGACGCGGTCGTGCGAGTCTACGACGTCGTCACCGGCAAGGTACGCTCGCGGTACGATGCGCTGCTCATGGAATCGTTCTCGGTGGCGTTCGCGCCGGATTCGAAGCAGCTCGCCATCGGCGGCGCGGACCGCGTGGTGGTCGTGGTCGACCCTCTCACTGGCAGGGAACTGCGCCGACTTACGCAGAAGGACCCGATCGGGAGCGTCGCGGTGCTCGCCGACGGGAAGACGGTGGTCGCGTCGATGTTCAACGTCGATCACATGAGCGAGGCGAAGAACACGGTCGCTTGGGACATGATCTCCGGCAAACTGACGATCGTCGCGGCGGGCAAGACCTTCGTGGCCGGAGCAGCACTCCCCGACGGACGGCTGATGCTCGCAAGCGTGGATGGGAGCGTTGTGAAGCTGTGGGGCATTCGCTGATTCTGCTCCAGCTGCCATGCGCGGCGATCACCAACAGTGGATACGCGTAAGGGCAGGACGGACCGCTGCGATTCGGGGCTCCGACGCGTCGAGTGCACTCTGGGCAGCGGATTCCACATGCGCTGTGCGCTGGTAACCCCATGCAGGAGCGCCTCCTCGCAACCGACTGTGCCGCTACTGTGCCGTCCAGCGCGGCGAGGGGTTGGTCGTGGAGGCGTAGGTGGCAGCGTGCCCCCGCGTCTGCTCCAACCGCTGCGAGGTATTGGCGAATCTCCCGGCTCCTAAGCCACGCTGCCAAATCTTCCTTGAGGAGACGGATTCTCTTTTCCTCTTCCCATCGGAGCCTTTCTTGTTCTGCCTGCTCAAGTCGTCGCTGTTCCCATTGTTTCTCCAGCTCCTCTCGCCGTTGCCGCTCGGCTTTCTTGGCCTCCGCGGCGACCACAAGGCCAACGATGAAGCGATTGAGCATGGTCTCGAGACGCTGCCGCTGGCCGTCTCGCCACTGCTGGCGCGCGCCTAGAAAGTCCTCGGCGGTGATCCGCAGTGCCAACTCACCGCTCGGGATGTAGTCGTACGCGGGAAGAGGCTTCATGTAATAGGGAGACAATTCGGCGATCGGATCCCGTTTCGGTTTACGTTCTACTCGACGGTTTCCTCCTCCAGACAAAAGCTGATGTCTTCATCAAGCACTCTCGCGGTAGTTCGTCGCTGACCTTCCGTGGTGCAACTGACCACGTAGCCCCGCACGTCCAGCGACTTGAGTAAGGCGTCAAGAATGCGGAGCGCCCTGTCCAGGGACTTCCGTGGGATGCTTACATCCAGCACGCGCTTCGCCTCGCTTATCAGGACCCCTCGTGCACTTGCCTTGGCGAGGCCGGGCGGCCGAAACGACCGCCCCTGTTCCTTAGGAGGTTTCCAGTCCTACACGCTCAACTGATTGATCGCGCTCTGCGCGGCGTCGATCAGCGGCTGGCCATCGGCCGCCGAGAGGATTCCCTCACTGATGAACGCCTGCACTTGCTGGATGAGCGCCTGCAGGATGTTCCTCGCGGCCTGCACCTTCCCGCTGTTGAGCTGGCGCGTGGCCGCATCCAGCTTGGCGAGGAGGCCCATTGCCTGCCCCTGGCCCAGGTTCCCGCCGGTCACCAGGTTGTTCACCGCCGTCCGAATGATCTGTATTTCCTCGGTGGGCGTCGCCGGGCGAAGGGTCACCGTCCACCGCGTCGCGTGTCGATCGCCGGAGGCCGTGGTGCTGTACCCAGCGACCTGGCCTACCTTGTTGAGGTCGATGGCGAAGCTAGCGTTGCCGCCCAGGGTGCCGAGGTCGCGCATCGTCGTGCCGTCCCAGAAGAACGCATGTTGATCGCCGGAGGCGGTGGTACTCCCTCCCGCGACCTGGCCGGCAGCGTTGAGGGCGGCGGCGCCGCTGACCTTGCCTCCAAGAGTGCCGAGGTCGTGCATCGTGCCCTCCCACAAGAACGCGTGTTGATCGCTGGAGGCGGTGGTGCTGTACCCAGCGACCTGGCTGGCATCGTTGAGGGCGCCGCCGACGCTGAGGTTGCCTCCGAGCGTGCCGAGGTCACGCATAATGGTGCCGTCCCAGAAGAAGGCGTGTTGATCGCCGGAGGCGGTAGTGCTCGTGCCTGCAACCTGGCCGGCGCCGTTGAGAGCGAGGGCGTCGCTGAAGTTGCCCCCCAGAGTACCGAGGTCCCGCATCGTCGTGCCGTCCCAGAAGAACGCGTGTTCCTCGCCGCTTGCGGTGGTACTCCGTCCCGCGACCTGGCCGGCAGCGTTGAGGGCTTCGCCAATGCTGTTCTTGCCCCCGAGGGTGCCGAGGTCGCGCATCGTCGTGCCGTCCCAGAAGAACGCATGTTGATCGTTGGAGGCGGTAAAACTGTGGCCCGTGACTTGGCCCGCAGCGTTGAGGCCAGCGTTCAAGAGGAAGCTGGGCGTGCTCAAGCTGCCCCCCAAGGTCCCGAGGTCGCGCATCGTCGTGCCGTCCCAAAAGAACGCGTGTACACAGAGTCCGGCGACCGTACAGGCACCGGGGGCGGGGCGGCTCTCACCCGCGACCTGGCCGGCATCGTTGAGAGCGAAGGCCTCGCTGGAGTTGCCCCCCAGAGTACCTAGGTCCCGCATCGTCGTGCCGTCCCAGAAGAACGCGTGTTCCTCGCCGGTTGCGGTGGTACTCCCTCCCGCGACGTGGCCGGCAGCGTTGAGGGCGGCGGCGACGCTGGTGTTGCCCCCGAGGGTGCCGAGGTCTAGGGTTGTGATGCTTGCAACGACGCTAAATCTTGGGCCTGAAATTCCAGCATCCGACGTGGGCGAGCGCTCGCAGCCGATCACCAACAAGGTTGCAGGAATGAATAGCGCCCCTCGCCGACTGAGCCGGACTGACTTCATAGGCCACCTCCTAGGGGAGTACTGTCCGATGACCACGCGGTCTCAAAGTCGGGTGACGCCCAGTGGACGCGTCAGCGAGCCGGACAGCCGAGCCACGGTGCTACCGACGACGTGTGGCTCTGCAGGGGAAAAAAAAAGACCGGCCAAGCGGGTATCCCACTCAGCCGGTTTCGCGATTTGCTCCCCTCGAGGCATGGGCGACCCGCACGACATCGCGCCCCGGGGATCACAGCATCTGAGGTTTTGTGCCAATATGCACCTGGGACCGTGCACCGCAAGGCGGCCACAACATCACAAATCTGCTCGCGCATGTGTCTCCCCCCCCTCCCTCGAAGAGCAGATTTGTGATGTTGTCGGCGACCGTGCGGCCCGGAGCCCCGTCGTGTTCGGGTCAGCTCAGGACAACCACGAGGTACAGGCAACCTGATTGGTGTAGGGAGGGGATGCTGGAGACCCCGTGCACAAGACGCCCAGAGCGTTTCGCTCCACTTGTGAATTAGGTAGCACCTCGGTCGAGTTCTGAAAGGGCGGCTTGCAGTTGTGCGATGGCGTCATCTATGACAGAGGCGATCTTCGTTTGCAGGTCCGGAACCGAGTAGTGAAATCTCATGGTCGGCACTTTGTTAAGGAGCTTGGCTGCGAGCCGGATCGAGTTGACCGTCTCGGACTCGGGGAGGCCGAGGGCGGCGGCGTGGTAGAGGCGGAAGCCTGACGAAGACAATTCTTCGGCTAGCTCATCGTAACGTCCCCCCGCAATTGCCTCCGGCATTCTTGAGCGCAGATCGAGGGCTTCTCGCGTGTGTTCGCGGATTCGGGCAGTCGCGGCGGCGACGAGGTCGGAAGGTGTTGGGTGGGTCAATACAAACTTGCTGCGTAGTTCCTCCAAGCGCGATCCCGCCGAAGTGACATACGATTTGAACTCATCCCAGGCTCCTTGACCCATCACCGGCTCCCAATTCACAGCGTTCTCTAGAGACACGGCACACTCGCGGAGTTCCGCCACGACGCCCTCCTGGGTCGCTCGGTCGGAGTTTGACGCTGCGCGCAACGTGCGAGCGGCTGCGTCAAGCTGTACTCGCATCCTGTCGAAGTGTGGCTTGATGTACCAATCGTCCAGGTCGTCGGCGTAGAGGGTCGTGTCAGCCCAGGCGCTGGCAATCGCATATGCAAGAGGGTCCGTCGATCCCGTTCCGGCAAGCCACTGCCGGATCAATTCAACGACTTCGTGCGGTTCCGCAGGTCTCGACTGAGTTAGGTGCCGAATGTACGGGACGTTGTTGCAATAGTAGACCGGCTCTACACCTGCGGGCACATCAATGATTACAAGGGTTTTGCCCTCTTCCAAGCCGTAGCGGACAACTGGCGTAACCGATGGCTTCACCGGGCCATGACAGATGCCTTCGACTCGTCTCAGCATCGTGTCGCGCTCCTGAGGTGACACGAGCCCGTTCAGTCCGCTCAGATCACCCTCGTCCGTGACGCCAAGAATGATCCGTCCGCCGCCCGATGTGGAGAATGCCGCGATCTCCTTCCCAAGCTCGCGAGCCTGTGAGGGGAATTCTTCCATGTATTCAAGGGAATCGCTTTCGCCACTGGCGCGAAGAGCCGGTAGCTCTTGGGAGAGTAGTTCATCGGCCAAGGCGGAAACGAGGCGGCTTCCATGACCCTCAACACCCGCGTGATGTTGACCGGTGATAGCCAGCCCGCTGCGCTTCCTCTTCCGTGCGGAAGTAGATGACGTTTGCAGGCGACAGGCGGTTCGCCGTGCTGCATCCGCGCCGGTAATAGGTGTGACCCCGCGATGAAGCGACCCACGCCGTGCTGTTCGTCGGAGCGACCGCGGTCGAGTCGCTTACGCTAGGCGATGGTGAAGTAGTCGGACGAGCGGAAGGCGACCCGACGCGGCAGACCTTGTTGGCCGCGATGCAGGTGTTGCCACACGGGATGCCCTTGCGACAGTTCTTCTGACCTTCGGCCTTGCTTACAGCTAGAAGGCTAAGGCCGAGGAACGTGAACAGTGCGTACCGCACGGGGGCACCTCCGAGGTGAGAGGCGGTGGGAAGGAGGCCGCGTCCACTACGGCTGACGGGGCTGTAGCCCACGACAGGTTACTGTGACCTGACCCTTGACCGTCTTGCCGCTGAGTGTTGAGAAGTAATTGGAGACGACGAGGTGATACTCACCTCCCTGAGTCACCCCTGTGTTCAGCGTGGCGACCGTCTGCCGCCCGGACCGGAAAATCGGGGTGACGGAGTGATTGTTTCGCCAGTTCGTGAAGTCGTCGGCGGTGAACAGGAAGACCTCCACATCCTTGTTTGTTCCCCCCGAAAGCGTCTCAATCCGCCCATGCACCGCGCAATCGGCGGCGGAGTCCAAGACGAAGGCGTGGTCGGCGTACTTCTGCGGGCCTATGGAAACCCCGGTGGTGTTCATAATCGCTAAGTCGCGAGGGCGTGAGCGTTCGGTACTAAGTGACTCGGCTCTTGCCTGCTCGCGCGCTGCTTTGATCGAGTCTTCCCGACGCCTTTGCACTGCTGCCTGACCAGCCTGTGCCGTTGCCTTCTCGCGGGCTGCCTTGAGGGAATCCTGCTCGCGGACTTCCTTGAGCGAGTCCTGCTCGCGGGCTGCCTTGAGCACCTTGAGCGAATCCTGCTGGTGCTGTAACACTCGCTGGAGGGAATCCGCTCTGGCCTCAGCCGCCTGCCGCTCGGCTCTTCCACAACCGCCCAGGGCCATTGCTAGGACAAACGCTGCCGCCTGATGTGCTCTCACGGGTCGGATGCTCCCTCTCGGGTTCGAGTGCGAAAGATGGAAGCCAACCGTGCGGTGGACTAGGGTGTTTTTGCGGCGCTGAGGGGCGGATTTGCGACACAGAGAGACCCTTCGCCGGGGTAACGCGACGAAGCCACGTGAAGTTCATTGCTTCCTCTCCTTTGCATGGTCAACGAGTGAGGCAACACCAGACGCGATTGCCGAGAACCAGAAGTACAGCGGCGCGGTTAGCAGAATCCCGAGTGCCGCTCCTCCCACTCCGAAAATCAGCCCTTGTGCTGCCGTTTGACGGGTCGTGAGACCAAAAGCCACGAATACGAGACCGACTAGAATCCATACGCCAACGAGAATGAACCCCAAGGCACGGAACCAGCCAGCAACGAACCGCAGACGTTCGGACGGGTCTCCGTTCGTTTCCTCTCGGTCGTGAATGGATGTGAACACTTGGTCTCCTTGGTTACTGTGGGTTAAGTCCGAGGAGGGCGGAAAGACTTGCTCGGGCGGAGGAAAAGTAACGTGTCGAGGGGGGGGAGCTTAACAACCTAGCGATTCGAGGCCGTCAACTAGGGCGGTGACGGTGCGTTGACCCCGCAAGGGCATCGTGGAGGCGTCCTCACAGCTAGAAGCGTCGCCCATGTGCACCGTCATCTGGCCCGACTGGGACTGGCCGTCACCGCCGCTCGATCCGCCCGCGCCAAAACCGACCCCTGCGCCCTCGCAGCGCCCCGACGAGGCTCCGGTGTCGCATCCAGACCCGTGCGTGCCGCAAAAACGCCCTAACTCGATCTGCCAAGAGAGTGCATCGTTGGACTGAACACGGATCATCAAGTAAAAGGGCACACATGAGTAAGGTCATCTTCCTCCTCGGGGCTGGGGCATCGCACGACGCGAAATTGCCATTGATGGCCGAACTCACGGCTGGTTTTCCCGCATGGCTGGAAACCACAACCCTTGAGAGTAAGGACCGAGACAAGCTGCTATTCGAGGCGGCGGTTAAGGCGGTGTCTCCGACAGGGACACCGAACATTGAGTTGGTCCTCACTCTGCTCAGCTCACTATCGTCGCTCAAACTCGGGCCGGCTGCACAAATCATTACGGACTGGCGGACGCCATTTGACGGGGAGCCTCACGACCTAGCCGTGCTGGCCGCCGACATCCGCGAGTACATCGGCGCACGCTTGCGTAAGGTGAACCCAAAGGACGGGGAGTACCTCTCCGGGTTGTTGGATTTCGACGACTCCGACGAGCCTTTGGACGTGTTCACTATGAATTACGACCGGCTCGTAGAGTCAATGGCGGCACGGTTCGGGGCTCGTTTTACTACCGGTTTTGGGGATGTCTGGGATCCGGGCCTGTTCGCACCAGAGAACGACTGGGACATGCGGGTGTTCAAGCTTCACGGCTCTGTTGACTGGTATCGTCTGCCTGGTCGGTCCTTGATCTTTCAAGGGTCGAAAGAACACTACGCCTTCCCTGACGAGCCTCCGGTCGAGGTTCTGCTTTACCCCGCAGAAGGTAAAGAGGCGTATGCGGAGCCCTATGCAACCCTGATGTCGATGTTCACTCAAGCCCTTTCCAAGGCCCAGGTCTGCATCGCCGTCGGCTACAGCTTTCGCGACGCCCACATCCGCAGAACGGTCCTGGACCGCCTTGTCACGAACCCCTCCTTGCAATTGTTGATCGTCAACCCTTCGGCTCACGAGGTTATCAGCCTCCCACGCGAGAAGCACGATGAGCCATCGTTCAGCGACTTCCCGGATCGGGTTGCAGGTCTTTGGTTCGGAGCGAAGCAGGCGTTTGACGATCGGTTGATAGGATATCGCCTCGTTGAGATGGCCAACGCCGATAGTGTCCTCAAGTCGGTGGTTCAGCACGGCAGTCGACGCGACTTCCCAACCGCCGCTGCGGAGCTTGTAGACGCTGTTGAGAGATGCAGGGGTACGCAGTTACCCAACAAACCCGATCGAATTCTGCGTCAAGTCACGGGAGACGAGTTCCGCCGCGCCCTGGCTCTTGCACTAAGCCAGACGACAAACTTCTTGGCTCGCCTTCTCGGGCTTATGGACTCCGGCACATATCCGTTCCCAAATGTGGGCGAGCGACAACCAACCGTGAGTCACGGCGGCGGCGTTCCAGAGTATCTCGGCACTCTCGTATCGTGTTGGCTTCTCGCGAGCGGGCTGTCGTTTGCCAAAGAGACGAACAAGATCATGGATGTGTTGAAGCAACTCATCCTAAAGAACGTCAGGGGCTTGCTGATCCTTGAGGACGGGAACTATGTCGCCTGGCCCGACATACTCGATCCGGGCCAAGACCCAAACCAAGCGGTCGCTCAACGGGCCGGGACTCTGAGAGGTTTCGCGAACGAGTTGCACAACTGGCCTCCGCTGACTGCTCTTAAGCTCGTGGAGCCCGCGGTGGCCCAACAATACGAGGCGTTGGAGCGGGGTTTTGCGGCTCTGGCCGACGCTTACGAAGCAATGTCACAGGCTGGGGTCCGTCGGATTCGGTTGGAGCCCAGTCACTCCATCATCGGAGTCGCACCTGTGAATGCGTGGCGGGTCATGTTGCTGAATTCGCTAGACTCGAACCCACTTGGCCAAGTTTTCGCAGCCCTTCAGAAGTCAGGACTGGTCGCGGCGTGGCTTCCTGACCCCGCTGAGCTGTCGGGCGTACCGGCGACGCTGGCCGACCGCTAGCTCTGGATCGCGATCAGTGGTCGGGGTCTTGCCAACAACATCATGAGGGTATTCGGGCCAGTGCCGGCCGGTAGGACCGGCCCGGAATCAAGCTGAGAACCTCGCTGGAGAGTCGGCTCTGTCAATTCATCGAACTTGATTGCTTCTTGACGCCCGTGGGTTACCATGGGGTAGGAAACCTCCGTAGCGGGAACCGACCAATGAGCAGGGGCCGCCGCATACTGTTGAATACGACGCTGAGTCTTTCGCTTGGCACAACCGCGTGTATGGGGCATCACCCCCTTTTTGGTTGTGGCCTTAGCTTGGATCCGGCGCACTGTAACCTCGTCCAGGGGCCGGTGTCGATAGGGAACGCGGCGGATCCGGGGGACACCGTGCCAGATATTCTCAGGGGACGACTTCAGGGAACTACCGTCAAGATGTCCTCCTACCACATCGGCATCGACGGCACCATCCTGCTTCGTATTAACGGACGGATTCAATACATCGACGAAGTCCGCTGGCATAGCAGCGATAAACACGTGGCCACAGTGGAGTGGGTAGACTTCACCAAGGCACGAGTCATCGGCAAGAAGGCAGGGATCGCAACGATCTCGGTGAACGTGTCCGGGCAGCGTGACAGCGTGACGGTCACGGTCACTCCCGACTCGGCGCGCCACTAGTCTCGACATGAGGATGGAAGCGGGTGTCGGTTTGCGCGGAGGTCTTGTCAACAACATCATAAGGACGGCGTGCCTGCCCGCCCGGTCAGGCAGCCCTCCCTCATGCGTCGCATCGGCAGACCGAGACTCCCCTACGGCTGCCCTGCCGGTACGTAGGTCTCGTCGCGAACGTGCCGGCGTAGGTCGGCGTAACCAGCGATCGCTTCACTAAATGACTTATGGAAGACGGCCTGCGCGGCTTCGTTCCTCTTGGCCGGGAACGCGCCATACGCCGTCCAGTCGGAGAACTCCAGGATGAAGACGTGCGAGTATTCGCCCGTGCCAGACACTTGGTTGAGCGCCGTATATGCGACGAGCGTCTTCCGCTTCACCATCTCGTCGAGGACCTGAAGCGACACCTCGGCGAGCGCCTTGTTGTACGCGTCGCCCTTGCCTGGCAGAGCCTGGAAAAAGCTGACGCCATAGACGTGACCGGGCCTCGTCTGAGCGCCGAGCGGTGTGACTACCGTGAGAAGGCCGATGAGCACGGGAAGGTTGCAGCGCATAAGGCGCTCCTAAAAGGGGGCTGCAGAACATGGACCGCGGTACAGGCCCCGTCGAGGCGAGGCGGGTATCCGCGCTCAGGAACGGGGATGCCGAAAAGTCGGTGTCCCCTGGAGTGCCGTCTGGGTCTTGAAATGAACATCATCAGGATGATGTGCCCGCCAGCCGCGGACCACGTCGAGGGCGCGTTTCGCGTGCGCCCCGTGTTTTCAGACATGGCTTGCGCTTGGCGGCTGGTGGATCAGCGCTTCCCAGTATCTGGGGTGTGGGACCACGTCCCCTCGGCGGATCTTCGTACACAGAGCCCGAGATAACCCCGTTGCCGCGTGCATCTGCCGGAGGGTCATTCTTGCAACGCTGGGCAGAATCTTCCGCTTGAAGTCGGCCGGATCCGGTCGCCCGTTTAGCCGCTCCCACTCCCGATTGGCCGCGCGCAGTGCCCGCATCCGCCGCGCCATCGGTGATACCGGATGGTCCACCGCGCCCTCATCAGCATCCCCGAACTCGCGGGTGACGCCCGTCGGCCCCCGCGGCCGACGACGGGACCTCACTCCGAACTCGCTTGAAGCGGTGCCCAACCACCGCCGTTTCCGCCTGGCTCCACCAAGGCGATCGGCTACTTCCACCGCTATCGGCCGTACAAGCCGGGCCCACTCCGATGCCGTGGCCGCGAGATCATGCGTCAGCGGCGGGAGCAATCGGCACTGGCCGTCGAGCAACTCGAAAACATCCTCTTTCGTGAACGTGCGATGCCCCAGTAGCTCGAATACGTATCGATCGACGGCGGGCCGGACGGGCTCCATGAGGTCGCAGGCGAGCGAATCGCGGTTGGGCCGGTCGGCGTGCAGAAGGCCGAGCCCTGGATCGAGACCGACGGCCAGAGCCGCGATCCGCGCTTCGGCTTCGAGAATCGCGTACAGATAGTTCAGCACAGCGTTCGCCGGGTTCACGGCTTTGCGCGGGGAGGGGTTGGTGAGGGGGGAGATCCGGCTCCCGAAGTGGCGCCAATGCCGGGGGCGTCGCTTCGCGTCCTGCACATCGAATCGCACCGGCACCCGTTGCCACGCACGCCAGTAGGCGCGAGCGGCCAAGGGTTCGATCTGTCGTACCTCCGCGAGCGTCTTGGCGCGTCGAGCCCGCTCGCCACAGGCCGCGACGTATTCTTGTGCTTCGCCGCTGCCCTCGATGTGTCGCAAAACTCCCAGCTGCCCTTCGATCTTCGCCGCGATCAGCCCTCGAGCGATGTCGACGCCGAGCGGGCTGTCAATCGCGCGGAGCTGGGCGCGCCGTTGGGCCGGTGCTGCCGCACCTCGTGGCGTGGCGACGAGGAAGATCGTGCCGTTCGTGTCCAGGTGAATGAGCGCTCCGAGCAGCTGGCCGATGGGGCCCTTGAGCTTGACGAGCTTGGAGCGATCGGGAGGACCGGATGGTTTTTTGACCGCTTCAACAATAACCTCTCTGGCCGCAGCTTCCGCCATTGCCCAGAGTCTCACTGACACGAGTGCGAAGAGATAAGGATAATCCTTCCCAGCCTGCTCGTCAGCGAACTTAATGATCTTCAGATCTTCCTCTTCTTCCTGTAGTCGCTTGGCGAGGGCCTCTGCTTGTGTCTTGGGGTCTGCCTCCCCAACCGGAGATTGAATGACGTCCTTGAGTCCCTTGAGTCCTGTAAGAGTTCCCCAGCCTTGCAGGGTGGCCCACATGAATCGGTCCAACGTGCGGAGCTCAATGATCTTTCCACATGCCGGCACGACGATTGAGGCTGGTTTGCTCATTTCAACGCCAGATATTGTTCGAGGAGATGAGCGCTGCGTTACGTGCAGCCTAACGGATCGCGCTTAAGCTGCGAACGACTCGCCCGCAGGGCGCCGCGTCGTCGAACGATAGTTCGCGCCAGCGCACAACACTCCGTTTCCCTAGGGCGATCACCGCCCGCCAGCTTTCAAGCGCTTGTTAGGCGGCATTCGGTGAGCCATCAGGCAACGACCACTTGACTGAACGCATCCTTGAAGACGGTGAGGAGAGGTACCGCAAGAGCAGCGAATGAAAGAGAACTCAGGTGATCCGCGCCCGCAGCCTCTCGGTACAGCCTCGCGATCGCAAGAGAAGGTTCTTCGCTCTTGATCGCCATGTGATACAGGCCAAGTCGAGCGAGCATCGCGTTCTGAAGTGCAACCCGGATCTCCTCGCGCGTGTCCGGCAGAACTCCCGCGTCGGTGAAAGCCCTGACGGCGCTCCGGAAGGCGCAAGCCGGTTCTGGAATCTGCACCGGCAGCGATTCGAGTGCCGCCAGCGCAGCAGCAAGAGCCAGCGCATAGAGCTCGCTCCACAAGGCATCTGGATCCGACAGGTCTTTCTGGAGTCGCTTGAACTCCCGCACAAGTGAGTCATCGCGCAGGACACTCTGTACGGTGGCGGCCACTAGCGCGGGGTAGTCCGATGCGGGGATTCGCTCCATGGGGCTCCGGTGCGGATGCCACTTAACGGATCGCGCTTAAGCTGCGGGCGACCCGCCCGCCGGCGCAAGGGTGTGGGACGAAGTCCGTGCCCTGCCAGGGGCACAACACTCCGCTTCCCTTAAAGCGATCATCGCCGTCAGCTTCAAGCGCTTGTTAGGCGGCACCCCCTCCACAGCACTTACGACCTACTTCGGCAACTGCCAAGCACCCGAGAGGGAATAAATGCGCCTGCCACCTTCAGCAGGTCGCCCCTTGTAAACGCCCTCTCCAGCGATCCCCCTTAACTCGCCCGTGCCCTCGACGAACGTCCACGTCCCTTGCGCAGTGACGGAGCCTTCATGCTGGACGCTGGTTCCACTAAAGCGAAAAGTCGCGGAATTCCCGTCCGCAAATGTGATTACGCCATAGCCCCGGAGGCGTGAGATGCTGTCCTGGGTCTCAAGAGTCGCCGTGCCGGTGTAAGCCGTGCTGCGAACGCTTCGAATCTCAATGGGCTTCACCCAGGTGCATTTTGTCTGGAACGTTCCTAACGAATGGTTGGGATGATCGCCGACATCAATCGAAAGTGCTTGCGCGACCTCCGCGCACCCCAAGGTTCCCGAGAACGTCGTCTGGCCACTGGAGACGAGCGAGGAGGCTAGAGTCACCGCTGTAACCAGCCTAGGTCGCATAGGCCCTCCGCGAAGCCAGGATGTGATGGCGCCGTCGCTCGGTCGGGCGAAATATGGGTCGGTGACAGCTGCAAAGCGAACGGAAGCGGTGCGAGGCGTGGGTGCCGCCTAACTAGGCATTGGACTGCGAGCGGGGGTCTCCCCTTTCGCGGCCTAATCCCGTCGGTTGATCTCAACAACCGTGAAAATGCTGCAGGAGCGCTGGTCGAGCCAGGGTCCAGCGTGTGCTGTGGCGACGGGGGGGGGAGACGCGGCGCACGCCCTTCTCTCTTAACCCGTGATCCGTTTCACGGGATAAGAGAGAAGGGGTCCTGACGCTTCTCCCCCCCTCCGCGATCGGGCGATGGTCGGTAGACATCGTGCCAATCGAGGAAATCATGCGTACGGACCACTGACAGAGTCTACTGTGCCGCATTTCCGCATGCCCGTGCCGCAAAAACACCCTATTACTGCTAGGCTCGTCACGCCATTCTTACAGACCCAGAATTGACCCACGAATCCGGGTGCTCGCTTGCGGACCAAGACGAGATCTGGCGTGGTCCGCAGAAGACAGGAGAGCCGTTAAATGGCTGATAAAGCCTACGTGTTCGTTGACAATTCCAACCTCTGGATCGAAGGCAAGAAGGTGGCGGGGCGGCACTGCAAGCCAGCGGTGCCCTCTAACTACCGTTACCGAATCGAGTATGGCAAGCTGTTGGAGCACGTGCTCGATGGGCGCGAACTCGCAGCTGTACCCAAGCTCTACGGTTCGGAGCCACCACCGAACGACTCTGTTTGGACGATCATCCGGACCAAGGGATTCGATGTGAAGGTCTTCAAGCGGAACATCTTCAATAAGGAAAAGGGCGTCGACATGCGAATGGGGCTCGACATAGGCCGCCTTGTGTTGACTGAGAAAGACCCGGCGCCCATCGTGATCGTCGCTGGCGACGCCGACTTTGTGCAGGTCGTCGATGACGCCCATGCTGCCGGTTGGAAGACCGAAGTGTGGTACTGGTCGAACGCAGCACACGACTTAAAGAAGGCGGTAGACCGTTTTGAATCTCTGAACTCGGCATTGTATGCGGTCGGATTCGACCAACGATGACCCCGGCGGGTCCTATCGACCAGTGACGTCCACAAGAAATTGGAGGTTGCCCTGGGCTCTCCTGCGCACGGCGAAGATCCTGAAGATCCTATCGAAGCCGTCGAGTGGATCGAGAAGGCTCCCGCCGGAGGTACGCAGTCTCAGGTGTTTCGTCTCGAGGACGAGACTCACGCCGTCGTTAAGTTCCAGCAGAACCCCCAAGGGGAGCGCGTCCTGGTAAACGAGTTTCTGTCCTGCCGGGTCGGTGAGCGATTGAACCTCCCAGTAAACCCAGCGAGGCTAGTGCGAATTGACGCGAGGCTCCTGGCGGTTCCAAAATCAAGGGGAGACTGCCCAGGAAATTTTGCCGAAGGCATACACTGCGGGCTTACCCGCTATGCAAATGCGGTGAATGTAGACCCGGCCGGACCGCTGTTCCGGGACGTAGTCAACGGCGACGAGCTTCACGGAGTGCTCATCCTTGAGCAGCTCGTAGTGCGTGGTGACAGCCGGCAGCTGCTCGCATATCCCTCAAGTGAGGCTGGAGTCGGTTCTGGAAGGCCCGTCTGGCGCTTTGCGGCGTATGATTACGGGCTTGCCTTTGGCGGAAGTCCAGCCTGGACATTAGATACACTGAATCAGCTGGGTCCCGTGCAACTGCCGACACATGACGCTATTCAGCAGGCGTACACGACGGGAGGCCCGCAGGGCGTAACAATCGAGAGGCTGAAGCATCTCACTGGTTCAGATTTCGAGCGGATCGTCGAAGCGCTTAGCCCACCACGGTGGGGGATCACACCTGAGGAGGGCGCGCGCATTGTAGCCCTATTGGAGCAGCGGGCTCAGGAACTCGTCAGGCAATACGATCAACGCTACCGTCCACAGCTCGAGGCATTCCATGAGTAACAGAGCTGAAGCACACTACTTCGTGGTGCGCTACATGTTCGATGAGTTGCGGGACGAGGCCTCTAACGTGGGGCTCATCCTGCTCCAGGCGAACCCTCAGCGCGTCATCACGCGATTCCTAGACGATTTCTCCGCCAAGTCCAGAGTCGATGCGAGGATCAACCGCCGTGTCGTCGCCGACTTCCAGGACTGGCTGGAGAGGACCAGCGAGCGGCTTCAGGTGGAAGGTGCGCCGTTTCCCGAAGCGGCAAAGGGCTTTGAACAGGCGCTTCAAGAACACACGGGAAATGTCATACGTATAATGGGACCACGGAGCGTTCTTCTGACGGAAGCGGACGCCGAGATGCAGACCTTGTTCGACGAATGGGTCGCGCCGCGCCGAAAGGCGAAGCCAGACGAAGAGGCTGCAATGAGAGACCCTCTGGGAGGGCTCCGGCGTGCGGCACAGAGCGAAATCAGCAGAGTGCTGCACGAGAACATCACGACGCCGGCAGTGCGTCGTGCGATCAAAAGGGACGTCGAGATTCGTGGCCGCGTTGCGCGCAACCGATTTGACGTCGCCCTGCTGCCACTCCGGAAGGCTCCTGTTAGGCTGTTCCATCACGTCCTCGTCCTGCCCGAGCCCGAGGAGAGCTACGACCAGGCGGCTGCGCTTGCTCGTCGCTGGATTGACGTTCGGGAAGCGAACGGGGCCGATCGGTTGCTGACCGCGGTCTTCTATTCAAGAGAGAATGTCCCCAATCCCGTGCTCCCAGATGCCGCAGCGCTACTGCGGCACGACGAGATCCAAGTCGCAAGCGTTTCGGACTTGCGAATGGTCGCGACGAAGCTAGACCATCAGGTGCAGCTCTTTGAGCCCGATGCTCTGATTCGGCGTCGTCCTCGCAAGACCCCCAAGTCCCGCCGTTGAGCCGAGCAAAGCGACGCGGGCGATCCGCGCAAACATGATCGAACGTTGTCAGCTTTGCGGCTGCCAATTGCATCGGGCCGGTGGCTACGCCGCGCCCTCGGTTCGCGGACGTGCTCATGCCACGCGGCATCACTATGTGGCAGAACGCCTCTTCGGCCGCTCCAAGAATCGCCGGGGCCGTCAGCGAGAACGCGTCTTCCCTAAGTGTCCCTGGGATCTGGAGGGGAAATCGTCTGTCTACTGTTACGATTGCCACGAGTTGCTGCTACACAATCCCGTTCTCCTTCCCAACGACATTGTGCGCCTTCGAGAGATTATTGTGGCGCGCGGCTACGGAGAGCGAACCAAAGAACGCGGATACAGGAAGCTCGCTGGCCGGATACGTTTGCTACACGAGGTAATCGACGCGGGGTTGGCAAGTGTTCTGCGACAGGCGAGGCGCAAACGTCGTCGGAGTAGCGTGCACGGCAGATGAATCATGCCTGAGACGCCCTGGCAACGAACTAGTCGCGATATCGACGCTCGCCTGACCGCTGCTGGTTGGCTAGTTCGGGGGTTCGCAGGACATTTCGGCCACAAAAGACCTGTGTCACGACGGGCTGACATCGTCCGGTTTTGGAGCGATGATGTGAAGCATGTGTTCTGCGTGCGGAGCCTTGATTAGTGGAATCGCCGAGGCAGAGCGAGGCCGACACCTGTAGGCGGTTCGTAGTGCCCAATCTGCAACGTGCAGGTTGGGACACGGACCCGCATCAAATCCGCGAGCAGGTCACTTTCACTGATGGTCGAATCGTAGTGACGGGGCAGAATGGCGTCCGCCGTCCAGGCAAGCGGGCAGATTACGTTCTGCGATATAGTCCTGACCTTTGGGGACAAACGGAGCCAACATCGGGCGCCGACAGCTTCAAGCGCCTGGCATGCCGCATCATTCGCGCGACTGCCGCTCGCATTCCTCGACTAGCTCCTTGACGAGTGCTTGGTGATCGGAAAGCTCGTTGGCTGAGAGTCGAAGCTTGAGCTCCTTACCCCCTCGTGGTCCCGAATAGATCCCCGCGGCCTCAAGTTTCTGAAGCATGGTAGTCCGCGCGGGCCCGTCGAGCTTCAAGTGCATGTGAACGTGCGCCGCATTCTTGCGCGGGTGCAACCAGAGAAAGTTCTGGCCTGTCGTTCCCACGGCTATGTGGTACTTGTTGTAGGTAACCCGTGGTGTCCCGGAGGCCGAGGGGATGATGCTCAGGAGCCGGTCCACGATTCGAAGGGAGTCGGGATTGGATCGTCTCTCCCAGTATGCGCGATCGACCTTCTCGCTTCCCAGCCCTTGCTCGTCAGACTCGGGTTCGGGCAGGTCGAGGACCGTAGTGAAGTGGAGAACGATCTTGGCATCGAGCTCGAAGGCGCTCAGCTGAATCGCGATTAGCGGGATGGCCTGATTGAGCAGCGAGATGATGTTGAAAAAGCGATTAGTGATTTCTTCCGCAACAATGACCGCTCGGTGCTGCAGGCTCGGAAAGCGCTTCCGCTCGACGTCCCAGTACTCGAGTGTGCGAATGATGTGAGTCTCGTCCACACGGCCGAGCATAACCTCGACTTCGTAACGGGCGTCCTCCTCGGGCTCGTACATCAGGAAGTCGATGCGGCCGCCGGTGGGCTGGGCGTGCTCGCGTGTGATGACGGCTAGGTCACCTAGACCGAGAATTGAGGGATCTTCATTGATTCGGTCTTGAAGCCACTTTTCGTCGAACCCAAGGTCGCGGAGTCGTTTTGGCTCTGATCTGACGTAGCTCAGATTCGTCATGTACTCCTCCGAGCGAAGCTCGTAACGAACTGGTGGGTTCGATACCTAACCCCCAGGTCGCCGCCTAGGGGAATCTTCCGGCCGTATCGTCGCCTCGGCAACCCTTCTTGCCAGGAGGCTCGCGAACACCAAGTACTGAGCTGCTTTCCTCCTGTCTAAATCATGACTAAGGGTGTGAGCCTTGGGGTTTCGGATGCCTCGGTATGCACCCTGAAAAATCTGCATGAAACCGACCTGATCATTCTGACCTGACTCAGACGTCACCTCACTGAGGACGAGAAGCGGCCGTTGCACGGAGAAGACCCGTGTTGCTAGGCCTTCCCCGTCAAGGTCGAGACCAGTGCGTTTTCGGATCAAGTCGAAAACCGCCGTTACGGAATTCAAGACTGCCTCGCGCAGATGTCCGTCCACAAACGGAGCGAGCGAGGCGTTGGTAATCGCCGGATCCAACAGACTCTCGAACCCAAGAACCGCTGGCTCTCTGCCTGAGGATTGTAAGTGTTCTTCGGCGCGCTCCTCCAGTTCCGGAAGGTCAAACCGCAGCATGTCGAAGAAGTCAACCTTTTGCCCGAAGTGTATGTGGCGACCGAGGTTTCCAAGCTGCTCCTCGGGAAAGCGGGCTATCCAATCTCTGGCCAGCTCGTCGAAGTCATTCTTCAGGTACGCCTTGATGGTCGAGGTATCGGCCGTTTCCTCGTCTTCCAAGGCGAGCAACCCATCCGCTGCCTTGCGACGCATCGAGCGAAGAAGGCGCGCAATCCGAAGATACCATTCGAGCATAATGTTTCCGAAGGGGGAGGCGTTCGAAGCTGATGCCGTCCTTGATTGCGGCAGAAACCTACTGCGAATTGAGGTCGAATCAGAAGGGGGGAGAAGCGTCGAGACCCCTTCTCTCTTATCCCGTGATCCGTTTCACGGGTATAGAGATATTGCGCCCAGGTTGTCAGTCTCCTGCGCTATCTGCGCCACCCTGCAGGAAAAATCCGTGTTGATCAGCCGTTGATAACGTGAGGCGATACATGCGTGCACACACGCGCACCGGGAGCGCCCCACATGTGTACCACCATCTGGCCCGACTGGCCTGGCCGTCACCGCCGCTCACTCCACCCTCACCGCCTCCGCCCCCTGCACCTTCAGAGCGACCTGACGAGACCCCCGGTGTCGCATCGGGACCCGTCAGTGCCGCAAAAAACGCCCTAGCGACGCAACTGAGGCGTCCCACATTTCATCCGATGAGCGAGAAACCGATTGCTTACCGCGCCTCACTCGACCAAGCCCGTTCTGTCCAAGAGATTCAAGCCTCGAAGCCGCCCTTCGTCCTCTATCACTACACAACACGGAGCGGCCTGTTTGGAATGCTGACCTCTGGTCGGCTTCACGCCTCACACATTCTTTATTTGAACGACCACAAGGAGTTCAGCTACGCAGAGGGTCTCGCGGAGGAGCCCATCCGTGCCCGCGCTGAATCCTCGTCGCCGTACCAGGACATCTATCGAGCATTCGCGAACTGGCTCCCAACTATAGCCTTGCGGTACGAAACCCGAACGGTGTTTGTCTTCTCCATGTCGGAGAACCGGGATCAACTCAGTCAGTGGCGCGCCTATTCACAACCTTCGGACGGGTACTGCGTGGGCTTCCGCACGCCAGAATTGCTGACTACAGTGGGCAAGGACTTCCACATCGTACAATGCACATACGATGAGATGTGGCAGCAGAACGTTATCCGAATGCTGTTAGATGACACAGAGACAGACTTCGAGCGCAATCTGGCAGCCGGGGTGCTCCGTTCTGACGCGGTTCTACGTGCCACAACCTTTCTGGTGCTCGGCCTCTCGTCGCTCGCTCCCGCGCTCAAGCATCCGGCTTTTAGCGAAGAGAAGGAATGGCGTCGTGTGCTGGAAGAGCATGAACGATGCAGAATACCGAGTCGCACGGTCCATGCTTGTCCCGTATCTTGCTGTTCCTTTCATCACTACGAACAACTTTCTGCCCATCACGGATATCACCGTTGGCCCCACTCCCCATCCTACATTGGAGTCGTTTGCATTGGGCAGCCTCCTAGAGAAGCACAACGCCTCGGAGGTTGCTTTCAATCCGTCCGTCATTCCTTATCGCACTTGGTAGGAACCCCGCTCAAGCCTCTCGGTGGACTGGCACCTCAATCAGGGGATAACCTTTGGTGAGAGGCCAGTAGGACATGAGAAGAAAGCACCGCGTCACGAGTGTACAGGGTCCTACTTGGAAGCCTGCGAGGTGCTGAGTGACCATCTCTGGTGTCAGGGCCGGTTCATCAGTGTGAACGACCGCCCAATACTCCGAGAGATCGTGTACGAGTGGCTGAGCACGGTCCTTTCTCGCCACGCGGGTAAGCAGGGCTTGCCTCAGTTCCTCGCGGCTCCACGCACGCCACTGAGTACTTTCAGGGTCACGCTTCTGCCGTTCGACGAGCGATTGATCCACCAACTGCACTAGTTCAATCCCTATCTTGGCTCCAGTCTGCGACAGAGCAACAGCGTCAGGTGGATCACGCTCCGTCAGGTGCTCGTCGGAAATGACCTCGCCTCCCTTGCTAAGGGATTCGGCAACATCATCAAAATGCCCTGTTCCTTCTGGCGCTTGTCAGACCAATCGAAGAAGTCGGCATAGCCCCGTTGCTGATCGACTGCTCGTCTCAGGCCCTCAATCTCGTCCATCGTGGTGTTCCAGCAGATTCGGCAAAGGCCGCCGGGATACAGGTCGTCTTCCGCTTGGTCCTTGCCGCAACGATCACAGGGATGGTGAGGCTCGTCTGGAATCTCCATCATCGGCGGAATCTAGCGACCCAGGGCGTGGGGTCTTGAGGACCCACGATGAAGCTGTTGTGCCCACCCACCGCCGGGACCGACATCGCTCAGCCCCGTGCAGGACGATCCAGCACCTCGCGCACCTTGCGCGCCAAGCTGTCGGTGGTAAAGGGCTTCTGGAGGTAGGCGATCCCAGCCTCGAGCACCCCGTGGCGTACCACGGCGTCGTCGGTGTACCCCGACACATACAGCACTTTGGTGTCCGGCCGCAGCCGCGCCAGCTGGTCCGCCAACTGGCGCCCGCTCAGGCCCGGCATCACCACATCCGTCACGAGCAGGTGGATAGGGCCACGGTGCTGCGCGGCGATTTCAAGCGCCGCGCCGCCGTGCGGCGCCTCGAGCACCACGTAGCCCTGCCGCGCCAGCACCTGACGCGTGACCGCCCGCACCGCCGCCTCGTCCTCCGCCACGAGCACGGTCTCCGTCCCGCGGGGCAGGTCGGCGGGCGCGGCGCCGGCGGCGGCGCCCTCGGCGGCCGCGTCCACTTGCGGCAGGTAGATCTTGAAGGTGGTGCCGCGCCCCGGCTCGGAGTACACCCAGATGAAGCCCCCCGCCTGCTGCACGATGCCGTACACGGTGGCGAGGCCGAGCCCGGTCCCTTTGCCCGGCTCCTTGGTCGTGAAGAACGGCTCGAAGATCCTCGCCTTGGTCGCCTCGTCCATCCCGACGCCGGTGTCGCTCACGGCCAGCAT
>WNGD01003652.1_pt1 | contig 22639 bp, 23 predicted proteins | sample 5400671 | NCBI WGS metagenome assembly WNGD01 (sample SAMN13153369, study PRJNA577476) | soil metagenome | isolation source: 40 cm soil or saprolite under grassland replicate 2 | place: USA:California | collected 2016-06-15 | reverse complement strand
CCGGACCAACTCAAGCACTTGCTCGGAGCGGCGCAGCTTGTCCGGCGCCCAGCCACCAACCACGAGGATGCCGTCGAAATCAGCCATCGCAAGGTCGTCGACGTGGGCGTCCGTCTCGACGGGCAAACCGTGCTTGCCGATGTAGGTCTCTGCTCCTAGCCCGGCGACAACCACCTCGGCGCCCTCCTCGCGGAGGCGCAGCATTGGGTACCACAGTTCAAGGTCTTCGTAGTCCGCCTCGATCAGGGCAATGATCCGCTTGCCTTCGAGTCGCATGCTGGTACCTCGCTTCCTTCACCGAACCCGCTCAGGATCAGCGTACTCGGCCCATCGTGGCGGAATCGGGGGATTATGCGGCTCTGCACGCCCATTGTATAATAGTCGCGTCGTCTTTGATGCCTGGGGTGCAAGTCATGGTGCGGCCTTTGAGGATGCCGGCGGAGGCGGGCACCCAGCCGCCGTGGCAGATCACGCCGATGAGCTTGTTGGCGGTGTCGGCGGTGCGGAGCAGGTCGAGGACCCGTTCGGAGCGGCGCAGCTTGTCGGGGGCCCAGCCGCCGACCACCAGGATGGCGTCGAAGTCGGCCATGTCCAGGTCTTCGGCGTTGGCGTCGGTCTCGGCGGGAAGGCCATGCTTGCCCTGGTAGCTTGGGGCGCCGAGGCCGGCGAGGACGACTTCGGCGCCTTCCTCGCGGAGGCGCAGCACCGGGTACCATAGTTCGAGGTCCTCGTAGTCGGCCTCGACCAGGGCGATCACGCGTTTGCCGTGCAGTCGCATCGCCAGGTTCCTCCTGTTCGATCCGGTTCGTCGTCGGTCTGGTTTGGCGGCTCCAAGCAGTGGTCGCCTGATGGCTCAGGTCAACATACGCCAGCCCGCAGATGCCGGCCCGCCAGCTGGTGGCTTCGGGGGTGGCGGGTGGTTCGGGCGGCTCCATTTGGTTGCACCACTGGCGCCGGAAACCGCGTAATGTTCCCCCATGGCGACTGACGAAGAACGTATCGCACTCTTCATCGATCACGAGAATCTGGTGATCGGTGCACGGGAAATCGGCCGTGTGTTCGACATTGGGCCGGTGATGGAAGCCCTTGCCGAGCGGGGCCGGGTGGTGGCGCGGCGTGCGTATGCCGACTGGACGCTGTTCGCCGATGACCGCCGTTCGCTGGTGCAGCACAACTGCGAGCTGATCGACATCCCGCAGCGGACCGGGGCGGTGCGCAAGAACGCCGCCGATATCAAGCTGGCGGTCGACGCGATGGAGCTCGCCTATGAGCGCGGCTTTGTGTCGACCTTTGTGATCGCCTCGGGCGACTCGGATTTCACGCCGCTGGTGGCGGCGCTGCGCGGGCTGAACCGGCGAGTGATCGGGATCGGGGTGAAGGGGTCGACGTCGGCGTTGCTGCCGCCGGCCTGTGACGAGTTCATGTTCTACGATCGCCTCTCCGGCGTCTCAGACCAGCCGCGGCAGCCACGCCAGGGCCAGGCGCAGGGCGGCAACGGGAACGGGAACGGCCGGGGCCAGGGCAAGCAGATCGGCGGGAAGGCCGCGGGTGAGCGTGCCCCCAAGGCTGAGGCCCCCGCGCCGGCCGGCGGTGACCTGCAGGAGCTGCAGCGGGTGCTGACGCAGACGCTGGCCGGGCTGAAGCAGAGCGGCGCTGAGCCGGTGCTGGCCTCGACGCTGAAGCGGGCGCTGCTGCGCAAGGACCCGACCTTTGCTGAGTCCGACTACGGCTTCCGCGCGTTCGGGGAGCTGCTGCGCCAGCTGGAGCGGGTGGGGGTGATCAGCTTGGCGGAAGGGCAGGCGCCCGGCGACCCGGCGGTCGACTTCCCCGAGGCGGGCCAGGGCGGGCAGGCGTTCGAGCTGCTGCGCAAGACCGTGACGGAATTGCAGGGCGACGAGGATGAGGTGCCGCTGTCGGGTTTGAAGGATCAGATCCGCAAGCGCGCGCCCGGCTGGTCGGAGAAGGACCTCGGCTACTCGGGGTTCCTGCAGTTCGTGAAGGCGGCGGCGGCCAGCAACCTGGTGGAGATGGAGTGGGACGACGATGAAGGGGATTACTTCCTCTACGTCCCGGAATGACGGTCCCGGCCTGACCGCCGCGCGCCGCTCCTGCTCCTGCTCTTGCTCCTGCTCCCGTTAGGCCACCCGCCAGCAGCCCGGCTCATGGGGTGGTTCGACGCGGCCAACGCTCTGCAGGAACGCCTCGACGACCAGGGGGCCGGCGAACTGGAAGGTCTGCCGGTAGACGCGCTGCTGCTCGGCGAGGCCTTCGGGCTGGGCGGCGACCCAGGCGGCGAAGGAGCCATGCTCCTGGGCGAGGGTGAGGAGGGTCTTGGCGTTGTCGATGGTGGCCAGGACCTTGGCGCGGTTGCGGACGATGCCGGGGTCGCGCAGGATCGCGGCCACGTCTTTTTGGGTGAAGGCCGCGACGATCTTGGGCTCGAAGTCGTGGAAGGCACGGCGGAAGCCGTCGCGCTTGGCCAGGACTGTGCGCCAGGACAACCCAGCCTGGAAGACCTCGAGGGTGAGCCGTTCGAACCAGGCGGCCTCCTCGATCGGCGGCTGCCCCCATTCCTCGTCGTGGTAGGCGGCAAGGATCGGGTCGGTGGCGGCCCAACGGCAACGGGTCTTGCCATCGAGGGCGGGGAGCACCATGCACGACCTCCGTGGTGCGCGGCTGCGGCGGGTCTCGCGGACCGCTGGCGGCACCGACGGCCCAATGACCGTGCAAGGGTATCGCGCAAGCGCCTCCGGCTGGAAACCGCCCGTCCGCCAACCTACCTACAACGCCTGACGAGATCCGGCGAAATCAGGGACGGATCGCGACGACCCAGCCAAGCGCGACAGCGATCAGGCCGCCGAGCAGCAGCCGGTAGGCGACCCGCCGCCCGCCCTGTCCGGGTCCGGGTTGGCCGCGGGTGCCGGCGGCGAGCGCGGCAACGCCGAGGACGGCGGCGAGCGCGGCGCCGCCGAGCGCGACCAGCTGGTCATGGGTCGTCCCGCTGGCACGGAGCGCGCTGGTGAGCGCGAGCGCGACCGCGAGGGCGTAGCCGGCGCCACACAGGGCCGCCGCGCGGCGCACGCCGAGCCGCGGCGCCAGGCCGTTGACGCCGGCGGCTTGGTCGCTTTCGAGGTCGGGCAGCGCGTCGGCGAGATTGACCGCGACCGCCGCCAGCGCCCCGATCGGCCAGGCCCACCACAGCACCGCCGGGAAGCGCCCGGCGGCGCCGTAGCCGAACAGTGGGATCAGCGGGAGGGCGAGCGCGAACGGGAGCACGCTGGCCGCGGTGCCCTTGAGCCACAGATCGTAGGCGAACGCGCAGGCGAGCCCGGCGGCGGCCAGCGCGAAGCTGACCGGGCCGAGCAGCGCCCCGCACAGCAGCGAGCCGAGCCCGGCCGCGAGGGCGAGCGCGGTCACGGCGCGGCGCGAGATGGCGCCGCGCTCGATCGGTTTGCCGCGCCCGGCGGCCGCGTCGAGGTCGGCGTCGACGCCGTCGTTGAGGGCGCCGGCGGCATACTGGTTGCCGGCGAGCAGCCCGGCGAGCAGCGCGAGCCGGGCGGGTTGCGGGTGATGACGGCCAGCGACCAGCCCGAACGCCAATCCGATGGTGATCACCGTGAAGCCCGGACCGGCGTGGAGCAGTTCGAGGTGGGTCGTCGGGTGCCAGGGCCCGTGCGCACCCCGGCGGCGCGGTGGCACGGGTGGCGGTGCTAGCGCCGTTCTTCCCGCTCCCCCGCCCCGGTCTCGGGGGTTTCGGGGTTATTGGAGTCCTAGGGGTTCTTCGGGTTCTCGGAGCCGAGGACGATCCGCAGGCGCGGGCGGCTGGTCTGGGTCAGCGACGGGTCCCAGCCCTCCGGGACCATGGGCCCGCTCCCGCCTTGGCCCTGGCCCTGGCCGCCGCAGCCGCAGACGGAGTCGACCGCCCTGACCTTGCCGCAGCGCTCGCAGGTGTAGAAGCCGTCGTGGCTGTCGTGGGGCGGCGTCGGCTGCTGCCTGCTCTCGGCCATGCGGTCGTCGTCCTCCCGGTCCAGGATTGGCGGAGGGCCCGTCAGTAGGCTGCTCCATCGATTGCACCCGCCCTGTGAGGGTAGCGTTTCCGGTATGAAACCTGCCGCGCGTAACCTTCGCCCGCCGGGTACGATCGCGACAACTACACCGGTACCTAGCACCTGAAGGAATGCCTGAGCTTCGGCTCGTGAGTGGTGGGAGTTGCCCTGTGGGCCCGACTGCGCTGCTGTATCGCCTGTATGAGCGTCGGCTGGCCGCCGACCTGCGGCGCCGGGGCGGGTTGCCGCGCCACATCGGGGTGATCGTCGACGGGAACCGCCGCTGGGCGCGGGAGCTGGGCATGGCGCCGGTGGAGGGGCACCGTCGCGGCGCCGACCAGATCGACCATCTGCTGCGCTGGGCGCGGGAGCTGAGCATCCCGGTGGTGACCCTGTGGGCGGTCTCGACCGAGAACCTGCTGCAGCGCAACCCTCGCGAGCTGGCCGGACTGCTGGGGATCATCGAGGAGAAGGTGACACAGCTCAGCCGCGAGACCGGCCCGGACGGCTACCGGATCGTGCCGGTCGGGCAGCTCGACGGCCTGCCGGAGCGCACCCGCACCGCGCTGCTGGCCGCTGAGGAGCGCTCCCGCCACCACACCGGCGGGGTGTTCCACGTGGCGGTCGGCTACGGCGGCCGGGAGGAGATCGCCGACGCGGTCAAGCGGCTGCTGGCCGAGTACGCCGACAAGGGCGTCGACCTGGTCGAGGCGTCCACCCTGGTCACCCCCGACGAGATCGCCCGGCACCTGTACACCGCGGGGGTGCCTGACCCGGATCTGATTGTGCGGACCTCCGGCGAGATCCGCTTGTCGGGATTTCTCCTCTGGCAGTCTGCCCATGCCGAGTATTACTTTGCGGACACGTACTGGCCGGACTTCCGCAAGGTTGATTTCCTGCGGGCGTTGCGGTCGTATGCCCAGCGGCAGCGACGTTTCGGGAGGTAGTGGTGGCACGGAAGGATCGCGAGCGGGCCCGTAGGCGCCATCAGGTGGAACGCGCCCGGCGCACGGCCGGCCTCGAGGTGGCGTCCCGCCCCGAAGCCGAGGGCACCGAGGCCCCGGCCCGCAGGGGCGGCAGCGCCAAGGGCGCCAGGAGCCGGACCCGGCCGAGCCCGAGCCGCCCCGGCGGCGGCTCGGGCGCGCGGGCGCCGTTGCGGAAGCTCCGGGTCGGGGACCGGGACCGGCGCGGGCGCGTGTTCGAGCGGAACATGATCCTGCATCCCCGGGTGGCGATGCAGATCTACTTCGTGGTGCTGGCGCTGGCGGTCCTCAGCCTGCTGAAGGTGCAGCTGCGCGCCGGCGGCTACGCGGCGTTCGCGATCGGCATGCTGGTGATCGCCGACGGGCAGCCGACCAAGCGGCGGGCGCTGGTCTACGTCGTCCTCGCGGTCGCCCTCACGGCGCTCGCGGTGGTGGTCACCCTCGCCGCGCCGAAGAGTGCCTGAGCCAGCGCCGGCGGCGCCGCGGGGGATGGCCGGCGCGGCGGCGTCGTTCCCCCGCCAGGCCGCTCGCAGCCGCAACTTCACCCTCGGCCAGCCGCGCGGCTTCACCGTCGCGCCGGGCGGCGAGCGGGTCGCGTTCCTGCGCTCGCTGGCCGGCGACGACCCGGTGAATCGGCTGTGGGTGCTGGACCTCGACCCTGACGGGCCGGGTGGCCGGGAGCGGCTGGTCGCCGACCCGGCCGCGCTGCTCGCCGCCGGTCCTGGGGAGCGCGCGGGCGCCGAGGAGCTCTCCACCGAGGAGCGCGCTCGCCGGGAGCGCGCCCGCGAGCGGGCCGGCGGGATCGTCGCCTACGCCGCCGACCGGGAGCTGCGGACCGCCGCTTTCGGGCTCTCAGGCCGGCTGTTCGTCGCCGACCTCACCGGCGCGGGCGTGGTCCGGGAGGTCCTGGTTGGAGGGCCGGTGCTCGACCCGCGCCCGGACCCGGCTGGCCGGCGGGTCGCCTACGTGCGTGACGGCGCGCTCTATGTGACCGAGCTCGACCCGGACGGCGGCGATGACGCCGGCGCTGGCGAGGAGCGCCGCGTCACGGGCGACGAGGACCACGACGAGCGCGGCGAGGTGACCTGGGGGCTGGCGGAGTTCATCGCCGCCGAGGAGATGGGACGCGACCGCGGATTCTGGTGGAGCCCGGACGGCCGCCGCCTCGCCGTCGCCCGGGTCGACACCGCGCCGGTGCCGCGGTTCTGGCTGGCCGACCCGGCCCATCCCGGGATCGCGCCGGCGCCGCTCCCCTACCCCGCCGCCGGCACCGGCAACGCCGAGGTGCGCCTGTTCGTGGTCGGCGTGGACCCCGGCAGCGCACGGGTCGAGGTGGGTTGGGACCGCGCGGCGCTCCCCTACCTGGTCGCGGTCATCTGGGAGGCGGCGGGGCCGCTGACGCTGCTGGTGCAGTCCCGCGACCAGCGGCGGACGCTGGTGCTCGCCGCTGACCCTGAGTCCGGCGACACCCGCCAGCTCGCCGAGGCGACCGACCCGGCATGGGTCGAGATCGTCCCGGGCGTCCCCGCGTGGCTTGCGGGCGGCCGCCTGCTCGGCAGCACCGACGACGCCGGCTGCGACACCCGCCGGCTCACCGTGGACGGCGCCCCGGTCACCCCGCCAGGCCTCCAGGTTCAGGAGGTGCTCGCCAGCGGCGGCGAGGAGGTCCTGCTGGCCGCCTCCGATGCCGAGGCGCCGACGGAGGTCCACCTGTGGCGCCTGCGGCTCCCGGAGCAGCTGGACCGTGTCACCACGGAGCCAGGCGTCCACACCGGCACGGCGGCGGGCGGGGTGACCGTGGTCGCCGCCGCCGCGCCCGACCACGACGGCACCCGCACGACGGTCCGGCATGACGGCGACACTGGCGGCCAGGCAGTGGCGGTGCTGCTCGCCCACACCGAGGCGCCGCTGCTGCGGCCCCGGGTCCGCCCGGAGCGCCTCGGCGCCCGCGAGCTGCGCGCCGCGCTGCTGCTCCCCTCCTGGCACACCGAGGCGGACGGGCCGCTGCCGGTGCTGCTCGACCCCTACGGCGGGCCGCACGCCCGCCGGGTGCTCGCCAGCCGCAACGCGTTCCTGACCTCGCAGTGGTTCGCCGAGCAGGGCTTCGCGGTGCTGGTGTGTGACGCACCGAACGCTACCTGGGCGATCCCAGCGCCGACCCGGGCGTCTATCAGCGCAGCTCACTGCTTGCCGACGCCGCTCGCCTGGAGCGCCCCCTGCTGCTGATCCACGGCCTCGCCGACGACAACGTGGTCGCCGCCCACACGCTGCGCCTGTCGGGCCTGCTGCTCGCCGCCGGCCGCCCGCACAGCGTCCTGCCGCTGACCGGCGTCACCCACATGGCGGTCCAGGAGGCCGTCGCGGAGAACCTCCTGCACCTGCAGCTGGCATTCCTGCGCGCGGCGCTGGGGTTGTGACCGGGCCTGCCGGGCCTACCCCGCCAGCTCGACGGCGCGGCGGAGCTGGGCGATGAGCGCGTCGGTGGTGGAGGCGACCGGGGAGAGGATCAGGTTGGTGACCCCGGCGTCGCGGTAGGCGGCGAGGCGGTCGCGGATGTGGGCGGCGGGGCCGCAGAGGCAGACCGCGTCGACCAGGGCTTCGGGGATGGCGGCGGCGGCGTCGCCCCAGCGACCGGCGAGGAAGTGGTCTTGGACGGTGGCGGCGGCGTCCTCGAAGCCGTAGGAGCGGACCAGGCGGTTGTAGAAGTTGCGCTCGCGGGAGCCCATGCCGCCGACGTAGAGAGCGAGGAACGGGCGCATCGCGTCGCGGGCGGCGTCGTGGTCGTCGCTGACCTGGAACTGGACGGTCGGGGCGATGTCGAAGCCGTCGGCGGCGAGGTCCCGGCCGACGCGGGCGGCGCCCTCGTCCAGGGAGCGGCGGAAGGTCGCCATCTGGGTGGGGTCGAGCAGGAACGCCAGCCACCCGTCGGCCAGCTCGCCGGTGAGGGCGAGGTTGCGCGGCCCCATGGCGCCGAAGTAGAGCGGCAGGGGCCGCTGGCGGGGGCTGATGGTGAGCTTGAGCGGCTTGCCGGGGCCGCCGGGGAGCGGGAGCTGGATGGTCTCGCCCTGGTAGTCGACCCGCTGGCGGGCGAGCGCGGTGCGGACCACGGTGGCGTAGTCGCGCATCCGTGTCAGCGGGTGGTCGTAGCGCTGCCCGTACCAGCCCTCGGCGACCTGTGGGCCGGACAGGCCGAGGCCGAGCCGGAAGCGCCCGCCGGAGAGCTGGTCGAGCGTCGCGGCGGTCATCGCGGCCATGGTGGCGCTGCGCGCGGGGACCTGGAACACCGCCGCGCCCAGCCCGATCGTGCTGGTCTGCGCGGCGACCCAGGCGAGCACCGTGGCCGCGTCGGATCCGTAGGCCTCGGCCGCCCAGACGGCGTCGTAGCCGAGCCGTTCCGCCTCCCGTGCCGCCGCGAGCTGCCGCGCCGCGTCGACCCCGGCGCCCCAGTAGCCGATGCTGACGCCGAGCCGCACCGCACCCCTCCTTACTGGTCGTTCAGCGGAGCGTAGCAGCACAACCGGACCGAGCCACGGGACTTCGTCGGTATGGAGGCAAATCACCCGGCTGCCGTGACTTCCCGCGCGAACGTCTCGAAGGCGTTGACGTAGCGGGCGACGTCCTCGTCGGTGTGCTGCACCGACAGGGTCCACTGCTCGTCGGTACCGGGGGTCATGAAGACGCCCTCGGTCAGCTCGTAGAGCCAGGCGAGGTAGGACAGGTCTGCGTCGACCCCGGCGGCGTCGAAGCCGGCGTAGTCGCGGTAGTCGTGCAGCTCCTCCGGGGCGTACATGACCGCGCCCTTGCCGCCCATGCCAATGGTGTAGCAGGGCAGGTCGTGGTCGTCGATGATCCGCTGGCAGCCACCGAGCAGCGCCTCGTTGACGCGGTTCAGCTCCTTGTAGGCGTCGGGGGTGAGCACCTCGGTGAGGGCGACCAGGCCGGCGCGGGCCGACAGCGGGTTGCCGTTGAAGGTACCGAGCTGGGGGACGCCTTCGCGGGCGATCTCAGCCATCAGCTCGCCCCGGCCGCCGAAGGCGCCGAGGGGGGTGCCGCCGCCGACCGCCTTGGCGAAGCACTTGAGGTCGGGGCTGACGCCGTAGAGCTCCTCGGCGCCGCCGTAGGCGACGGTCGCGCCGGTCTTGACCTCGTCCCAGATCAGCAGCACGCCGTGGCGGGTGCAGACCTCCCTGACCGCCTCCAGATAGCCGGGGTCGGGGTCGATGATGCCGACGTTCATCATGATCGGCTCCATGATGAGCGCGGCGACCTCGCCGGTGTTGGCGGCCAGCAGCCGGTCGAGGGCGTCGGCGTCGTTGAAGGGGACGATCAGGGTCAGGTCGGTGACCGCCCGCGGGGTGCCTTTGCCGAGGGGGACGCTGGCGGGGTGGGCGCGCGGGCCGATGGCGTCGCGGTCGGGCTTGATCGACACCAGCACCGACTCGTGGTGCCCGTGGTAGGAGCCTTCGATCTTGACGATCTTGTCGCGGCCGGTGACGCCGCGGGCAAGTCGGATGGCATCCATGGTCGACTCGGTGCCGGAGTTGGTGAAGCGGACCTGGTCGAGTTGGAAGCGCTGGCACAGCTCCTCGGCGAGCAGGGTGGTCTCGGCGACCGGCTGGGCGAAGTGGGTGCCGATGCCGGCACGTTCGCTGAGCGCCGCGGCGATCTTGGGGTGGGCGTGGCCGACCGACATGACGCCGAAGCCGTTGTGGTAGTCGGAGTACTCGTTGCCGTCGACGTCCCAGACGCGGCTGCCCTTGGCGGTGGCGAAGAAGATCGGGTACGGCGGGGAGTCCTGGAAGCTGGAGGCGACGCCGAGGGGCAGGGACTTGAGGGAGCGTTCGCGCCACTCCCGCGACTTGGGGGTCCGTTCGTGGACGAGCTGGGTACGGGCGGCGGTGAGCGCCGAGATGCGCTCCTGGTCGGGCCGCTGGCCCATGATGATCACGCTCCTGCGCCGGTGGCCGGTGGCCGGGTGGTTGCTCGTGAAGGAACACTGAATGCGCTGCCTTCCGAAAGTACTTCGAGATCCGTGCTATGGTCAACCATCTTTGAAAGATTCCGTTGCGAGTCGAGCGGATCAGGAGGTAGTTCGTAGGTGCCTACGCGCGGGAGCGGCGCTCCGCTCGACCCGGTCGACCGCCGGATCGTGGCGGCGCTGCAGCAGGACGGCCGCCGGCCCTTCACCCGGATCGCCCGCGACCTCGGCATCTCGGAGGCCGCCGTCCGCCAGCGGGTCGCCCGGCTGGAGAGCGCCGGCGTGATGCAGGTGGTCGCGGTCGCCGACCCGATCACCTGCGGGTTCAAGACGATGGCGATGCTGGCGATCCGGGTCGAGCCGCGTGCCATCGCCCAGGTCGCCGAGGCGCTGCGCCAGCTGCCCGAGGTCGCCTACCTGGTGGTCACCGCCGGCCAGTTCGACCTGCTCGCCGAGGTCATCTGCGAGGACAACGACCACCTGCTGCGGCTCTTGTCCGAGCAGCTGGCCTCCCTCGACGGTATCGGGGAAATCAGACCGTTTGTGTATCTTCGGCTGCTGAAGGAGGCATACACCTGGTCGCTGAGCGGGCCGGCCGAGCCGACCGAGCCAGCCGAACCTGCCGCGCCAGCGTCCTGACCTGCTCGTTTCTTCCCCCGGGTTGTCCCGGCTTGCCCTACAGGTCGCGCAGGACTTGCCGATGACGCCAGTACACGCGACGCTCCGTTCGCGCGGACCCGGACCCCAAGGCCGAGGCCGAGGTGCCAACGTCGTGAGCGAGCAGGCAGTCCCCAGCCGAAGGCCGAATGATCCGGCGGCCGACCCCGAACGCACCGGCCGCTCGGCCCACGCCCCAGCCCCAGCCGGTCCCGCCCGCCACCGCGGCCTCGCCAGGCTCGCCCGGCCGCCTCGGGAGCCGCTCGCGCGGGCGCGCTGGCTGCTGCTCACCTTCGGGCTGTGCCTGGTGGCCGCCACCGCCCTGGCGACGCTGGCGCTCGGCCATGCCAGCTGGTGGCTGCGCGGCGGCGCACTGGCGCTGCTCGCCGGCGTCTGGGCATGGGGCTGCCTGCTGATCCTCGGGGCGCTGCGGCGCCGCCTGGCGCTCGGGCGGCTCGCCCTCACCCAGGAGCTGCGCACCAGCGAGGCGCGGTTCCGCTCGCTGGTGCAGCGCGCCTTCGACGTGGTCACCGTGGCCGGCGCCGACGGCGTGGTGCGCTACACCTCCGGCTCGGTCGAGCGGGTCCTTGGCTACGGCGACCGGCAGCTGCTCGGCATGCCGCTGGCGAGCCTGGTGCATCCCGACGACCGGGAGCTGCTGCCCGCCTTCCTCGACGAGGTCACCGCCGCGCCCGGCCGCACCACCTCGATCGAGTGGCGGGTGCGGCACCGCGACGGCAGCTGGCTGGAGGTGGAGACGGTCGCCACCAACCTGCTGCACCTGCCGGAGGTCGGCGGGATCGTGCTCAACACCCGCAACCTCTCCGAACGCAAGGCGCTGGAGCGGGAGTTGGCCCGCCGTGCCAGCCACGACCCCTTGACCGGGCTGCTGAGCCGGCCGCTGCTGCGCCGCCGCATCGGGCTGGCGCTGGACCGCGGGGTGCGGTCCGGCTATGGCTGCGCGCTGCTGCTGCTGGACCTGGACGCGTTCAAAGCGGTCAACGACCGTCTCGGCCAGCTGGCCGGCGACCAGGTGCTGGTGGCGGTCGCCACGCTGCTGCGGGAGTGCCTGCGGCCAAGCGACACCGCCGCCCGCCTCGGCGGCGACGAGTTCGCGGTCCTCCTGGAGGTTGGCGGCGGCGAGGGCGCCGCGGCGGCGCAGGCGGTCGCGCTCGCCGAGCGAGTCTGCCAGGCGTTGCAGGTCCCGGTCAGCGTCGACGGCAAGGCGGTCGCGGTCAGCGCGAGCATCGGCATCCGAGCGGCCGCCCCGGGCGGCGGCGGCGCTCGGCCCGGGCCCGAGGAGCTGCTGCGCGACGCCGAGACCGCCATGTACATCGCCAAGACCCGCGGCGGGGGCGCCTGGCAGGTGTTCGACGAGCCGATGCGGGCTGCCGCGCTGGCCCGCCGCGACGTCGAGGCGGACCTGCGCCAGGCCGTCGACAACCAGGTCTTCACGCTCCGCTACCAGCCGGTCATCGACCTGGCCTCGGGGCACGTCGCCGGGTTCGAGGCGCTGGTGCGCTGGCGCCACCCTGAGCGTGGCCTGGTCATGCCGGAGGAGTTCATCGCCATCGCCGAGGAGATCGGGGTGATCGTCCCGCTGGGTCGCTGGGCGCTGGAGACCGCCTGCGAGGCGCTGCGGGACTGGCAGGACCGCTTCCCGAGCGAGCCGCGGCGCTGGGTGGCGGTGAATCTGTCGGTCCGCCAGCTGCAGCAGCCGGAGCTGCTCGACGACGTCGCCGCGGCCCTGGCCGCCGCGGGCCTCGATGCCGGCGACCTGGTGCTGGAGCTGACCGAGACAGTGTTCGCCGACGACGCCGACGAGATCGTCGAGCGGCTCGGCGCGCTGCGGGAGCTGGGCGTGCACGTGGCCATCGACGACTTCGGCACCGGCTACTCCTCCCTCGGCTACCTGCGGCGCCTGCCGGTCGACACCCTCAAGGTCGCCAAACCGTTCGTGGACGGCATGCGCCGCGGTCCGGCCGAGGCGGCGCTGGTCCGCGCGATCGTGCGGCTCGGCAGCACCCTGCAGCTGCGCGTGATCGCCGAGGGCGTGGAGGACGAGCGCCAAGCCGCCGAGCTCGGTGCCCTCGGCTGCGCCTTCGCGCAGGGTTTCCATTTCGGCCGCCCGCTCGACGGCCGCGCCGTTGACGCCCTGCTGGAGGCCGACCGCGAGCGCCCCTCCTGAGCTGCGGTCCGGCGCGTGGCGTCAGAGGCGTCAGAGGCGTCAGGCGGCGGCTTGGCCCTGGCGGGGGCTGCGGGTGCCGGCGAGCAGGAGACGGGCGCCGCGGGCCTGGGCGCGGCCGTACAGCTGCCAGGTGCCGTCGCGCCAGCGGGCGAACCCTTCGCGTTCCAGGCGGCGGCCGGCGAGCGCGGCGTGCTTGCAGGGGACCGGCAGGGAGGTGCGGTAGCTGCCGGAGGGGCAGCCGCAGCCGAAGTACAGCACACCAGCGACGACCGCGTGGATGCGGACCTGGTAGCTGCCCGGCCCGGAGTCGGACTTGACCAGGATCGAGCCGTCGGGGAGGACACGGGCGTTGTGGCCCTCCTCCACCGCGCGGATCTCGGCGGCGAGCGCGTAGGCCGCGCGATTCGCGGGGTCGTCGGCGCGGATGACAGGTTCTTCCATGTCTCCAACGATACACCAAATCTGCGGGTTTCACAATGAAACTTCGCAGCTCAGCGAGGCTATCAGCGGTTCAGGACATGGGCCCGAAGGCGCCGCGGGCCGCCTCGGCGGTCTCGGGTGGGAGCGGCACCAGCAGTCCGCTCGCCTCGGCGCCGACGCGGCCGTCGGGCAGCAGCAGCTTCGCCCAGGCGCGCACCCGCCGGGCCCGCTCGCCGGTCACGCCGGCGACCAGCTCCAGCGACGCGTCGTAGGGGACCCGGGCGCGGTAGCGGACCTCCATGGTCGCGGTCGCGCCCCAGATCCCGGCGAGCATGATGCTGGCGTAGGCCATCAGCTCGTCCAGGGCGGTGGCGGTCAGGCCGCCGTGCAGGACGCCGGGATAACTCTGGAACTCGGGGCGGGGATGGAGGGTGGCGCGGACCTCGTCGCCGACCCGGCGGATGCCGGTCAGGTGCAGGCCGATCGGGTTGTCGTCGCCGCAGGCGAAGCAGTGCCGGGCACCGGGCGGCAGGACGTCTTCCTTGGTGCGTGGCCGTTCCGCTTCCGGCTGGGCTGGCTCCATCCGTTGCTCCATCCGTTGCTCCATCCGTTGCTCCATCCGTTGCCGTCCGTTGCCTGACCAGGGTACGGGCCGAGCGCGGACGACCGGAGGAAGCTGCCGGGCGGGGCGTCAGCTGGCTGGCGGGCCGAAGTCGCAGACCAGGGCGGAGGCGTCGTCGCTGGAGCGGGTGCGGGGGTAGCGGCGCCCGTCGGGGTCGCCGGCCTCGGCGGCGCGGACGGCGGCGATGATGGCCATCGGCCCGTCGTGGGCGAGGGCGTCCAGCAGGGCCGCCCACGATCCGTAGAGCCGGAAGGTACCCACGGCCCGCTCGGCACCGTCGCTGAGCAGGGCGAAGCGGCGGACCTCGCCCGGGCCGCGCCCGATGCGGCAGCTGCCGGTGCGGCTGTGGGCGGCGGCGGTGGGGTCGGCGGCAGCGACCCAGTAGCCGCTGGCGGTGTTGCGGAGGGTGCGTTCGGTCTGGACGAGGGTGGTGAGCGCGTCGTGGTAGGCGGGGCTGGCGTAGCCGCCGCCGGTGCGCAGCTGCCGGCGGACTCGGGCGCGCAGCTCCCGCCCGACCGCGGCGAGGCGCCGGTCGCTGTGGCAGGCCACGACGGCGTCGTTGGCGATCAGCAGGGTCGCGTCGCCGAGCAGCAGCCAGTCGAGCCGGTCGCCGGCGCGGCGGGTGAGCGCCACCATCGCGGAGGGGCCGAGCCGGTCGCGGTCGTGGCAGGTCGCTGGGCAGGTGGCCGCGTGCGCCTGGTCGACCGAGAGGATCGCGGCGGCCAGCGCGGTGCGCAGGTCGAGCAGGGTGTCGGCGGCGAGGGTGGCGAGGAGCCGGGCGGCGAGCTGGCGGACGTACCAGCCGGCGTCGCGCTGGCAGCAGGCGGCCATCCCGAGAGGGATGCTGGCGCCGTCCAGGACCATGGTGACCCCGTCGGCGATGCCATCGGCCGCGACGACGAGATCCTCGCTGGCCGGCTTGCCGGTCGCGGGCGCGGATCCGAGCGTGATCTCGGCGCTCATGCGTTCGCTGGCGGTGTCGGGGTTGCTCTGGGAGCGGACGGTGCGGGTGCTGTTCATGCACGCCCCGCGTCGTGGTGGCACCCGAGGTCACGGGGGTGCAGGCGGGGGGCGGTGAGCGCCTCGCTGGAGAGGATCCGCAGGGGCGCGCGGGTGAAGGCGCTGGAGATCACCATGGTGAAGCGGTTGGCTTCCACGGCCTGGTAGAGGTCGTGGAAGCGCTGGGGGTTGGTGAGGTAGTGGACGGCGCCGAGCGAGCCGGCGGCGTGGATGCCGCCGATCGACAGGAAGGGCCGGTCGGTGCCTGGCCGGGGAAGCCGCGCGAAGTAGCAGATGTCCTGGTTGGCGGGGTAGCCGAGGTCCATCGGGGAGCCGAGCCGGTTCTCGGTGTCGCGCTCGATGATCCACACCCGGCCGTGCTCGTCGGGACGGCAGGCATACAGCGGGTCGTGCTTCTCGACGAGGCCGGCGATCACCGGCGAGGATTTCGTGCCGCAGATGACCACCAGCCCAGCCGGGCTGAAGTCGAGTTCGCCGGAGGGGTCCACATAGCGCAGGCGGGTGTCGATCCCGGCGCCGCGGATGAACCGCGCCAGGGTCTCGGCGGCCTCCACGTCCTCGTAGGCGATCACCAGGCGACCGGTCCGCAGGGTCCGCAGGGGGATGGTGATCACCACTCGCCGGCTGGACCCGAAGAAGGCGGCGAGCTGGGCGCGGTCAGGCCGGCGGCCGGGCGCGCGCTCCTCGTCGGCGTCGCGTTCCCGGTCGCGTTCCCGGCCAGAGGCTGGCAGGGGCCGCGGTGCCGGCCGTGATCGCAGCCGGGCCGCTTCCTGCTGGCGCCGCTCTCGTTCGGCGACGACCTCCGGGTAGATGACCAGGACGCTGCCATCGGCTTCGAGGACCTCGTCGCAGCGGCGGACCAGCTCTTCGGAAGCATGGGCTCTGCCGAGCTCGACCAGCGCGATGTGGGGGCGGGAGAAGCCGATCGCCTCGGCGAGCTGCTCCTGGGTGATGCCGCGTTGCTCGCGTCGGTGGCGGATCGCCGCGCCGAGGCGAGCCTCCTGGGAGGAGGACGGATCGAGCGGTTTGGATGGGCGACCCATGAGCGCTCCCGGACCGGTTGTGTGCCTTTGTTTGTTGTTCCCGACACGACTTTGTTTCCGTCGACAACCTGGGACGTTGTTCGGTCTGCTAGAGCCTTCGAACGCGGTGGTGGGTGGTTGGCTCGGCAGGAGGAGGGCGCGACATGCGCGGGGCGAACGCGACGGCGACGGCGACGGCGACGCGAGGGAGCCGGTGGAACCGGTGAGGCGGCCAAGCCTGCGGGAGGAGATCCCACATCTGAACCCGGCGCAGCTCTGCGCGATCCGGAACGTCGCCCGGGCCGGCGGGCGGGTTTCCAGCCGGGCGCTGCCCGAGGAGGTCGTGAGCAGCCTGCTGGCGGCCCGCGCGCTGCGTGTCGAGCGCGCGGTCCGCCAGCACCGGCCCGGCAGTGATCTGCGGCTCACCCATCTTGGTCTGCTCGCCCTCGTGCAGGCCGCGAACCAGTTCTCTGGACCGGACGCGGGGTTCTGCGCGGTGGTCCTGGATCGCGGCGGAATGGTGTCTTCACTGGAGAAGGCGTGAACCCCGAGGGCACGGTGTGACCGGTTGGGGAACAACCAACAAACCGCCGACAGGCACCGCGGCGCTGGGCGCGGGGGTGGCTGGCGTCAGCGGCCGCGGCGCAGGGCGCGCAGGGCCCGTTCGGCGTCCTGGATCGGGAGCAGCTCGTCGAGGGTCTCGGTGATCAGCTCGTTGCGGTGCTCGTAGTCGAGCCCGGCGGTGGCGGCGGGGAGTTCCCGGGCGCGCCGCTCGGCCGCGTCGAGCGCCGCGATGGTGGCCGCACGACGCTCGCCGAGCCGCTCGCGGAGGGCCGGGGGCTGCCAGTTGGGCAGCTCCGCGCGGGCGGCGTCGAGGCCGGCGAGGAAGCCGGCGACGGAGGCGTCGAGCGGCACGCCGGGCCGCCGCGCGGACGGGACCGTGGCGAGCAGCGCCCTGCTGGCCTCGTCGAGCGCCTGGGCGAACCGCAGGAAGCTCGCCCAGGCCGCCTCGACCGCCGGGTCCGGCGGGCGCCGCCGCCACCTCGTCACCACCCGCGCCCTCCCGCTCGATCCCGCTCGGCGGCGCCCGCCGCTCCTCCAGGTTCCGCCAGGCATGATGCCGTGCCAGTACGGCGCGAGGCCAGGGCGGAAGCGAGCGACCGGCGCGAGCGGCCGCGTCGCTGGGCGCTTCCAGCGGGTTGGGCCGTTCATCCCGACATGCGAAATAGTTCTCGCATCGACCGCATATTCATGGCAAGATCTTCCTAGTGCAAGGTTTCTGCAGGTGCTGTCCAGTTCGTCGGGGGGAACGGCAGTGCTGGACGAGATCGACCGCGCAATCCTCGCAGCACTCCTGGTGAACGGCCGCGTCAGTTTCCGCGAGCTGTCCGAGCGGATCCACCTGAGCCCGAACGCCATCGCGGAGCGCATCCGCCGGCTGCAGCGTGTCGGCGTGATCGCCGCGGTCCGCGCCGAGCTGGACCTGACCGCGCTCGGCCGGCCGCTGCTCGCGCTGCTCGACATCCGCCTGGTTCCGGGGACCCGGCCGGAGCATTTCGAGCGCACCGTCCGCCACCTGCTCGGCGTGCTCGACGCGGTGCACGTCACCGGCGACTTCGACTACCAGCTGCGGGTCGCCTGTCGCGACGCCAACGACCTGGACGACCTGGTCCGACGCCTCAAGGAGCAGGCGGGTGTGCGCGACAGCGCGATCCGGATCGTGCTGCGGCAGGTCGACGTCGACGCGACCCTCACCTTGCTCGGCCCGGAACCGGCGGCTCGCTGACCCGGTGCGGCGCGCGCCACCACCCCGCCACCGCGGTGGCGGCCACGGCGAGGAATGCCACCACCGCCACGGCGAACCCGGCGGCGGGCCCGACGCCGCGCTCCAGGGCCCCGGCGGCGAACGCGGCGGCGGAGTAGACCGCGATCACCGCCGCCTGCAGCGGACGGTGGCTCGGCCTGCGCGACCCGCCCCGGGTCGTGGCCAGCAGCGCGGTCAGGGTCCCGGTCACGTAGGTGGTGGCGACGTTGGGCAGCGCCACCCGCCGCATCGCGGCGCTCTGCGCCCCCATCGCGGCGCCGGTCAGCACCACCAGCGCATCGCGTGGCGCGGTGCCGAGCCGCTCGCCGCCGGCGGCCAGCAGCAGGGCTTCGGCCGCGACCATCAGCGGTACCTCCAGCAGCAGTGCCGCGACGACCGCCCCGGGCCACGGCCAGCCCGCTCCCCCGCCGTCCCGGCCCTCGTGTCCTCTGGTCGACCAGGAGGCCACCCAGCCGCCGGCGGCGGCGCCGGCGGCGAAGCCGAGAAAGGCGATCCCGGAGCGCAGCGCGGCGGCGGTGTCGTGGCGGGCGGCGGCAAGTCCCAGCAGGACCACGTTGCCGGTCATGTTGGCGGTGAAGACCTGCGCCATCAGGTAGCTGATCGCGTCGACCGCCCCGGCGGCCGCGGCCAGCGCCACCACCAGGCCCAGCCAGGGCGCCCGCCTCCCCCGCGCACCCGCCACCGTCACGACGCTCCCCGTTCGGTCCATGCGGTCACTGGGCGGCCTTGCCCCGCGGGCGTGGGCGGGTCGCGGCGACGCTGTCGGGGTGCCGGCCGCGGGTGCGGCGGCGGCCACCGGTGATGGACCAGACGGTCACGCGCCAGAGGGCTTCGGCGACGATCTGGCGGCTCATCTTGGAGACGCCGCTGGCGCGTTCGGTGAAGGTGATCGGGACCTCCGCCACGCGGAAGCCTTCCTGCCAGGTCCGGTGGGCCAGCTCGACCTGGAAGCAGTAGCCGTTGGAGCGGACCTCGGCGACCGGGAGCGCCTCCAGGACCTGGCGGCGGTAGGCGCGGTAGCCGGCGGTGCAGTCGTGGATCGGCACCCCCAGCGCGAGCCGGACGTAGGCGTTGCCGCCCCGCGACAGCGCCGCGCGCAGGCGGCTCCAGTTGACGGTGCGCCCGCCGGGGACATACCGCGAGCCGATCACCAGGTCGGCGTCGGCGAGCCCGTCCAGCAGGGCGGGGAGGCGCTCGGGCGGGTGGGACAGGTCGGCGTCCATCTCGACGAAGGCATCGTAGCCGCCGCGGTCCAGCCCCCACGCGAACCCGGCGCGGTAGGCGGCGCCGAGCCCGGCCTTGGCGTCTCGCTCCAGCAGGAGCAGCCGGGCCGGTTCGGGGCCTGCGTTGATCAGGTCGGCGACCAGCTTGGCGGTGCCGTCGGGGCTGCCGTCGTCGACCACCAGCACGTCGGCGCGCGGGTCGGCGGCGAGCACCCGGCTGATCGCCTCGTCGATCGACTCGGCCTCGTTGTAGGTGGGGATCACCACCAGCGCCCTGGCGATCGCCTTGGCGGTCACTGGCCGCTCCCCGGGCTGGTCCCGGCGGCCACCTCGGGGGTGGCGGTGGCGCGCTCCCGCTCCCGGCTGCGCAGCTCCCGGAACTGGAGCAGGCCGACGGCGGCGACCGTCAGCGCGGCCAGCAGGTACAGGGCGGCTTCGAACAGGCGGCCGAAGCGGGCGTAGAGGGTCAGGCCGCTTCGGGGCGCGACCTGGGCGCGGATGGTGGTCTCGGTGTAGAGGCCGGTACGCTGGTGGGCGACGCCGTCGGGGGTGATCACGGCGCTCGGGCCGGAGACAGCGGCACGGACGACGGTGCGGCCCTCCTCGACGGCGCGGAGCTGCCCGGCGGCCAGGTGCTGCGGCGAGCCGGCGCTGACGCCGAAGGAGGCGTTGTTGGTGATCACCACGAGGAAGCCGGCGCCGTCGCGCGCGAGGGTGCGGGCGTCCTCGGCGTAGGTGGACTCCCAGCAGATCAGGGTGCCGAAGCGGACCGCGACGCCGGGGGCGGTCATGGTCGCCAGCGAGCGGCCGGGGACCTTGTCGGTGGGGACGCCCTCTCGGGTGGCGGGGATGAGCACGCCGAGGAACCCACCCCAGGGGACATATTCGCCGAAGGGGACCAGGCGGCGTTTGCGGTAGCGGTCCCGCAGGCGCCCGTCGGGGCTGAACAGCAGCGCGTCGGTGGCGAGGTGATCTGTGCCGACGTTGTCGGAGGCGCCGACCAGCAGCGGCGCGCCGACGGCGCTGGCGGCCTGGGCGATGCGGGTGAGCCGGTCGGCGTCGGCGAAGGGGTCGTCGTCGACCGCGCCCTCCCCCCAGATGATCAGCTGGGGACGCGGCCCGGCGCGATTGGCGAGGGCCTCGGTGTCACGGACGTGATTGGCGAACACCTGCTCGGTGGTGGCGCCGCGGTCGGCGCGGGTGCTGCGGGCGGCGCCGGGGACGTTGCCCTGGACGACAGCCACGTCGACCGGCGGGCCGCTGACCGGCGGCGGCGCCGGGGCGAGCAGCCCCGACACCGCGAACGCGGCGGCCAGCAGCGGCCAGGCGACCGCCGGCGCGACCCAGCGCCGCGAGCGGACCACCCCGGCCGAGTGCGGCTGGCGCTGAGCGGCGAACCCGCGCCCGAGCGCCCGCAGCGCCCGTGCCAGGGCGAGGTTGACCGCGACCAGGACCGCGCTGAGGCCGTAGACGCCGACGACGCGGGCCAGCGGCAGCAGCGGGCCGCCGTGGTGCTGGCTCACCCCGAGCAGCCCCCAGGGGAAGCCGCCGATGGGGACGTGGGCGCGGATCAGCTCCAGGGTCGCCCAGCAGGCGGGCAGCAGCACCACCCGCCAGTCGCCGAGCCGCCGGGTCGCCGGGACCAGTGCGAAGAACGCGGCGACGAACAGCGCCTCGACCGCCGACAAGGCGCCCCAGGCGAGCCAGGCGACCGGCCCGGTCCAGGACAGGAATGCCTCGATCCAGGCGAGATGCAGCCCGAAGAAGGTGAGTCCGGCCAGATAGCCGAGCGCCCCAGCCCGCCGCGGCCCGGCCGTCTCGACGGCGAGCAGCAGCGGGACCAGGGCGACGAAGGCCACCGACCCAAGGTCGGCTCCCGGGAAGGCAAGCGCGAGCGCGACCCCGGTGAGCAGCGCGGCGGCGACCCGCGGCGCCGGTCCGGTCAGGCGCAGTCGCGACACAGCTGGCGCCGGCGGTCGGCGAGCTGGCTGCGATGCTTGACCAGAAAGCAGCTCTTGCAGACGAACTCGTTCTGCTGGACCGGCAGCACCTTGGTGGTGAGGGACTCGCGGGCCTCGTCGCGGCTGAGCGCGAGCAGGACCTCGTCCTCGTCCTCGTCCACCGGCGTTGGCCGGTCGGCCTTCTTGGCGATCAGCTCGTCGAGCGATGCTTCGACCTGAGCTTCGTCCTCTTCATCCTCAGGCACCATTAGTTCCTTTCATTCCGTTCGTGATGTCGGGAGCGAGGTGCGCCGGCTTATGTATCACGAACTGACGTACTACGTGCCGGTGCTGTGTGCGTAACAGCGCGCGGACCCTGGTTGTTCCCGGCGAATCCGGCGGGAATCACCGGCGCAAACTGTACGGTCAGCGCGGCGTCTGTCAGGCGAGCACCGTCGCCGTGGAGGTCCGGTGGGGGCCTTTGCGGACCTCGATGGCTGCGGGAAGCATGTCCTTCACCTCGTCGTTGTGGGTCACCAGCAGGACCTGGCGGAAACGGCCCTGCAGGGTCGTGAGGGCGGACAGCATACGCTCGCGGCGCTCCCGGTCCAGCGAACCGAGCACCTCGTCGAGCACCAGCAGACCGAGCTCACCCGCACCCTCGGCGATCACCAGGCTGACCGCCACCCGCAACGAGAGGCTGGCGAGGTCGTTCTCGGAGCCGGAGAAGCGTGCCAGCTCGTATTCGGCGCCGTTGTCGGCGATCCGGACGGAGTAATCCTCCGGATCGACCACCAGGTCCTGGTACTCGTGGTCGGTCAGCTCGGCGAACAGCCCGGCCGCCTCGACCGACAGGCGCCGCCCGAGCCGTGAGACGAGGTGGAGGCGGAACCCGGCGACCAGGTCGACCAGCCGGGCGAGGTAGGCCGAGTGCTCCTCGAGGGCGGCGACCTCGTCGTGGCGGGCGCGGGCGGCGGCCAGCTCGGTGGCGCGCTGCTCGACGAGGCGCCGCGCGCCGGCCAGCGCCTCGGCGGTGCGCTGCTGCGCGCCGTGGGTGTGGCGGGCCGCCTGGGTGGCCGCGGCTTCGGCCGCGCGGGCGGTGGCCAGGGCCCGCTCGGCACCGACGAGGGCCGGTGCGGCGAGGTCCGCGTCGAGGTTGGCGGCCTGGCTGTCGGCCTGGTCGGCACGGGCGAGTGCCTCCTTGGCCAGCGCCCGCTCGGTGTCGGCGCGTTCCGCCCGGCCGCGCAGCTCCCCGAACGCGAGCCGGGCCCGCTGCAGCGCTTCGGCGGCCTGCTTCGCCGCGGTGTGGGCGTCCGGGTCGAAGCCGGGGTCGGGGATGGCGGCGAGCTCCGCGGCGCGGGCGGCGACCTCGTCGGCGGCCACGCCGATGGCCCGTTCCGCCTCCTCGGCGCGGATGACCGCGCGGGCGGCGCGCTGCTCGGCCTCTCGCGCCGCCTTCAGGTCCTGCTGCAGGGCCTCGCGCCGGGCGGCCAGGGCCTTGCCCGTCTCGGTGACGGTGTCCCGCTCGGCGCTGGCCAGCTCGTGGGCGGCGCGGGCGGCGGCCAGCTCCCGCGCGTGGGCGCGGGCGACCTCAGCGTGCGCCGTGCCGAGCGGCTGGCCGCAGGTCGGGCAGGGCGCGTCCGGGTCCAGCCCGGCGGCCCGCTCCACCGCCGCCTCGGCGGCGTGCAGCCGGGCGGCTGCCGCGCCGCGCGCCT